>Ga0208814_1000457_pt1 | contig 25851 bp, 24 predicted proteins | sample MalvirAntarct_55_FD_184253 | JGI IMG/M metagenome (GOLD analysis project Ga0208814, IMG submission 184253) | Marine viral communities from the Global Malaspina Expedition - Malaspina viral metaG Antarct_55 (SPAdes) (version 2) | ecosystem: Environmental > Aquatic > Marine > Oceanic | place...
GGAAGCACTTACACGACAAGAACCACACTCTCGCCAACATGTCATGTGACTACAACATCAACGGCAAGCTGGTCGATGAGAACAAGGACGATGGCTTCGCCACTATGCCACGCGATGCAGACGGTAAGTACATGGGTCTGTTCGACGAGAAGTTCCGCGAGGGTAACGGCTGGATGGACACTGCCAAGATCTTCAACATCCTTGACGATGACGATGACGGTGAAGGAGGTAATGGTGGTAATGGTGGGGGTGACGGGCCTAAAGGTGAGGGTGACGGTGAGGGTGACGGTGAGGGTGACGGTGAAGGTCAAGGCAAAGGTCGAGGCAAAGGTCGAGGCAAAGGTGGAGGTCAAGGCTTCGACGAGCATGATTGGGAGGGTGCTAACAAGTTATCCGATGAAGAGATCAAGGAGCTTGAGAAAGACATCGACATAGCAATACGTCAGGGCAGCATGACGGCTGGCAAGCTAGGCATTAGCGGCAACCGTAACTTCGATGAGCTTATGCAGCCGCAGGTCGATTGGCGTGAGGTACTACGTGAGTTCGTTCAGACCACATGCACTGGCAGTGACTACTCAACATGGAAGCGCCCCAACCGCAGATATATTGGTGCTGGTGTGTACATGCCCAGTGGTATTACCGAGCGCATCGACGAGCTTGTAGTTGCTATTGATACGTCAGGGTCTATCAGTGACACAGCGGTGGCGTTGTTCTTATCCGAGGTGCAGTCCATCTGCACGACAGTCAAGCCTGATAAGGTTCGCGTACTGTACTGGGGCGACGAGGTTGTGGGTGATGAGGTGTACGAGCTTAACGAGTTAGACACACTGGTCAGATCTACAAAAGTCCGGGGCGGTGGTGGTACGGATGTTGAGTGTGTGACAGCTTACATGGACGAGCACAATATCAGCCCGCAAGCAGCCATCATACTGACAGACGGTTACTTGTACGGTGGCTGGGGTACGTGGGTATGCCCGACACTGTGGTGTGTACTAGATAACAAGAGTGCGACACCCGATACCGGCAAGGTTGTACACATCCAAACAAGCAACATGTAAGGAGATCGACATGCAAGGATGGAACCAAAAGCTAGATTCGTTTTGGCACGTTGAGCGAAGATACGACAATACCAAGCCTATGGTCAGCAAGCACCATAAGCTAGAGGACAACCTCAGACCGGCTGGACGTAAGCGTAGTCGTAAGTGGGAACATATTAGGAAGTTATCAGATACATGCTATGCACTGTGCGATGGTGGCGAGGGTGATCCGATCTTTGTCTTCAATGGATACGCCGATGTACCGAATCAAGATACGTATAACCTGTCACCTATAGTGTGGGAAGTACAGCCGCAGCCGGATGGCTCATACCTAGAGACTGTCAAGGTACGTAACGGGTCAGGTGACTACGGGCATAACTCACGCTACGGTTTTCTACATGACTTCTTACCGCTGGGGCTTAAATTTAGAACAGGTAACGGCGGTAAGCAATACGTGGTAGCCAATGACTCGTTCTCCAGCCAAAGGTATTACCTACCCAAGAGTAAGTCTATAGATGCGGGTAGAGAATCACACCGAAAGCAATATAGTTGGTCGGACAATGATGAGTACGTGCGGGAGGACGATCAGAAGTTTTTGAAGTTCGCACGCACAGCGCATGTGCCTGACCCTATCTATTCCATAACTGACCTTACCTTCAGCGATTGGGTGCTAATCAGTCCTGAGTTCAAGGTAGTGCATCCCAAGCACCGTGTTAACAAGGAACGTAAGAAAGAACTCAAGCCACACCTTGATAAGTTCTGGCAGTGGGCGTGTGCCGTAGGGCCGATGGTTCCTATAGATGATTGGGAATACATACGCGAGATCAAGGCTGCGTTACGTGAGGATAACGTGATAGAGGGTTGGGCATACAGCAGTAACACAACCTACAACGGTGACGAGGTACAACGTATACTAACGACAGATGACCATCAGCTACGCCTACCACTACTGGCTATGTTTATGTTACGATCTGATATGAAACACGTTACTACACCAGAGGACGCTAAGAAAGTACGCGCACAGTTCAACACATGGGCTAACCGTGCGTGCGGTTTAATTACTACAACGAAAGGGAAATGACATGCGATACATAAGACAGCCTAAGCAAATGTTTCAAGTTACGGTTAAGGAAGCAGAGGGCTACGGGGAACCACCAGTAATCTTTCCTCTAGCAGAGTTTAAGGAAGCACTTAGTAAGAAGATGCGTGGTGTTAAGTTCGCAGGTCGAGGACAGCGCAGCGCACACGTTTACTACCCACATGAGAAGTTTATACGAGGTGTTATCTCTGTACACGATGGTAACTATAAAGTTAGCAGCCACACTATAGAAAACGCACGATACGGTTCACCTAGTCCCGAACACTACATGCACTGGAGTAAGAACTTAAACCCTGCTGTGAAGAAAGCTGCGGCTGCACTACAAGCGTGGACTGTTCAAGAGTTGGCAACTGTACATGCAGACCCATACACTATTGGGCGTGGGATGCTAATACAGTCGGTGGGGCAGAAGGCGGTCACAGAGTTAAAGAACCTTGGGTTAGAACGAGACTCTATTGTACTTCCAATGCTTAGGGGTATGCGCGATAGCATACCTGACATAAGTGTAAGAACCAGCGTGGAAGATTTTTTTAGGTACGATAAAGAGCTTAACGACCTAAATGATATTGGTAAATCACCTACGTTTGTCTACGTGGGTCAGGATCATCATGGGCAGCAGCACTTAGACACACTACATATCCACAGCGTTATGTATTCTATGGTTCAGACTGACTGGCAACCTGTACGTCACTACGAGAGATCTCCACAAGAAGGTTACGACGAGCTTGTGGGTAAGATCAGTGTGCTGAACATGGCAACCGTGGGCGACTACGTAAGTGGTGTAGGCATGAAAGCCGATGAGGATATGTTCTATGTTTGTTAAGCCTTACGCCAAGGGCCAGCGTCCCTATGATCTACGTATGATTGAGGACATCGCCACTACGTTAGGTAGTATGAGAGAGGATACGGTGCGGACGGCTAGGGCAAAAGGTCAAAACAGCTTACACCATGACGGTATCATATACCACGCGAAGCTAAACCCTGATAGGGATACATGGGGAATAACATGTTTGGGTACGGAATGTATTGACGCACCATACAAAGATAAATACTATGACGGTATGGAAAACTTACCTACCGAGTTGAAGGAAAAGATAGTGGTACTTTCTATATTAGAACCACTACAACCTCAAGTAGATGGTGTTGGGTATCGTGTAAGCAGTAACTCCTTTTGGTTGTTCTGCTAAAAGAAATCCTGTGGGGGTTATATGTCGGGTGGGCGGTAGCGTCCGACGTTCCTGTGCTGAATGTAGTTTTTCAGTCTAAAGAATAGGTTAGATGAAGTGCCTCCCACACTCCGTTCTTTTCCGGAGATCATGGGCGAATCTAACCAACTACCGCGCTCTGTAAATAAACACTGAGACCTGTTCCCTAGGAGAACGTATGGCGAAGATAACGCTAGAGATGGAAATTGATGACGATACGATGCAGGAGATGATGGACAGCATTAAGTCTATATCTTCCCTGACCCGTGCTACTGATGACCTATGCCAAGACTTTGCGTACTTGGGCAAAGCTATTGAAACCAACCAACGTGAGATCAAGAAACTCACAACCAGTGTTACTAAACTACTCAAGGAGACTAAGGATGGCAGCAACGCCAGAGTCAAAGGTGAAGAAAAAAGTAGCTGATGTACTGAAGACGTTAAGTGCTTACTACTTCTACCCCGCTACAGGCGGCTACGGTAAGAGTGGTGTACCGGATATTGTCGGGTGCTACGAGGGTAAGTTCTTTGGTATTGAATGTAAGGCGGGTAAGGGTAAGACCACCCCATTGCAGGATAAGAACCTAAAGGACATTGACGAAGCGAAGGGGATTTCGTTAGTCGTGAACGAGAACAACATAGACGATGTGCTGTTCTATTTAACCGGCAAGGGTAATGACCCACGCCAAATGGAATTTGATTTTTAAGGAGACCGAGAATGGCTAGACCATCAGTGAAACGTGAGTTGGTATGGAAATACCTAGATGAGAATTGGCCCTTTGCTAAGAAGGATTCGATAGCCAGAGACACAGGCGTAAGCCCAAGCTATGCGTATAAGATGCTCCGTGAGTACGAGTTAGAACAACAACGCATGGGGAACATAAGTTCTGACGGTAAGTTAACACGTTACAAGGAACCCGCTACGCTGGAGGCTAAATCACCACTGGTACATAAAACACAGCAGTCGGTAGGCACCAGTGATGGCAGCACTGCCAGCTACTACGAGTTACCTGATGGTGCGGCTGAACTGCAAGACCTTATATCCCATAAGAATATGAACGCACAGATTGGTGAGATCTTCCGAGCGGCGTATCGCTATGGCGAGTCATCACACTCTGATGAGCTACGTGATGCCAAGAAGATCAGGTTCTATATTGACGCTGAAATTAAACGGTTAGGGGGTTGATATGCCGAAGTTTGAAGTTAAGTTTCATACCCTCATAGAGACCCGCGTGCTAGTAGAAGCCAAGAACGAAGAGCAAGCTGGGTTTGCGGTTGAAGACGGTGAAGGGATAATTCTACGTATACCGCAGCAGCTATTCGTTGAGATTAAAAACATCAAGCAGCGGGAGCCTGATAATGGATGAGGGGCTTGAAGATCTCGTAATAGAGGAGGGCGTACTGTTGTTCGATAAGCAGTACAACAACCAACGGGTGTACGAGGACACGTTATCCCGTATGAATCTGGGTGACTCATTTGTTCTGATTGACCCGTACGGGTATAAGGTACGCGCCATTCGTATGACCGCTAAACGTAATGGCTGGAACATTACGAGCCGTAAGATAACCAATGACGGTAACTACCGCGTCTGGTTAACAGAGAAGGACGGCAAAACATGGACTTAATAACGCTGGACTTCGAGACCTACTACGACAAGGACTTTTCACTTAGGAAGTTAACCACCGAGGAGTACATTCGTGACCCTCGTTTTCAAGTAATAGGTATAGGGGTGAAGGTAAACAACGGCCCTACTGAATGGGCATCCGGCACACATAACGAACTACAGGGGTATTTAGATGGATTCGATTGGGAGAGCAGCATGGTTCTGGCTCACAACACTATGTTTGATGGTGCTATCTTGTCTTGGCTCTTTGGTATTAACCCTCGCGTCTGGGCTGATACTCTGTGTATCGCTCGCGCTCTTCATGGGGTCGAGGTTGGTGGTAGCCTTGCGGCACTTGCTGATAGATACGGGGTCGGCAAAAAAGGGGACGAGATACTAAACGCAGTAGCTAAACGCCGACTAGACTTCACTGATGAAGAGTTAGATAAGTACGGCGACTACTGCATTAATGACGTAGAGCTAACCTATAAGCTGTTTGGGCTGATGGGTAGGGGGTTCCCGCGTCAGGAACTAAAGCTGATTGATCGTACTCTACGTATGTTCATACACCCCCTGCTGGAGCTAGACACTGACTTACTTGAGGATCACTTATACGACACCAAGAAAGCTAAGGATAAGTTGTTATCTGATAGTGGTGTAGAGGATAAGAAAGAGCTGATGAGTAACCCCAAGTTCGCTGAGATACTAAAGAGCTTGGGGGTAGAACCTCCTATGAAGACCAGCCTTACTACAGGCAAGGAGACGTTTGCATTCGCCAAGACCGACGAGGCATTCAAGGCATTGCAGCAGCACGAAGACAGTCGGGTACAGTTACTTGTTGCAGCTAGGCTTGGGTTGAAGAGCACGCTAGAAGAGACACGTACCCAACGGTTCATAGACATATCTAAGCGTGGGACTATGCCGGTGCCAGTTAAATACTACGCAGCGCATACCGGCAGGTGGGGTGGTGATGACAAGATCAACATACAAAACCTACCCAGCCGTGGGCCAGATGGTAAGAAGTTAAAGAAGAGTATTATCGCACCTGATGGCTACATGCTAGTGGACTGTGATTCATCGCAGATTGAGGCACGAGTGTTGGCGTGGTTTGCGGGGCAAGATGACCTGACTCAAGCCTTCCGTGATAAGGAAGACGTTTACATCAAGATGGCTGCACGTATCTACAACATACCTGAAGACCAAGTAACAAAGGATCAGCGGTTCGTAGGTAAGACCACTATCCTCGGTGCAGGGTACGGTATGGGTGCCATAAGGTTTCAAGAACAGCTAAAGACGTTAGGTCGTTCTATACCAGCCGAGGAAGCTAGGCGTATCATCAACATCTACCGTGAAGCTAACTGGAAGATTGGTCACGTATGGCGTGAAGCCCAGAACATGATCGCGTATCTAGCGAGGGGTGATTCGTTACAGTTTGGTAACGGTGTAGTGACGGCTGTTGGATCAGTTACGGGTATTAAGTTACCATCTGGGTTGGTCATGCGGTACGACGATCTGAGAGGTACGCAAGGTGAGAAGGGTGTGGAGTATTCCTATAACACACGTAAAGGCCGAACTAGGTTGTATGGTGGCAAGGTGATAGAGAATGTCTGTCAAGCTGTCGCCAGATGTATAATCGGTGAGCAGATGCTACTGATTGCGAAGAAGTACCCACCGGTACTTACGGTACACGACTCTATTGTCGCATGTGTATCGGAGAAGGAAGTAGAGGAAGCCCAGACGTACATAGAGGGGTGTATGCGCTATGTACCAACGTGGGCAGAAGGACTGCCGCTTGATTGTGAAAGCGGTGTAGCAAAATCATATGGAGACTGTGAATAATGAGTGAAGACATTAGAATACTTTTATTACCAGAAGTTAAGAAAGTTACGGGGCTTGGGGGATCGACATTATATTCGATGATTAGTCGAGGTGAGTTTCCTGAACCCTTACATATAGGGACACGTAGGTCAGGGTGGAGGTCTGATGAGATTCAAGAATGGATACTGAGTCTTCCTACCGGCACACGAGAATATTCGGCGGTTAAAAAGAAGTGAGCGTAGCCCCGTGGAGTTTTAGTAAGATCAAGGCGTTTCAGCAATGTCCTAAGCAGTTTTACCATGAGAAGGTGCTCAAGCAGTATCCGTTCAAGGAGTCTGAGGCTACGTTGTATGGAACAGCTTTTCACGAAGCAGCGGAGATATACATCCGCGACGGTGGTGAACTAGACCCACGTTTCAGTTATGCACAGGGTATGTTAGATGCACTGAACGATAAGAAAGGCGAGAAGCTATGCGAGATCAAGATGGGTCTGACCGAAGATCTGGAAGCGTGTAGTTTTTTTGCTGATGATGTGTGGTTCCGTGGCATTGCTGATTTAGTTATACTCAACCGTGAAGACAAGCTGGCTTGGGTGATAGACTACAAGACCGGCAAGTCTGCAAGGTATGCGGACAAGGGGCAGCTAGAGCTTATGGCTTTGGCTACCTTCAAGCACTATCCCGAAGTGGAGACTGTTCGGGCTGGATTACTGTTTGTGGTGAGTGAGGATCTTATTAGAGACCGCTACGCCATAGAAGATGAAAAGAAGTTATGGGCTAAATGGCTGAGTAAGTACAGCGACATGGAGTCAGCCTTTGAGAATGACACGTGGAACCCTAACCCTAGTGGGTTGTGCAAGGCATGGTGTCCTGTACTAGAGTGTCCACACAACGGAAGAAACTGATGCCGTATAAGAACAAAGCAGATCGTAAGCCGCAGCCAAACCCACCAGTAGGTAGTCCAGCGCATGAAGCACGTATGGAAAGACAGCGTGCTAGACGAGCTATGGATAAGGCTGGTCGTGATGCTAACAAGGATGGGCGTGCTGACAAGCGTGAAGGTAGAGATGTCAGCCACAATAAGATGTTAAGTAAGGGCGGCAGTAATGCAGATGGCTACAGAGTAGAAAGTAGCAGTGCCAACCGTAGTCGCAATGGCAAGAAGCCTAAGCGTAAGTAGTGAAGTCCGCCGCCGCCTGCAAGAGTTGTGATACTGTGTTCACGTACCATATGAGTCAGAGTCGCGGCTTGTTTTGTAGTAACGTTTGCCAAGGAAAATTTACAGTTAAGCATAAGTTTATAAAGGACAGTAAATTTAGTCAGCCGATGCGTAAGTATTTGCTAGATGTACGTGGGCTACGTTGTGAGGTTGTGTCTTGTCATGTACCTGACGGGTATACAGATAATGATGCAAGAGCGTTTCAGATAGACCATGTTAATGGGGATCGTAGAGATAACCGACACGAGAACTTAAAAGTAACCTGTGCCATATGTCATTGTAAGACTTCTACGTGGGGGCAAAACAATGCCTCCGGCGAGGGGCTTAAACGTATGCGGCATAGAGAACTGTTACCGTTGTATTGGTGGTCGCAGTAAGTAGTGAAGACCCACAGGTTTGCTGTACCTGTAACGGCACGTTCCCGTCCGTGTGGTCGAAGGCGGGGCTAATTTAGTTTGCGTGTTGGGGAGACCCCCTTCACGCCTTTTTGCGTGGGAGGAATAATGAAAGTTATAGATAACAGAGCACTGCTTATGAGGTTACGTGCGCCGGGTAAAGTAACCGATGTAATACCTAAGAGTAAGGAGTTATCAGGAAATCGAGTGTTGGTTAACTGGGGCATAGACGAAGCCCATGTGCTGAAGAACATGAACATACGGGCACCTTCACCTATTGAGGGGCAGTATAAGTGGACTGGTAAGTTCAAACCGTTTGAACACCAGAAGACTACCGCAGGGTTTCTTACCATGAACAAGAGATCCTTTTGCTTCAATGAGCAGGGTACAGGTAAGACAGCCAGTGCTATCTGGGCAGCGGACTTCCTACTAACCAAGAAACGTATTAACCGCGTACTGGTAATCTGCCCTCTATCTATTATGGATTCGGCGTGGCGAGAAGATCTGTTCACTTTTGCCATGCACCGTAAGGTAGATGTGGCCTATGGTTCGGCTAAACAACGGCAGAAGGTTATCGAGGGCGAGGCTGAGTTCGTCATAATAAACTATGACGGTGTAAAGATAGTAGCCGATGCAGTCGCAGCAGGTGGGTTTGATTTAGTAATCGTAGACGAGGCAACACACTACAAGAATTCGCAGACTGACCGTTGGAAGACACTCAACAAGATACTTACCTCCGACACATGGCTGTGGATGATGACAGGTACACCCGCTGCACAAAGCCCGATGGATGCCTATGGACTAGCTAAACTTGTTAACCCGAAGTCTGTGCCACGCTTCATGGGTTCGTTCCGCGATCAAGTCATGTACAAGGTGACTAACTTTAAGTGGGTTCCCAAGCCCAGTGCCACGGAAACGGTATTTGAGGCACTGCAACCAGCCATACGGTTTACCAAGGAAGAGTGCTTAGACCTACCAGAGCTAGTGTACACGACTCGTGAGGTTGCACTTACGAGGCAGCAAGAGAAGTACTACAAAGAGCTTAAAGACAAGATGATTATGCAAGCGGCAGGTGAAGATGTAACTGCGGCTACGGCAGCGGTCAACATGAACAAGCTACTACAGATCTCCGGTGGTGCAGTCTATGCCGATAGTAAAGACACAATAGAGTTTGACATCAAGCACAGGTACAACGTGTTACGTGAAGTAATAGTAGAGTCCAGTAAGAAAGTCATAGTGTTCGTACCGTTCAAACACACTATAGCCATACTCACTGACAAGCTACGTGGGGACAACATAAACACTGAAGTCATCAGCGGTAGCGTACCAGCAGCCAAACGTACCGCGATATTCAAAGCATTCCAAGAAGACAAGGACGGTATACAGGTGCTAGTTATCCAGCCACAGGCTGCGGCACACGGGGTAACGCTTACTGCTGCGAATACGATTGTGTGGTGGGGGCCAACCAGTTCAGTAGAGACCTATGCACAGGCTAATGCCCGAATACACAGAGCCGGTCAAGACCACAAGTGTACGGTTGTTCAGTTACAAGGATCTGATGTAGAACGTCATGTATACGCATTACTAGATAACAAATTAGACTCACACACAAAAATTATTGATTTATACAAGGAACTACTTGCATAAGGCACTATGTACCCTTATATTACCTTTCTCGGCAATGAAAGGGTAAGGACATGGCTGATGCGATAGGAGCGGGTGGTATACCCCTAGCTAAGATGACTAAGGTTTACCTCAAGATCAAGGCAGAACGGGATAGGTTATCCGCTGAATACAAGGAAGCTGACAGCGAATTAGTCAGTCAGCAAGACAAAATAAGAAGCGCGTTACTGGGTTACTTGAAAGAGAACGAACTCAAAAGTGTTAAGACAGATGCTGGTACGTTTTACCGTACGGTTAAGCAGAAGTATTGGACTAGCGATTGGGAGAACATGCACAAGTTTATTCTTGAACATGAAGTACCAGAGTTTTTGGACAGACGGCTTAACCAGAAGAATGTAAAGGAGTTCCTAGAAGAGAACCCAGACCTTCTTCCGAAGGGGTTAAACGTAGACGCAGAATTCGCGCTAACAATAAGGAAGGGTAAGTAATGGAGCAATTAGTTCCCATTGAAGATGTCGCAAAGTATTTTAGTGTGTCATTATCCACGACCCGTAAATGGGTACGGGATGGTGTTATACCCTCAGATACTTATGTGAAGGTCGGCAAGACGCAGAGATTTGCGTTAGCCAAGGTGTCCGAAGCTCTAATGGCAGGTGTTACAAACGCCCAGCCGGTGCAGCCAGAAGACATTGCAGCAGAGTTTGATGCTGACGAAGACGCATAGTGCGCCGAATCAGTATACAGGGTAGTAAGTTTACTGGGTTAGACCTACAGCCAGACAGTACAGCTATAGACGTAGTTATCGTAAACGCAGCGGCAGTATCGCGCTCGTACTACAAAGGTGACTACGATCCTAAAGCCAAACGTCTGCCTACATGTTGGTCTAGTGATACCCAGAGACCCGCACCTGAAGTACCACCAGAGCAGAGACAAAGTGCCCGTTGTATTGACTGCACTAACAATGTCCGAGGTTCTGGTAGTGGGGGAGGTAGGGCTTGCAGGTTTAGCCAACGCCTAGCAATTGTTGAAGAGCAAGCGTTAGACACGGTGTACCAGTTGCAAGTACCCGCCTCGTCTATATTTGGTAAGGCCGGAGGTAGAAGTTCTATGCCTCTACAAGCCTACGCCAAGTTTTTGAGTGGGCATGGAACGCCCAGCGCAGCAGTGGTGACAAGAATAAGTTTTGACGCAGGTAGTCCTGTACCGAAGTTGTTCTTCTACCCACAAAGACCTTTAGAAGAAAAGGAACTACAGAAAGTCAGGTTGATGGTGGATGACGATGACACGTTAGCAGCGATTGCTTTCGACGTTAGCCCCTACAACCGAGAAGGTTCGCCCTTCTCCACGACTGAAGGGTTCAATATAAATAGCCTAAGTTAAGGAGACCAACAATGGCTGATAATAATATGTACTACACAATCGAAGGCGTAGAAGCCCTCTATCCAAAACTAGATACCACTTACAAGTTTGATAACAAAGCTGGTAAGAACGGTGCGTCTGTCAAATGTGACCCACTAGATGATGGTGCAGAGTATTCGATGTCCTTCGTTATGTCTGAGAGCGAAGCTAAAGCCTTATACAAGGCAATGGCTGTGGCTTATAAGGCCAAGAAAGAAAGTAGCTGGCCTGATAAGTTTGCTCTTCCATTCAAGAAGAACGATGACGGTAACTTCATTGGTAAGTGTAAGTTGAAAGGTGCTTACGGCACTGATAAGACTACCCCACCAATACAAGTTGACGCACAGAACACTAAGCTGGCAGCGGATTTTCAGTTGACCAGCGGTAGTACCGTGAATCTTGCTTTCACTTTCGTGCCGTACTCTATGCGGGACAACGGGGTTAGCTTGCGTTTGAACGGTGTTCAGGTAACTGAATACAAGCCTATGGTTTCACGTTCGCCCTTCGGCATTGTGGAAGGTGGTTTTGTAGCCCAACCTGATAATCCGTTTAGTGATACTACCAGTAGTGTAAAGAGTACCAGTGTCGAGTTAGATGATGATGACTCTGATGATATATTTGGTGATGAGCCAGATACCGCTGAAGTAGCGGAACCAACGAAGGTCGTTAAGAAGTCCGCGCCTGCACCCAAAGACGACGGCGACCTGAGTTTAGTTATTGAAGGTTGGGATGACTAACCCTAGATAACTACTCCAGTATGGCTAGGTAATACCGAAGAGGGTGCGCCGACACCCCTGCCATACTGTCCCTCGGCAATAGGTGCAGAACATGAATACAAGAGAATTTTTACAGTGGGTGCTACCCGCTGAAGGGGTATACGTTGCCCTACAATATAATTTAACGTCTAGCGGGGTACGGCAAACATACTTCGACTCGGTAGATGATCTAGCAGAAGCCACCGAATACTACGACAGTATGGGGCAAGATGTGTACTTTGCTATGAGTAACTTCAGAAAGAAGGAGACTCGTAAAGGTGAAGATGCCAAACATATTAAGTCGTTCTTTTTAGATTTAGATGTTGGCGAAGATAAGGTAGCTGAACGCAAGGGCTTTGCCACACAAGATGACGCACTACGTAGGTTAGAAGAGTTCCGCGTGGCGTTAGAACTACCAGAACCTCTTATAGTTAACTCAGGGCGTGGTATACATGTCTACTGGGGTCTATCAGAGTCCATACCAGTAGAGCAGTGGAAGGTAGTAGCTGACCAGTTTAAGGCCAAGTGCAGAGAGTTTGGGCTTGAGATAGACCCCGCAGTACCTGCTGATATGGCACGGGTTCTTCGTGTAGTAGGTACGCACAATTACAAACCTGAAACCCCCGCACCAGTAGAAGTCATAGGTAATGTACCCGATACGGTTAACTTTGACTTCTTTGCCAGTAAGCTGGGTATGGACACGATACCAGTTCCCAAGAAGTACACACCTGCGGATGGCCCAGCTAGTTTGCGTGACGTACTGATGAGCAACATCAAGTACAGCTTTAGGGGTATATTACTCAAGGCGCAGAACGGTAACGGCTGCGAACAGCTACACCGTATAATTAAAGGACAAGCCGAAGCTAGTGAGCCAATGTGGAGGGCGGGACTGTCTATTGCTAAGTTTTGTGAAGACAGCGAAGAGGCCGCACACAAAATTTCTAGGAAGCACGCCGAATACACCCCAGAGCTTACGCTCAAGAAACTAGACCTAATTAAAGGCCCGTACCGCTGCACAACATTCGACGAGAACGAGGCTGGCATATGTATGGATTGCCCTAACTGGGGCAAGATAAAATCACCGATTGCTCTGGGGCGTAAGATACCCGAAGCCGAAGTGAACGAAGATGGTAACTACGTTACTGAAGAAAGTTTTGATGAGTTTGATGAGTTTGGTGAAGATGGGGATGATTATTCAGGAAAAAGTACAGAGTCTTATTCCGGGTTTAGTGTCGATACTTCTACAGAACACGTTATACCAGTGTACCCACGCCCTTACTTTCGAGGGATCAACGGTGGTGTGTACATCAAGAACGTAAGTGTCGATGGGGAGGTGGATGAGAGTGTTATCTACCATAACGACATTTACATAACCCGCCGCTTATTAGATATAGAAGCCGGTGAAGGTGTAGTTTGTAGGATACACCTACCGCAAGATGGTATACGAGAATTTACAATGCCACTTACAGCGGTGACTTCAAGAGAAGAATTTAGAAAACAGATGTCCATGCAGGGCGTTGCCGTTTCACGAATAGATGAGTTGATGCAATATATGATTACATGGGTAAATGAGTTACAAGCGACCTCCACAGCAGATACAGCACACCGCCAGTTTGGTTGGGTAGACGACGAGTGCAGTGCATTCATTGTTGGAGATAAAGAAATACGGCCCAACGAGACTCGACATAACCCGCCGTCCACACCTACGGGTGCGTTGATGCCCTACTTGCAGCCGAAGGGTACGTTGGAAGCATGGAAGGAGATGGCTAATTTCTACGGGACGTTACCAGAGTTAGTCATGCACCAGTACGTTGTATGTACAGCGTTTGGCTCTCCGTTAATGAAGTTCTTACCGCAGAACTCTTGTGCCTTGCATATACACAGTAGCATCTCAGGGTGTGGTAAGACGGCAGCGGTACGTGTCGCTTCTTCGGTATGGGGTTCTGAGAAAGCTCTTATGGTAGAAGAGCGTGACACTGACGCTATGAAGTTCAACCGCGCAGAGATATTGCACAACCTACCGTTCTACGTAGACGAGCTGACCAACGAGAAGAGCGAAAAGCTCAGTGATCTAGCGTATCAGTTGTCTTCTGGGCAGCAACGGGGGCGTATGTCAGGAGGGTCTAACCTTGAACGTGTTCGTGGGGAACCGTGGCAGTTCTTGTCTGTGACTACAGGTAACGCCAGTGTTATCGAACGTATATCCGTTGAGAAGCAGCAGCCCAAAGCAGAGGCCCAGCGGATGCTGGAGTGGAAGGCTAGTAGAGTATTCGACAGCACCGAAGACAAGAAGAAGACCGATGCGTTTGATGTGGCTATCACGGAGAACTACGGGCACGCGGGGATCATCTACATACAGTACGTTATGCAGAACTTAGAAAAAGTTAAGCAGATAGTATTTGAGAACCAGCGGCTAATAGATGAAGCGGCGGGGCTTACTTCTGAGAACCGCTTCTGGTCAGCCGGTGCAGCTACCACACTATCTGGTGCATATATCGCCAAGCAGCTAGGGCTAATTGACTACGATCTTGAAGCCCTGTTCGCGTGGACTGTTAAGCTACTCAAGACAAACTTACAGTCGGTAAGTGATATGGGCGTGTCAGTAGAGCAGACCCTTAATGACTATATGACTGAGAACTACAACAACATCCTAATGCTCAAGAGCACCGACGATTTACGTAGTGAGTCTGGCAATGGTCTGGATACCCTTGTTATACCGGATGCTCTACCACGCGGGAGGTTAGTTGCACGGTACGAAACGGATACTAAGAAGGCTTATCTTGTACCTAAACCTTTGAAGGCTTGGTGTGCAGCGCAGCAGGTAAACTACGGTGCGTTTGTGGATGGTCTGATTAAGAACTTAGGTGGAAAACGTGGGTCTATACGGTTGGGTAAAGGTACCCACCTAGAGTTACCGGCGAGTCGGGTCATAATAGTTAATTGTAAGACGTTCGATAAGGAAGGACAGGGAGACACGACAGCAGATGAGTAAGACATTTTTAGCAGCGATACATGCCCAGAACAAAGCACTGGAGATGGGTAAAGAACGTGGTAAGCGTGCGTACGCAGACGAACCGAACATAACACCAATACCCCGTGTAGTGCGCGGCAAGTTCAAACGTAGCATACCCGACGAAGAGATTATGAAGGTGTTAGAAGCTCAGAAACGTGGTATGGGTAGGGCTAAGATAGCCAAAGAAACAGGTATGAAACCCGCTTCGGTGTACAACATAACCCGCAGGTACGAGCTAAAGCATGGTGGGGGGTTCAGGGTCTTAGGTAAAGGTGAATGACACCGTACTCAAACTGCACGATATAAACCCAGATGGGCTACGTATCGTTGTGGATTGGGGCGCTATGGTAGTAGGTAGTTCTATATTCATCCCCTGCGTCAATACAACCGAGGCTATACAGCAGGTTAAGAAGATATGTGTAGCCGGTATGGGTTGGGATATTGAGGTAAGAACAGTAGTCGAAACACCTTATTTGGGGGTACGTATTTGGCGTACTCTATGATACTATCCGCTGAGATAAGGTCATCGGTCTCCTCCCAGTGAAGTCTTATCTGCCTTCGCCCCCTACCGTGTTGTCCCCTCTACGCGGTAGGGGGTTTCTTCTATAAGAACCCTACGTCATCTACCGCGCTCTTCATGTAAGGAGATAGCAGCACACCATTGTGCATCTTGGTGGTGGTTGACATGTGCCTACGCATAGATTTCTTTATAGTGTCTCCATCTATAAATAGCTTGGGATCTATGTATGTGATCTCTTCCTCGTTAAACTCATCCATCTCATCTCGCACCGCATCGGCTGCATCAAAATCACCGAACCTTATAGCTATGTATAAACGCTTCAGTAGTTTCTGACGTTTGCTACGTGCAGCAGACTCCATACCTTTTGCAGCGGATGTCTCTTCTATCTCACGGGTGTAGCCAACGGGTGGGAACCCTAGTATCTGCGTGAGCATGTCACCGCCAGTAATATCGTCGTAGATAGGGTCGCCACGGCGAGTCAAGATACCTTCATCTCTTGGGTATCTGTAAAGACCTTTATAGAGGTTACGTACAGCACCCGGCATTATAGCTTCGGCACCACGCTCAAACTCTCCGTTCTTCATCTCACCTACCCCTTCTACGGCTCTGGAGAATGTACTCCATGCAGGGCCACCTAAGTAGTGTCCAATTGTCTCTTCTGGTGATGGGTCACTGTTAAACCTATCAGCCTCAAATAGCAGGTCAGTAAGTTTAACTCGCTGCGATACGTCTAAACCCGTCATTTCAGATAGTAGTCCTTTGTAAAGGACATCGTTATCTAGGTAGCTACGTAGCGCCTCGTCTGCGTCTTCTTCATAATCTTCTTGGAGCATGTCGTAAAACATCGACACTACACCGTACAACGGTAAACCTTGTATTCCCGCAAAGAACAAAGCCGACAGGTGTATACCCGCAAGCTGTTTAAACGCTTGGTTAGCCGCCGCTTTATCTCCCTTATAGTAGCTGTGTACCATCTCATAACCAGTTCTGAGCATGGTGTAGTACATCTGTGCGCCGTACCCTTTGTACATAAGAGCTACTCGACCAATACCTTCGCGGGCGAGTCTAGGGCCAGTTTCTAACGTAGCACCACCGTTTACCCGTTGAGTGTCAAACAAAGCGTCTTCCGCTGCGTTCTGCATTTGCTCTGGTGTAGGCTTCTTACCCTTAGTAACTAGCTTGTTAAGTGCAAGATCATACGCAGCGACCATGATAGTCTGTCGGTTCATAACTTCTGCGTTATGAAACATTATTGCAGACCAATTAGTTATCTTATCGTAAGCATTTGTTGTGCGGCCTGAGTCATCTACGCTCAGGGTATCCGCCAAGAACGATGAGGTTAACTCTCCACGTTTAGCGGCAAGCTCTACTAGCGGCTTTATACGCTCCAGTTCTTTTGCTTTTTCATCATCTAGGTTTAGGTCAGTCCGAACCGAGAAGCTCACGTTGTTATTACTGTCGAGAGTTCTAGTGTAGTAGTTATCTATAGAAGGCGTTGTGTACCTATCACCAAACTTTTTAGCTCCTTCAGGGTCGTTGGAGAAACTTTCTTTGGCGTGTGGTACGTAAGAACCCGCATATAACTTACCTGCGTCCTTTATAGCGTTCCAAGCGGCTTTATGTCCGTACTTACCTGCCAGTATAGGGTACGCAAACAATGGTATCTGTGACAAGTTAACCAGTGCAGACGATGCGTTAAAACCAATAGTCCATATAAACGCCACGCGGTTAGCATTTTTAGCGTACTGATCTGCTGGGGGGTTTATAGCAAATTTGCCCCGATCCATCATTTCTTCTATGAGGGCTTTATCACGGTCATTGTTAAACTCTTTGGTACCCTTGGGGTTTGTAGCTTCTTCTAGCTTGTCCATAATGGTTTGTATCGCGTTACTCCCCCGTAACCTCGCTGTTTGTCGAGCTAGGTCATACGCTTTAGTTCGGGCAGTTCCGATTGCGTCCATGTCGTAACCCAATTTACCTTCCCGTTTCAGTAATGACTTACTAAAAGACGACTGAGGTAGAGACTCAATATACAACCTAGCAATTTGTGTGCGAGTTGACTCCGGTATCTTTGAGTTGTTTAACACGCCTAAGACTTGGGCAACAAACGATCCGGGGGGTGCGTTATTACCTATAAGTTTTTGCATGTTATCAGGTTCAATGACCTCAACATCGTAGCCCATAGCCTCAAACTTTTCTTTGGCTAGGTTACGGTCTCCCATAGAGCTAAACGTAGGAGTAGCGACTTCCTTGTCCGCGGGGTTCCTAACCGCCAACCAATACTCACCTGCACGGTCTAGGGGAAAGTAAGGGTCGATGTTGGACAGTTCCATAAGTCTAGCTACTAGCCCGTTTTTAAGGGAATTCTTTATAGGATCTTCTACGTTTAGGGAGTCTATTCGATCTACCAAAGTGTTTTGCATGTTTTGCTGTAGAGTTTTATAAAGATCTAGTAGATCCACATAGGCACGCCGACCATCTGCACCCATCTCACTGCTGTCGTATATTTTACGTAGCTCTTTATAGCGGTCTATCTTTAGTTGGCTAGTACCGTCTACAGTGTCTACAGTCTGCTTACCGTACCTATCCGTAGCTTCTTTCAACGATATTGATGGGTTTACTTCATCAATGGTACTGTCGGTAATAAGTGGCTCAAACTTGTCCATTGTCTCTTTAGATGCTTTTGAAGACCATTCTATAAGAGGATCAAGTTTTCCTTTAACGAATATCTCCGCTTCATTTAGGAAGCCACGTTGTTCTAATATCGAGACACCCAGTTCTTTTGCAAAAGGGATATTAGCGCCGAAGTCATCAAATACCACCGAGTTGTTGGTTGCGCCTAGTAGTCCACGTAAAGCCTTCCGTAAGGGAGGGTTCAGACCCCCAGTGCCAAATACGGCCTTAAAGTCACGCTTGAGCTTCGCCCGCCCCTCTTTCTCAGTAAGGTTTGACTTTACCGATGCTATTTCCTTACCGACCTTAGCAACACCCTCCTTAGTGGAGTACGCGGGTACATTCGGCAGACCACGCATCGCTATGCCGGGGGCTAAGATCGCTTCTATGAGGCGGTTCGCTTCGGCTTGTGCTGTGCCACCGAGCCTGTCGAATCCAAAGAACTTAGCAATTATTTCTTGGAATTTTTGCCATGCGCTAAACGGCCCACCCTTCGGATTGATTCTAGCTAAGTCACGTTGGAACTCTGGGTTGCTGTACGCTTCAGCTACAAACTCGGCTAGGTTAGTAGTACCGTAAGGTTTGTATTCCCCATACGTAGCCTTAACATCTTCATATAGTTTGTTAAGACGTTTGACCGTAGCACTTTGCGGGTTGGTTTCTATCTCCAACAAAGTGGCAGCGTGAGCCATTTCGTGCAGGAACGTGTAGGCGTTAATCCCAGTTCTCTGGTTTAGGAGTATTGCGTTATCGGCACCCACATAAAGCCCCGCAGGTAATTCGCCGTTTCTTTCTTTAGCGAATAGCTTACTTAGGTTAGCTGCCTCACCTGCCGTCATACTGGCTGGGTTATCGTTGCTGGGGTCTACAAGAAACAACTTAGTAGTACCAACGTACTTTATTAACTTCTTAGCAACACGGCGTGCGCGTCTGTCAGGTGTTGTTTTACTTAACGCCTCTAACGCACCCTTAACATCTCCTGTGTATAAAGCTCTGACTACCGAAGCCTCTAGGGGGGTATCAATCTCCTGTGGCTTACCGCTGGTTCCGAATATACCGAAGGTTGGTACTTCAGTACCGTAAGCACCTTTGATTGTTCGCGTACCTAAAGACGCTTCAGTGGCTTTCTCTGCCGCTAAGATGTCGTTTGCTTCTGGCAGCCCAACGTCTTGTTCCTCACGTATCTCATCTACCCTAGCTTTGTCTTCGTCACTCTTTGGTTTTATTTTTGCTCTTACGGCAGGAGTAGTAGGAGAACTAGCTTTTTCTGGGGCGGTAGCGGCTACGGCAGCGTCAAACCTACCCTCTTCGATACGGCCCAAGATCTTAGTAACGCCTTCATCTATCTCTGACTCAGACTCTACCGGCTTGGTATCTGTTGGTGTTTCTCTTACTTCCTTGGCGGTTCGCTCACGCTTGGGTACGGCGTTTACTTCTTTACGGGCTAGGGATGTTAACTCTGCCAGCCTAGCCTTTTGCTTCTTATTTTTCTTTGGTAGGGCAACAAGGTCTAGGAATTCTGTAGCTAAGGCATCTTTACGTGTTTCTTCAGTTAGTGGAGCAGACTCTGTTCTTGCTCCAGCAGCAGTTCGTCCAGTGCCTCGTCTAACATCTCCCACTGTTCTTGTGACAGGTGTGACAGGTTCCACGGTATTCGGACTGACTGCTCCGTCTCCCAAGCCTTGTAGATCAACGACATCGCTTGCTCTATCTCTTGCTGCGACAGGTTTTCTTTTGGTTGCGGTAGGTAGAACACGTTGCTTGGTCGATACGCCATCAGGCTCTCCTTGCAGCAGATTGTCGATATTGGTTTGTAACGCTCTTGAGCCTCTATTTCTGCCGTATGTAACCAGCCGCTCTCGCACAGTTACAGGTAACGGGTTCCCAGTTCTAGGGGAAACAGCAGAGTCATCTAAAAGAGCACCTTCTGGTATTTCTTGCCTTATAGGTGCGCTCGCCGGGACTGCTAAAGAATCTAGTGTCTGAGAAGTTATACGTACAGGTTCTGGTGTAGGTTCAGGTGTAGGGGCTATCTCTGACTCCACTCTTGTGCGGCCTGTTTTAGCGTCTTCCGCTATAGCAAGTTCGGTGGGAAACAGGTCTGGTTGTTCTCGTTGAGCAATTGCGTCACGTTCACGAGCCGTCCGCACTTCAGCTTCGGGCATATCACCCATAATAGCTTCTTCAGCGTAATACGCGGCATCTCCCTGTCTCCGCGTCCTATCATCTACAGCGTCAACTAACTTTTGCTGCTGCTCAGTACGCGCTTCGCCTTCGGAGGCAACCGTGATAGTTTCGCCTTGAGGTGCAGGTAGTCCTTGTAGTTGTGGGCCTACTTTCTCTGGCTCTAATCCCGGCAGTGGTTGTTGAGTTGCCGTTTCAGTAGCAGGGGTAACGCCACGAGCAGCGTCCACGAGAACCTTCTTTTCAGCCCTAGTTAAATCTTGGTTTCTAAATGCAAACTGTAGTTGTTGTTCTTCAGATAGAGTAGCTACACCATCAAAGGAATCGGTATCCAGACCTTCAAATAGTCTAGCTTTTATCGCTTCTGCGTCTTCTGTGGTGGGCTGAACACCGGCTTCTTGGGCCAATACTTCTTCAAGCGCAGCAAGTTCTGCGGGGGCTAAGGCTTGTGCTCTCTTTGCTATTTTTTGTTGTTGCTTGGCGGTTAGTTCGTTTAACGGCTTACTACGAGCAGATGCACTAAACCCTTTAAATACACGCGCACGTACTTCTTCTACGTCAACCGAATCTTCTGGTAGGTCAACAGTTTGGTCGGCTCTAGGCACTTCATCTAGTTCAAGCTGCGTACCTGCTGGAGCCATAGCGTCAGCCAACTGCTCATCAGAGAATGCTTTTAACTGAGCATCCATAGCTGTATCAATTTCTTCGGTAACAGGAAGAGACATTCCCGGTAATACATCTTGACTCAACGGCCCGTCTACAGGTGTGACAGGTTCCACGGTATCCATAAGGGCATCTCTCTCAGCCCTAGTTAAATCTTGATTTCTTAGTAGTAACTCTGCCCGTTGCTCTTCAGGTAGGGCAGCTACACCATCAAAGGAATCGGTATCGAGACCCTCAAATAATCTAGCTTTTACTGCTTCTACGTCTACTTCCGCTGGTTCCTCACCTAAAGGAAACATCTCGCTCTGAGTACCTATCGGAGCATCTTCAGGCATACCTTCAGTTTTTGGTGCAGGAGGTGTTGGTTTTATGTCGCGTGCGCGTCTGCCAAGGAACAGGTCAAGGACACCACCGGCTATACCACCGAATGTAGCGGCTTCTCCAGCACCAGCAAATATCTCGACAGCTTCGTTGTACTGCCGTTCGTTAAGGTTCTGTAGAGCTTCGGCAGCTACTTCTTGCCCAGCTTCGTACCCACCAGTTAATGCGGCGCTACGTACTTTCTCGCCAATTGTGTTTACTTGTTCTGGGCCTAGCTTGTCTACTAACTTAGATAGTATAGGTACGTCGATGCTCTTAACAAAACGTGCCATAGGTAGCACATCAAGAAAGCCGATTGGAGCACCACGTAAGGCAGCGGCACTACGTACTTCTTCACTAACACCGGCTTCACGAGCACGTTCACTAGCTTCACCAGCGGCGGCACCTACACCTAGTATACCAGCAGTACCTGTAGCAAGACCTGAAGCAAGGGCAGCGGAGGCACCCAAAGGAGCAGCGCCGAGAGCAACGCCAGCAGCGGGGAGAGCAATACCTGCAATAGAGCCGAACGCCGAACCTAGTCCGCTAGTAAACGACTCAGGATCACCACCTTCAGGAGCAAACGAGTCAGCTACAGACTTAATGCGGTCACGTAACTGGGTTTCAGTTTCTTCTTCAGCTAACGCAGCAAGGCCAAGTGCAGCACTCTCACCTACACCTACGAAGCCCCTACCAAAACCTGTGGTAAAGTCTTCAAAGATGCCGGTTTCTTCAGGGGCGCGGCGCGATCTTAGTTCAGCTAACCGTGCATCGGACTCAGCGCGTTTCACTGCCATACGCTCAGTAAAACTTGGGCCTACTGGCGCAGGGCTTTCGGCTTGTTGTATAGCTTCACGTATTATATTGGCACTTTGCATGTCGCCTTCAGCTTCATACAAAGCAAGTGCGCGTTTGGCTTCAGCTATTGAAGGCATTATCCGTCCTTTTTAGCGGTTATAAGTCTTCCAGCATCCCCACTTATAGCAGAACTACCAGTCATACGACTCGTAAGAATTTTCTCCGCCTCCTTTTGCTTCTCTCTAGCTTCATTTAATAAATCGTGTTGAGCTATAGTGGCGTTCTGTAGTTCTTCGTTTATTTCTTTCCGTATGAGCGCCATCTCTGTCGCGTCACCTTCAGCCTCGTTTAGACGCTTACGGAATCTAGGCATTATTAAAGCGCGTGCTTCGCTAATTTGAGTTAAGTAAGTTTCTATAGCTGCTGTAGACGCATCGAGTATAGCATCGGCGGTATCTAGGGTTATTTGTTGCCTAGAGAGAGTAAGTGCTGCGTTCTCTCTATCCTCACGACCCAGTTCATTTATTAAGTCTATCTTGACTTTCTGGTCTTCCATTTGAAGTTTTACTCTAGCCAAGTAGTCGCTTCGCCCCGTTGCGTCCATACCTGCTACAGTGTTGGCTGCATTAGCTATAGCAGTCTCGGCATTTTTAGCAGTTGCGCTGTATTCCGTAGCTTGTTTTGCACCCACAGTACGTTGTAGCAATATAGATGCGTCGTCTATAGCGTTCAGGTTAGCCTCGTGCTTGTCACGTATAGCTTCTTGCTTTTCGTAATAAGACATACGCGCTTCCGCGCCACGACCTCCTTTAGACGCTCCAATCATCTGCGCCATGAACGCACCAGCCCTACCTTTCTTCGCTTCTTGACGTTCTTCGTACAAGTCTTTAGCGCGTTGTTTACGGTCAGTTAGAGCAAGTATCCCTTCATCTAATTTACTAAATTTAGCTACTCTTGCAGCGGCGGCTTTGGCTTCTTCCGTGGGGTTTCGCTCCATCTGTTTTTTAGTGTACGCAGTTAGATCTGCGTCGGGTATATAAGGATCGACAGCGGCTAATCCACTTATACTGTCAATTAGTGCTTGGCGTGGGTCTACCGTAGGAGTGGGAGGAGGGTTGGCTGCGGCTACGGTTTCTTCAGACCTAGCCATACGATCCTTAACTAACTTACCTTGTTCTTCTAAACTAGGCTCAGTAACTTTTGGTAAACTTGCTATACCACTTACGTCTACATCCCGTGCAGGAGGAGCCGTGCCAGCACGCCCTTTTCTTTCTTCTTCTTCTTGCATATTTAACGGAGCTTCTCTACGAGTTACCGTAGCTTGAGGTTCTTTTTTCGCCCCAACTTTTAGATCTTGAGAAGCTCCGTCAAGGTATTTTAATGCAAACGCTTCTGGCCCTAACTGTTCAAATTCTGCTATTAGTCTAGGGTTTTCCGCTATCTCTCTAGCTAGATCTCCTGCGCGTTCATAACCCACCTGCAACTGCCCACGTTGAGTTCTTTGTTCTGGAGTTGAGGGAGAGAAGATACCCGGTTTTTCTATTTTACGTAGGCTTGCAAGTCCTTCACGGATTTTGGGTATATTTTCATCTTGAGCGAGGGATATAGATTCTAAAAATTCACCAACCTCCGAAGTAGGGCCACCTGCATCGAACGATACAATACCACCACCGGCTAAGTTAACTGGGCCAGCTTGACTTGCTACGCCACCACCGCCTTGTGGCATTCCTTGTGGGCCTTGCGGCATCTGTGCGTTTTGTGCCATCTGCTGGCCTGCTATACCTGTACGCTCAACTACATCACCTTCACTTGGGTTTATACCTAAATCTTTAGCGGCTTCTTGACGGTACTCACCCATAAGACCTTCTTCTAGTTGGTCTTTAACGGTTTGGGGGTTGCCCTGCTGCTGCATAGCCATATTGCGTTTTTGAGCGGCAAGATCTGATTGCAACGCCTGCATAGCCAGAAGATCTATAAGTTCTTTTGACATGTTAGCACGCTTCTGTAGTCCTTCTGGATTACCTGCGTAAGCGTCTTGAGTACGTTCAATCTGTTGCATGGGGTTATTTATCATTATCCTGCTCCCTCTCCCTCTCCCGCTCCACCCGTACCATATCCCAGCAATGCTAATATCTCCTTAATACCAGCAGCGGATGAAGCATAACTAGATGGATCTACATAAGAAGATTGCCGTGCGGATACAGGTAAACCTTCAAGCATTGACTGCATAAACTGTAGTTGTTCGTAAGGATACTGCTGCTCTTGTTGATACTGTAAGTAGTCAGCGGTAATACCTTCTTGCTCTATAGCACGTTGGTCAGCACCCGCTCTATTTATAGCAGATAAAGAATCAAGGCCGTAACGACGATCAGATTCCTCCGCTGCAATTCTACGGCGTTCTTCTTCGTTGAACTGATTTCTACCGTACTCGTCAAACTGCATTTGGCGGTCAGACTCAGTATTGAACTGATTTCTACTTCTTTCTGCTAACTCACGTCGAGCACGTTCTTCTTCGTTAAACTGACTTCTGCCGTACTCGTCGAACTGCATTTGGCGGTCAGATTCAGTATTGAATTGTCCTCTACGACGTTCATCAAAAGCAGCTAGGCGGTCAGCTTCAGTATTAAATTGTCCTCTACGAGCAGCTTCGTCAGTACGTAGGCCAGCTTGTTCTTTGTTAAACTGCTCTATGCCGACTTCAGCGATACGCTGGCGCATATTTTGTTCAGTGTTGAATTGACCTTGGGCGGTGTCAAAAGCACGAGCGTAGCCTTGCCCAGTAATATCGGCAATCTGTTGTCCTGTATTACGCGCTCTTTCAGCATCCATAATAAATGAACGTGACCCCCCAAAAGCCCCTGCTTGAGCGGCTCTACCAGCATCTTGTGACTGTGTGATTGCTTCTTGTCTACGAACTTCAGCTATCTGAGGGTTCAGTGCAGCCTGTAGATAAGGGTTCATGTACTGCTGTGCAGCTTGCCCAGTAAAGCTACCTGCTTGCATACCAGACATGTCAGCAGAACCAGCGGTAAAGCCCGGTGAGTACCCTTGACCCGCTGCACTACCAAAACCAAAAGTACCCGGCCCCGTTGATCCACCGTAAGTACCGGCAGTAATACCACCTCCATAAGTACCCGGCCCAGTTGACCCGCCGTAAGCATTTACACCAGTACTCTGATTAGGGTCTAGTCCGCCGTAGCCACTAAAGGCTTGATCCTGTAAGCCAGAGGTACCGGCAGTAAGTGGGCCACCATAAGCATTATAATCTCTATCAGCTAAGGCTTTAGTTTTACCCAGCATGTCGGTGACATATTTACCAGACCATTCTGCTAAGGCACCAGATTGTCCTACATTCGCACCTGCGTTAGTTTCTGCCATAACTTACCCCTTACCTTGCATCAAAGAGGCTAAAACTTTGTCAGCCTTAATGTTCTTTTGTTGTTTCTCAGTGCCAGTGCCTTTCTTACGTACCATAGCCATAAACTCAT
>Ga0208814_1000458_pt1 | contig 25595 bp, 22 predicted proteins | sample MalvirAntarct_55_FD_184253 | JGI IMG/M metagenome (GOLD analysis project Ga0208814, IMG submission 184253) | Marine viral communities from the Global Malaspina Expedition - Malaspina viral metaG Antarct_55 (SPAdes) (version 2) | ecosystem: Environmental > Aquatic > Marine > Oceanic | place...
TCGAGGCTTATACAACGGAACACTTGGACAGATTAGGTGTGAATACTTCTGTTATGCGCGACTTTCCGGACACATTTACGCGCGCGTAGATCGAGGTATCAGAGAAGTAAGTGACGCTTATAAAAAAGAAGTTTCTGATGCCTATAAAAAAAGGGGTTTGATCTGGGCTAATTATTTTTGAGTGGGACATATACATACAGACAAAGCGCCTCTTTGGGATAGGGGGGTGCAAATCCCTAGAGCCTTTAAGCCTGCAGATCGCCGGGGCACACAATCTCTTTTATTGGCAAAACTCAGAGGGGGGGGGTATAGACCCGCTTATTGGCAAAACGACATAGGTGGGGGTATTCGAGCAGTTGTAATACGGTAATGAATGGGCGTATCATCATTTCGGATTCTACTTAAAGAGAGTATATGAAAATCTATCGAACTTGTTTACTTATAACTGCTATCTCTTCTATTATCTTGTACTCACCTATAATCAGTGGTGATATGAATCCGGGCGTTGTGGCACTCTTAGAAGGAGGAGCTGGCACTGGATTATCGGGAGTTATTGGGTACCTCATGATGAGGCAGCTACAAGCCTTTAAGTCCCCAGAGACTGCAAAAGATTATGCCAAAATTTGGTTTGGATACTTGTTTTTTGTTTTATGTGTTGGCCGATTAGCTTCATTTTTTATTCATCTAGATGTCGAATATCTTGCACAATTCTTCGTGGGAATAATATTTTACGGAGGATTAGCGGCCATATTTGGATACTTGTATGGGAAAGTTAAAGTAAAAAACTTATCGGATGACAGCTAATGGAGTCCTATCGTACTTATCTACTCAACATTGCTATCCCTGCTATTTTCTTTATTGCTTTTCCAGTTTGGAGTACACCAGCAAGTCCTGAATTTCACCAAATAATAGATGGAGATTCTGATTCATACGAAGCCTTTAATAGGTCGTTCTTTTCATATCAAATTCCGATCTTGAAACTTGCGACACATTCATCGTTATGTAAATTAGACCTTCAAAACCCAGACCATATGGCGATAAGAAATACAGCTTTTATCCAAAAGAAAGAACAAAGCCATCTGTACATTGGAGCGTACTTCCTGTGCTCTGAAATAGCCTCCATATCCGAACTAAAACCAGTACCTACTGATGTTACTCAACTTTACATGTTTGAAGGCCTGTCGGCATTGAGGTCCGGTTCCATAAGCTTTATTAGAGAAGCCGCCTCATTGATGATAACTAAAGATAAGCTAACAAAAGAAGATGCAGTTTCGCTAGCGCGTTACCTCGGTATTACAGATAAAATTTCTGCTGTCCATGATTCTAGGCTTACTGGCTCAATCTATCCTTTTGTCACCTTTTCTACAGTTGATGCCGAAAATAGCAAAGAAATTCCCACGTCCAAGCATAGGCTAATATCAGTATATTCCTCAGATTTTGGCGTGTTTATTTATGAACGGGAAAAGATCTCCCGTAAGTTAGAACCCTGGCATCCACTGGACATTAAAAGGCATATTAAGGCTATAAGTCTTCTTAAAAGCGGAGTAGGAGATAGTTCTTTAGACTCATATGTGCTGAAGAATCAACCAGAGGCGGAGGGTGCCTATTTTTTAGAAAATGTCGCATTTGCTTTGCGTTTGGAGTTTGAGAATAATAATTTTGGCTATCCTTTATTGCTTCGGCTGGACAAGGACCCAGATAATTTCGGCCATTGGGCGTTAGTAATAGACGCGAACACGATCAACATAGAAAATGACTGGTTGTATTACACCGAAGCTGTGTTCGCATCTACGACTATCCAAGACGATCCGTCATTAAATTTAGCGACCAATTTGCCAAAAATAATTATTAAAAGAAAGGCTAAAGTTTCGTGCAAGAGAAAATTGCGTACAGATTTATTCACTTCTCTTAATCGCATTGGCGCCAAAGATAATTGGGAAGCTGAAAACCCAGAATTTAGAGAGATAGGTGACCATGAGAGTGCTCTTACCAAGATATTATGCGACGATCAGATTCCTTCACAAAACCCAACAAGCATTTTAAGGTCTCTTGATAGTTTATTTCGGTATGATTTTTATAACTTCCCAAATTATTCTATAAGTGCTCTTCGCCTATCTTACGAGCATACCCTATTTATTGGAGGTCAATAATTAATTTCTAGCTAAGGACAGTACATGAAAATCTACCTACCAATAATTCTTCTCGCTTTACTTTCAAGCTCAGTTCAATCTGATGAGTTTTCCGAAACGCTTGAACTTGCTGAGCAGGGTAATGCTGTTGCTCAGTACAACATAGGTGTTATGTATAACAGAGGAATGGGTGTTCCAAAGAATAATGCTAAGGCCATTAATTGGTACAAGAAATCTGCTGAGCAAGGGGATGCCAATGCTCAGTTCAACTTAGGAGTTATGTATGATAATGGTGAAGGTGTTTGGGAGAATAATGCTGAGGCTATTAAGTGGTACAAGAAATCTGCTAGTCAAGGTGATGCGCGCGCTCAGAACAATCTAGGTCTTTTATATTTTAATGGCGAAGGTGTGCCAAAGAATTATGCTGAGGCTATTAAATGGCACAGGAAAGCCGCTGATCAAGGCTATTTCCTCGCTCAGTATGTGCTTGGTTGGATGTATGGCAATGGAGAGGGTGTTCCAAAGAATGATGCTGAGGCTATTAAGTGGTATCGGAAAGCTGCTGATCAGGGTTTTGCGCGGGCTCAGTACAACTTAGGTAATATGTATCAGGCCGGTGAAGGTGTTTTGTATGATCCTCAGGAGGCTGTTAAATTGTTCAGAAAAGCTGCTGATCAAGGTAATGCGCGCGCTCAGTCCGACCTGGGTCTTATGTATCGTATAGGCGAAGGTGTTCGGGAGAATGATAATGAGGCTGTAAAGTGGTTTAAAAAAGCAGCGGCACAAAATTATGCGCGCGCTCAACAGAACCTTGGTCTTATGTATCATCGTGGCGAAGGTGTTGTAAAGAGTGATACTGCGGCTATTAAGTATTTCAGGAAAGCCGCAGATCAAGGTCTTGCAGAAGCTCAATCTAATTTGGGTCTTATGTATCGCAAAGGCGAAGGTACTCCTGAGAATTATGCTGAGGCTGCAAGGTGGTTTAAAAAGGCAGCTGAACAGTCGGATAGAAAGGCTCAGGAGAGTCTGGGTAATATGTATTTAAATGGAGAAGGTGTTCAAAAAAACAATATTAGCTCGTACATCTGGTATTCAATGGCCAAGACCCAAGGTGATCCTAATGTGGCGGGTAACCTCGAGCTACTTAAATCTAATATGACTCGCGATGAAATAGAGAAAGCCCAAGTTCTAGCAGCCAAATGCTATGAGTCAGACTATAAAGATTGTGATTAAACGATCGTTATCCTTAGTTTGTCTTTTGTTGGTATCAGTTGCCATTGCAGGGGGTTACGACCGCTCGGACTTCAACTACCGCAGCTACAAACCCAATACCGACATCGGCTTTTACACTGGCAAACCGTGCGACTTCATCAACATAGATCATGTGGTCAGCCTAAAGAACGCATACGAGAGTGGTGCGGCCAGTTGGAGTGATTCCAAAAAACAAACTTTTGCCAATGACAGACGTAACCATGTCCCGTCATGCGGTCGTGTGAATAGCTCAAAAGGTTCGGCAGCACCTAAAGATTTTCTAAGACGGTCCAGCGACGGCAAAGGGTTAGATTATAAGATCGTGCGCTGGTGTGAATATGTAACTAAGTACCATTCAGTTAAACAAGCCTATGGTTTATCGTTCATTGCTAATGACAGAAGCATTTTCGAGCGTTGTGATTTATAGGTCAAAAAATTGTTAAAGCGCCCAACTTTAAGGTACAACCCATGGTACAACAGAAATTTTAAAGACCCCAAAACGAAAAAAACCCCTGTAAAAACAGAGGCTTAATTTTTGCTTATGGCGGACCGGACGTCCCCATAACCATAACTTTTTACCGTCTACTAAAATCTACCAAATAACCTCTACAGCCGAGCAATAGAAGCATTCTAAGAATTAACCTATTCTAACGTCTTGTAACTTCTATTAAAATAAACCACTATTATGGTACAACAAATGGTACAACAAGTGGTACAACCGGGAGTTGCAATATCGTGGGAAGATCATCTATAAAAGTAACAGCGAAGCAGGTCGAATCACTTATCAAAAATAACGTTATTGGTCGTCATTCGGTCGGAGAGGGCGTTTATCTAAATATTCAACCTGAAGGTTCTATTAGCTGGATATTTCGATATCAGTTAGATGGTCGTCGTCGTAACATGGGTTTAGGCGCATATCATCGCAGTAGTTTCACACTTGCAGATGCTCGCAGAAAAGCGGATCAGTTAAGAAACAGTTTATCCAACAATGTTGACCCCATCGCACATCGTCAGAAGGTTAGAGTGAACGCAGAAGTTGAGCGACAAAAACAGTCGAATACTTTTCAAACTTGTGCGGAGGCATTTATTGATTCAAAAAAGGCTGGCTGGAAGAATGCAAAGCACCATCAACAATGGGTGAATACTCTAACTACTTACGCCTTTCCAGTTATCGGTAAGACTCCAGTAAGTGAAATTGAAACGGCCCAAGTCCTCAAGATTCTAAAACCTATCTGGACAACTAAGACAGAAACCGCAACCCGAGTAAGAACGCGAATTGAATTGGTTTTAGATTATGCGGAGGCGTTAAAACTTCGATCTGGTAGTAATCCAGCCCGATGGCGCGGTCACCTGGCGACGATCCTTCCAAATGCTGCAAAGATACGAAAAATAGAACATCATCCAGCCTTGCCATACGACGAATTACAGCCCTTTATGGGTATCTTGTCTGTTACTAATGGCATTGGCGCTAGAGCGCTTGAAATAGCCATTCTGACGGCTTCTCGAACCTTTGAAGTGCTGGGTGCAACATGGGAGGAGTTCGATCTAGAAAAGCGCGTATGGACGGTTCCACAGGAGCGTATGAAAGCAGGAATTGAACATCGAATACCCTTGAGTGAATCGGCAATGAAGATACTCACAGCGTTACACGATGGCCGTATTAGCGATTATGTATTTCCTAACCTAACTAATGGTAAGCCTCTCTCAAATGCTGGTATGAGTTCAGTATTAAAGCGACTAGGACGCACTGATATCACCGTACATGGATTTCGTTCAACTTTTCGTGATTGGGTGGCAGAGAAAACCAACACCCCTGAGCGCATAGCAGAGTCAGCACTAGCCCATCGGTTAAAGGACGCATCCGAGGCGGCTTATCAGCGTAGTGACTTAATTGAGAAGCGACAAGCCTTAATGACTAACTGGGCGAACTATTGCTATCCCACCAAAGATAAAGTGGTGAAGCTTCATGGTTGAGCTTCTATTGAAGTCTATTGACAGTAACCTCTCGAGACTTAGATAATCGAAAAGATTAACAAAGGATTTTTTCAAAGATGGATTTTAACGAGTTAGCCTTGCAGGGACGTGTTTTTCTTTCGAAGTATCGATCGTATGAGATCGCTAGAGACCAGTTGCCAATTAATCATCATGGCGCTATTTGGGAGCCTAAACCAAATTATTACTGGCAGAAAGAGTGTGGTGAATTCGAAATCCATAGCGATGGAGGTATTCGTTCCTGTGAGATGGGGAATGATCGCTATGATTTGCTTGATTTATCTGAATACATAGAAAGACGGGACCACTATGTTTGGAATTTTGGTGTTGCGGAAGAGGTTAAGAATAAAGGTAAGCTGATCAAAACGGGCCGTTATATCCCGGTAGAGGCTCGGAGAGAATGCCTGCTATACATTGGTCCATATTGCCCTCTCTTTGCGGCCGAGGAAATATGCAGAATAGAGGAAAGGTATAAGAAAAGCTTAAAAAGGCTCGAGAATACTGATTTTGAAAACCTCCTTGTGACTGGAGATGAAAAGCCTGATGGATATGATGGACGTTCTCTTCGCCGCGTGATTACAATCCTTAATAATAGAGGCATAGTCGTTTCGCAAAGACAGTCGGGTATTGGAGCTGAATCTGTTCTTCTCAGGTTGGCTGTCTTGCGCTTAATTGCCGGAGCTGTTCAGGTTTATTGCGACTCGCAACGTTTGCCTGACGAGGCTGTGGAGGCTGGCGTAGCCAAACAGCTTAACCCAAGTCAAAAGGCTTCAAAACTGGCAGAAAAACTACTTAATGAAATAAGAACCATAGGTGCAGAAATTTCTTGGATTGACGATCTACAGCGAGTAGCTGACGGACAATCTTTTTATCCCGTTATACCACCAGAATTTCGCGTCAAAGCGTGTGTTCGAGAGATTTCATTTTTGAGTCGCGAGTTATTTGATATTAAGAATAATAAAGCAAGTAGATTCCCTACCTCTGCAATACATCGTATTTTAGATATTGTGGGTGTGAGCGTGTCAGAAAGTACGATCGTTAACCACCAACGGCTTTTTGACGAATCTACTCCTGACACCTTGGGTTCGCTTTCTGGTGATATTAAAGTTTTCAATCAAGTTCAATCTTTGGATGATGTCCCCTTTTAGTACTGTAACCAGACAGTAGTTTTCAGTCATTGACTTACAGTAACTGATCATCGTTTTTTAGTTGGCTTGTCACAGTAACCAATCCCCACTTTCTAGAGATTTAGGTGCAGGTTAACCTTGTAGAGTTTTGACTCTTGATCACTATAATTGACAACCATCTTAACAAAGCCCACGGAGGCATAAAGATGGTTAGTCCAAGCAACAACGCTAGTAACGCCAATAATAAACAACCCGAAAAGCTACTGCGATGGCCCGAAGTTCAAGCCAGAGTAGGATTCTGTAAAAGCTACAGTTACGTATTACAGAAGAAAGGTATCTTTCCCAATCCAGTAAAACTCATTGAGGGAGGCAGAGCTACCGGCTACCTTGAGAGCGAGATTAATGAGTTCATCAATACGCGTATAGAGCAGTCTCGCGGGGAGGTGGAGTCATGAGCATGATTGACCCTGCCAGCGTAGAGAAAGCCTTAGAAGCGCTTAAAAGAGCCAAGCAACAGGCCGTCGTCTTTAGGTTCATCACTGAAAACCCACACAGTTACACTCATGTAATTGCGAGGGAGTCCGGCTGTATTAATATTCCTGATTGCACCAAGCGTATTCAAGAAAAGATCGATCCTTTAGGGTTAGTTATCGCCCATTATCTTCCGTCGAGTCGCCCTATGACACGGCATGGAACAATCCTATCAACTCACCGGTGGTTGATACTCAATCAGAGTTATTTTGAAGTTAAAAATGAAAAGCCCCATCAATCTGCAAAATTGATAGGGCCTAAGTTGAAATTAATCTGCGAAGACAATTCCAGAAAAAATATTATACCCATTAAAGCTTCAGGTAAACAGTCTAGAGATTTAAAGGGGGAAGCCGATGAATGATGAGAAGCGACGGCTAAGGGTCAAAGGGCGCAGAACATCGGGCAGCTTTTTAAAGCTTGATAAGGAATTACTCGCCCATCCTAACTTCTTGAAATTGACACCGCGAAGCGTGAAGTTGCTGGTTGATCTTGGTTACTACTACAACGGTAGCAACAATGGCGATTTAACCACGGCCATGACGATTTTAAAGGAGCGAGGCTGGCGATCTAATTCCAACTTGGTGGCCGCACTTGAAGAATTGCGTTACTACCAGTTTGTGAAGGTTACAAGGCAAGGCTGCAAAGGGATCTGTACGCTGGTGCTTTTGACCTTTTTCCCGGTGAATGAATGCAAGGGAAAGCATAGCTTCAGGACAACGCCCATAGCGCCTAATGATTACAAAGCGACAAAGAAGCGTTTCAACCCAAAGCATAAAGCTGGCGTTAGTTATGATCCTGATCTTTAGGAATTAACGTTTTTTCTGTCCCATCGGTGGGTTAGTACTGAACCATCGGTGGGGTAGATTTTCTATGAAAAAGGCAACTTAACCCATAGGTGGTTCAAGAAAAGGCTCAAAAAGGGCTATTTTCAGCAAAACTTAACCCACCGGTGGTGACCTTTATATTCTACCAAGCATAAGCTTGATCTACTTATTGTCGACTCTAGGACTTTAGAGGTTTAGAGGTTTAACTTTATATAACTTATTAATAATTACAATTTTCGGCAGAAAAAACTAAATATTCTTTGATTTTCTCTTTGTCGTCAGTGTCCAGAGAAAACCTTAATACTGGAGAATCACCAACTTTAACCACAAAAGAATCTGAGGACTTAACGGCATCTTCAAACTTAGTTATCAAACCAACATCACCAGTGGCGGCCGTAGTAGAATCGACAAACAGCATCTCATTTGAATAAGAAGGGTTCTTATCAAATCTCATTTTAACATTGACCTTATCCTTGAAGTCGTTAGTCATAAACTGGGTAACAATTGCAAAAACATTACTATCAGCTGTGCACTGCAGTGCGACACCTTTTTGAACAGACCCCAACTCACCGTCTGGCGCAATAAGTAAGCTAGCTGATACCTCATCAGTAAAGTCATCAGCTTTAATTACGACCACAGCCTCTGCGGCAAAACCTAAATTGGATAAAAAGAATAAAACTAATAAAAAAGAACTTAACTTTCCTAATTTTGCCATGATTTTAACTCTCCGTTTTCAAAATAAAAATACGTATCCCGCCCCATTACTGCTTGTCTATGCCTGCCCCATGAGCCAACACTATCGTTTGTATCTATTGGGAATCCCCATGAGCAATAAGTGGCTAGTTCAGACATCCCAATTCGTATTTTTCTCGATTCTATAAGCTCCATTTCTTCGTCACTAAACGTTCCCTTTGCTTTGATTAGCTTTAACAGTCGTCGCTGATTGTCAGGCCATTCCTTCAAACCGCCAGCCATCCAATTCCCCTTCAAGGTTGCATGGGCATCCTTTAATCGACATAAACCATTAGTATCATAATAGCTAAGAGCCATTCCATCAGTCATGTTGTCACGAAAATCATAATATGAGCCAGTCCCACTGCACCCGCCGAGAATTATTGTAACCAGTAAAAGTAATCGTTTCATATTAATCATGGTTTGTACTCCAAAATAAGCGATGCAGTCCCTAAAGATTTGTCAATTAACTCCTTGTCCGCAAGAGCGCGCCTTTTATCCAGCTTCGGACCTACGTAGACATTGTGCAAATATTGTCCATCAAATCTTACCTTTTCAGTGTATGAGCGAATATTGAGTCCTTTTAACACCTCGACAAATTCATCAGCTTTAGAGGGGTTTTTAGTTGAAATAACCTTTACAACCCATGCCTTGGGAAGAGATTTAACATCAATATTACTTTTTTGCTGAGGAATTTTAGGGACTATTGCACTCGCAATGAACGTCGGATTAGTTATAGGATTTCCGTTATATCGGCAGGTAAATCCCCTCAACTCGCTCGGGACTATCGGGAGTTCGTTATTACAAAACAATGAGGCCTCAACTTCATCTAAACTCACCAACACATCGCCTTTGACCAATCCTTTGCAATCAATACCGTTACAGACCTGCTGAGAAAAAACATAGGTGGATGGGGATATGAGTAATACAAGTAAAATTAACTTTTTCATAATGTATTCTGCAACTTAAACTCTGGATTTTTTCTCAAGTTCATCAACACGTAGTTGGAGTTTTTCAACTAAAACAGCCAGATACAATATTGCCCCCAATGTCATCAACGCAAGAAGTTTGAAATATCCCATAAACCATAAAGACACCATGGAAAGCACAACTAAACTTACTTGAAATAGACGCGGCATTTTTATTGTCCTCGCGGCAAAGTTACAGAATCTAGACTAGTTCTCAATAACGACTCATATCCTTCAAACTGATCAACAGTGCTATTAAAGTTCAATATTGGCATCACATTCCCTAGATCAGTCGTAACCATAATATTGTGCACTTCCGTATCAATTGTATTAGAAGTAAATTCAAAAATTATCCAATCTTTTCCATTGAGATTTATAACCTCATTATTTTCCCAACTTATGCCAGGAACCACACGATCAAAACCTTGTTTCATACCCAACATCACGTCTTTAAGAGGAACCTCAGACGCATCAAATAAGTTAATTGAGTAAGAGATAGTAGTGCCCATATTTTCATTACCTGTTGCCCACTTAGGGGCTGTCTTATTTCCGCCCCATTTTAATTCTATGTCCTCTATTAAGAGTTCAGTAAATTCAACGGGGATCGAAATAGAGATTTGGGTATTGGGGATAGTAATCTCGTTTAATGCAAGATCACTTATAACAACACCGTTATTCGTCATTTTCTCTTCCTGTGACACACCACAAGACGCAAGAATCACAAAACTAAGGATGATTAGGATTTTATTCATGTGTAATCTCAGTTATTTCTCATTGACTATCTAATCATAACCAAATACCCCATCCAGTCAAATCAGGGCTAGATCGAGGTGAGACGTTTGCTTCGCTCTCAAATTTTGTTATTGTTTCACCTCAGCACCGATTTGTTCCAGATTGCGGGGTGCTTTATAAATACCAGCTAAATCGGACTGTCGATTAATCTCGACTTATTAACCCGATTTGGCTCTGCTGGATTGGGTTTTTTTGCATTTTATGGGTTGGCTTTCCCTAAAAGCTGGGCATTTGATAACCAGATTGTGCGCCCGCATATTGCAAAGCACTAAAGAGGATAATGTTATGTCTAATATTAAAAATCCACCTGAGGGTGGAATCACTAAGATACCTATGGGCCCCGCTGAATTACCTCAGCAAAAACTCTATGAAGTTAAAGCACTACCCAAATGGCCTGTTGGATGCGGCGTTATGTTGTTGGGAGGCCAAGTCGAGAATACCTTGCCTGGCATACCCAATACGCCAACTAAAGAGTCGATTCCTTTGGCGCAAGTAGAGTGGTCCTGGAGTCCCATGAATGCGCGTGTTGATGCCTATGAGTTACATAAAGGCAGAGAGCACTGGCTATTGTGGTGCGGCGGTCCAGATGACAATGCTTCTAATTATATTTCTAACTGGTATGCGGTAGCCTGTATGCCAATTAAAGATATTTCGCAGGAGGATGCCGCCAAATTCTTGTTATTGGCTTATTGGGAGACAGAATATTTGGACATATCTCTTGATCGATATCACTGGATTAATCGCGCGGATGCACTATCAGTCTCTGACATTGAGTCAGTTGCTAATGAGGTGTGGTCTGTAGATGAAAATGAGAGATAGGTAAGGCATGTCATAAAGGGACGTTCAGTCAATTAAAGGCTACTTGCGGTGGATGGTTGGGATGTCATAGATATCCCAATCTATTGCCGCTCCTTTGGATTGAAATTTTAGTTTTTCTCGACGTTCATCTCTTGTCATACCAAAGGCGCTCATATGCTCCGTATCGATAATAGTTTGGAGTTCTGGTTTAGATATTAAGTCTATTAAGATACCCGCGGCGATAAAACCATCTATCTTAAATTCGAGTTTCTTTCGGTATGCTGAGTTGAGGTCTTTAGTACCATAAAAAAGCCTAAGCAAATCCTTTATTCCGGCTATGTATTTAGATTTTTGAGTTTGCTTATCGAAGGTCATCTGAAAAATTTCTCTTTAGTCATCAGTTGATCATATCTGAATACCCCATCCAGTCAAATCAGGGCTAGATCGAGGTGATAAGTTCTTGAGTTTGATCTGAATTGATTATTCTATACCTCGTTGTATACTCAATGAGTATCGAAAATAGCTATTCTAATCAAGGAGCGGAGAGAATGAAGAAGCTACTGATCACCCTGACGCAAGGTATAGAGCTATGAAAAAACTACCCGTCTTACTGTGTGTTTTCTTGCTTAGCGCCTGCGCTCCATCAGAGGTGCCTTCAGACAAACTTCTTGAGCGTAACGGCCTTAAATACGAAATTAATTCACAAACACCCTTCACTGGCGTTGCGACTGAATATTGGGAGAATGGCCAGTTAAAGACGGAAAGCAACTGGAAGGACGGAGAGCTAAACGGACCTTCTGAGGACTATCAAGAGAATGGCCAGTTAGAGGCGAGAGGCACCTACAAGGACGGAGAGCTAAACGGACTTCGCGATACTTATGACGAGAATGGCCAGTTAATGTTTAAAACCACCTTCAAGGACGGAGAGCTAAACGGACCTTCTGAAGGGTATTACCATAATGGCCAGTTAGAGCATAAAAACACCTGGAAGGACGGAGAGCTAGGCGGACTTTTTGAGAATTATTACGCGAATGGACAGTTAAGGCAGAAAGGCACCTACAAGGACGGAGTGGAAAACGGACTTTATGAGTGGTATTACGAGAATGGACAGTTAAAGCAGAAAGGCACCTACAAGGACGGAGAACTAAACGGACTTTCTGAGGATTATTACGAGAATGGTCAGTTAGAGGTTAAAGCCACCTACAAGGACGGAGTGGAAAACGGACTTTATGAGTGGTATTACGAGAATGGCCAGTTAGAGTTTAAAGACACCTTCAAGGACGGAGAGCGAAACGGACTTTCTGAGAATTATTACGAGAATGGACAAGAAAAAGAATGGTCCCCCTTGTGCTATCAAAACGACAAAGCAGTAGACATATCCAAATGCAAATCCCTCTAATCTCTACCCCACTAAGAGCTTAAAATTAGACTACTGCATACAATGTCTCGATGCTGATTACCTGAAAAGCCCACCAATAGAGGGATAGGGCTCAAATAGCGCAGGGTTTCGAGACCTTAAATGTTAGTATTTGTTAGTTGTGGCTGACTTTCCGGACACTGCAACGCGCGACTTATTACACACCATATGCGCGACTTTCTGGACACCATACGCGGGAATAGATCGAAGTATCTAATGCCTATAAAAAAGAGAAGTATCTTCCGCTTATAAAAAGGACTTTTCGGACACATTTACGCGCGCGTAGATCGAGGTGAGCCGCCACAGTGCCTAATCACTCTATTTTAAAGTGCAAATAATTGTTTTACTGCATCCGCGGTTACTTTTGCTCCAGCTGTGAACTTGCCCAAGCTAGCATTGTTAGGGACTGAGCCCTGGGCGTAGCCGATCCTATCATGCTCTTGATTGTAGGCGGTCAGACGAATTGCACTCAGAAAATTAACAACGTCAAAGCTATACGAAGTACCGTAAACAATGTAAATTTTGCAACCATTGGATTCAACAGCGGCTACTCCAGAAATCGGTCTGGGATTAAAGCCCATCTCCAGTAAAGTAGTATTTATTACTCCTTGAATCTCCATGTCTGCATCATTGCTGTCTACTACGCAAATGATGTCATCGGGTTTAGTAGGATCAGTCATTGGTTGAACTAAAACAGAGGGTCCCGCGCAGCCTACAATGGAAGATAGGAATCCGATCAATAAAAACTTAATCTTCATAATCTACACCTTCTTGAAGGAACTTTACGTTACAGTTTTTATTTTCAGAAACAACTACTAATGCACGCATTTGGCCTTTCATTAGGGAATAACTTTGTGACTCTAAATTATTTTCATCGAGGAAAAAAAGAGCAGGCCAAAATAGAGTAAGTCCAAGAGCTAACTGAGCACTATCTACATCAGCCTCACGCTCGGTTTTATCATATGAAGCCAAGAAACGATTATTTAGGGCAAGAGCCTCCAGTGCAATATCTTCGCAACTAAAGTCCCGATATTTATATGGCGAAACGTAGTAGCCCACTATGTCTTCGGGCTTAGATGCGCAACCAGCCACTAGGAGAAGTGTGAGGATCAAAGTAGAAATTAACTTCATTGCCATTCCTTGGTTATTTGATTTCACAAATAAGCATAACGAAAATTATAGGTAATATAAACAAATAGAGAACATTACCAGATGTTTGACCACATCATCGGCTGGATAGCTTACAAAGTTAAAACAGTTTTCTCGAGGCTTATACAACGGAACACTTGGACAGATTAGGTGTGAATACTTCTGTTATGCGCGACTTTCCGGACACATTTACGCGCGCGTAGATCGAGGTATTAGAGAAGTTCTTGATGCCTATAAAAAAAGGGGTTTGATCTGGGTTAATTTTTTTTTTGCGGGGACATATACATATACAGGACATTCGCCTTCGGGACGGGGGGGTAGCCAAACACTTGCAGTATGATATTAAACAGAAGTATCCTTGTTTGAGAAGAAATAGCTAAGGATGGTTTAATATTGTCTTCGATATACAAAACTTGCCTATTTAAGATTCACAATCCCTCTAAGAGACGTAGGGCAATGATGCTCGATTGCCTGAGAAGAAACGAGCGCGCCTACTGGAAAGTTCTGGATGCTGTTAAGTCTGATGCTGAAGATGATGCCGTCATGGCAAAGCAAGTTGCAGAGGCCAACGATGCCTTTAAGATTGAGTTTAAAGAGCGAAAGCAGGCAAAACGCTCTGCAGAAAGCACTAAAGAACTGCATTGGAAAGAAAAGACACAGAATTTAAAACAATTACGACGAGATAAATTATCAGCGGTTCGGAAGAAGATTGTACAGCTTTTAGTTCCCTTGCCACTCCCTCAGAGTAGTAAGAACGGTATTGAGATTGATGCTGTGGGTCAAGTTGAGAGTACGTCCCAACTTTTGGTAGGAGGGCAAGAAGCCAACTGGCCAAAACGAAGGTCGATTGAAGACTCTTATTTAGATGGCCTTGATGCGATGTGCAAGGCCGTTACCACCGAGGAGCTTACCACCGCTCAAGACTTGATAAACACCAAGCCTCGTGACACCAATACCGTTAGGCCAATGAGTATCTATCGAAATGATACTTCTCTTGCTAGAAGTACACTGCTGCTAGGTGATGAGAAAGGTCGTATCTTTGTCTGGTTAAATTTACATGATTCAAAGAGCCGCTTTGCTAAAAAAGTACAAATCAAGGACATGGTTAATTTGCGTACGGGTGAGCTGCTGAATAAGAGTTCTTCAGCAGGTGAGCTATTTCCCGTTGAATGCAGTAATTGGCATTTAGAGCAGTTTGTCCGAGATGGCACTATGCAAAGCTCAAAACTCATCTATCGCAACAACGAGTTCTTTGTGGCATGTACATTTAAATTATCGGTAGAGGATGTTGATACCACCAATTACCTAGGCGTTGACCGTGGCATTGAGATGCTAGCGGCATGGGCCGTGGTCACTCCTGATCTAACTGTGCTTGCCTCAGGGGATGCAGAGGGCTCAACGTTGAGAGACTACCAGCGAGCAGCCGAGGAGCGGTTCAAACAGACTCAAGCTAAGAAGGGGTTCTCTGGAATGAAATGGCGAGCGTTTGGCGATCACGCCATTCATACCCTTGCCAATGTAATCGTTGCGCAGGCGCTTGAGTATAAATGTCAGGTGGTACTTGAGGACTTAACGGCTATTACCCAAGGTCCGCATCACAAGAGGCCTAAAGGGCAAAGGCGCAATAACTTTGCTAGGATGCTGAACAGAGCGCAGTATGCCAAACTGGAGGGCTTTCTTGAGTATAAATTAACTGCCGCAGGGCTTCCCACACCAGTCAAAGTAAGACCAGCTTTTACTTCTCAAGGCTGCAATAAGTGCGGTCACAGTCATAAAGATAATCGACTAGACCAAGCGACCTTTAAGTGTGTATCCTGTGGGCATGAAGATAATGCAGATCATAATGCTGCAAAGAATATTGCGAGTAAGTACATCTACTGGCGAGAGATTGGGCCGAAGGTGTCAGGTAAGAAGATGCAGGACAAATACAAATTTGATAGCTGGATGAAACAAAGGAGAAATTTAGCGATTTAAACCGTTTTGAAGGGCGTGGGCTTCGGCTTAGTTGTAGCGTCCTTGATCTGTATTAGATGGCTTATGACCTATTTTATAGGCTTACCACTAAATGGATTGAAACCATTGTACAAAAAAACGACTGTCGCCAAGCAGCAACAGCGTTGGGCTTAACCCAAAATGTGCAGCCAAAAACCAATAAAAGGTAGAAAAATTAATAGGTTGTGTGACATCAGTTGTAGGACCTCAGGTTTTGGTAGGTATTTACAACTGCAAACACGTTTCCATCCCATTAGACATAGTTGTAGGACCTCAGGTTTTGGTAGGTATTTACAACAAGTTATTTGTAATACGCGCATACAATAGCGTTGTAGGACCTCAGGTTTTGGTAGGTGATTACCGCTACTTCTTGTGGCAATGCCAATTTATTCAGGGCGCCAAAGGTAATTTAGAAATTATTAAGAGAGCAATGACACAGCAATAAATAGCAAAGGCGCAGGAAATAGGCTCTAGGTACTATGAGCCAGACTACAAACATTGTGATTAAACGATCGTTATTCTTAGCTTGTCTTTTGTCGGTATCAGTTGCCATTGCAGGTGGCTATGACCGCTCGGACTTCAACTACCGCAGTTACAAGCCCAATAACGACATCGGCTTTTACACTGGCAAACCGTGCGACTTCATCAACATAGATCATGTGGTCAGCCTAAAGGACGCATACGAGAGCGGTGCGGCCAGTTGGAGTGATTCCAAAAAACAAACTTTTGCCAATGACAGACGTAACCATGTGCCGTCATGCGGTCGCGTGAATAGCTCTAAGGGTTCGGCAGCACCTAAAGATTTTCTAAGACGGTCCAGCGACGGCAAAGGGTTAGATTATAAGATCGTGCGCTGGTGTGAATATGTAACTAAGTACCATTCAGTTAAACAAGCCTATGGTTTATCGTTCATTGCTAATGACAGAAGCATTTTCGAGCGTTGTGATTTATAGGTCAAAAAATTGTTAAAGCGCCCAACTTTAAGGTACAACCCATGGTACAACAGAAATTTTAAAGACCCCAAAACGAAAAAAACCCCTGTAAAAACAGAGGCTTAATTTTTGCTTATGGCGGACCGGACGTCCCCATAACCATAACTTTTTACCGTCTACTAAAATCTACCAAATAACCTCTACAGCCGAGCAATAGAAGCATTCTAAGAATTAACCTATTCTAACGTCTTGTAACTTCTATTAAAATAAACCACTATTATGGTACAACAAATGGTACAACAAGTGGTACAACCGGGAGTTGCAATATCGTGGGAAGATCATCTATAAAAGTAACAGCGAAGCAGGTCGAATCACTTATCAAAAATAACGTTATTGGTCGTCATTCGGTCGGAGAGGGCGTTTATCTAAATATTCAACCTGAAGGTTCTATTAGCTGGATATTTCGATATCAGTTAGATGGTCGTCGTCGTAACATGGGTTTAGGCGCATATCATCGCAGTAGTTTCACACTTGCAGATGCTCGCAGAAAAGCGGATCAGTTAAGAAACAGTTTATCCAACAATGTTGACCCCATCGCACATCGTCAGAAGGTTAGAGTGAACGCAGAAGTTGAGCGACAAAAACAGTCGAATACTTTTCAAACTTGTGCGGAGGCATTTATTGATTCAAAAAAGGCTGGCTGGAAGAATGCAAAGCACCATCAACAATGGGTGAATACTCTAACTACTTACGCCTTTCCAGTTATCGGTAAGACTCCAGTAAGTGAAATTGAAACGGCCCAAGTCCTCAAGATTCTAAAACCTATCTGGACAACTAAGACAGAAACCGCAACCCGAGTAAGAACGCGAATTGAATTGGTTTTAGATTATGCGGAGGCGTTAAAACTTCGATCTGGTAGTAATCCAGCCCGATGGCGCGGTCACCTGGCGACGATCCTTCCAAATGCTGCAAAGATACGAAAAATAGAACATCATCCAGCCTTGCCATACGACGAATTACAGCCCTTTATGGGTATCTTGTCTGTTACTAATGGCATTGGCGCTAGAGCGCTTGAAATAGCCATTCTGACGGCTTCTCGAACCTTTGAAGTGCTGGGTGCAACATGGGAGGAGTTCGATCTAGAAAAGCGCGTATGGACGGTTCCACAGGAGCGTATGAAAGCAGGAATTGAACATCGAATACCCTTGAGTGAATCGGCAATGAAGATACTCACAGCGTTACACGATGGCCGTATTAGCGATTATGTATTTCCTAACCTAACTAATGGTAAGCCTCTCTCAAATGCTGGTATGAGTTCAGTATTAAAGCGACTAGGACGCACTGATATCACCGTACATGGATTTCGTTCAACTTTTCGTGATTGGGTGGCAGAGAAAACCAACACCCCTGAGCGCATAGCAGAGTCAGCACTAGCCCATCGGTTAAAGGACGCATCCGAGGCGGCTTATCAGCGTAGTGACTTAATTGAGAAGCGACAAGCCTTAATGACTAACTGGGCGAACTATTGCTATCCCACCAAAGATAAAGTGGTGAAGCTTCATGGTTGAGCTTCTATTGAAGTCTATTGACAGTAACCTCTCGAGACTTAGATAATCGAAAAGATTAACAAAGGATTTTTTCAAAGATGGATTTTAACGAGTTAGCCTTGCAGGGACGTGTTTTTCTTTCGAAGTATCGATCGTATGAGATCGCTAGAGACCAGTTGCCAATTAATCATCATGGCGCTATTTGGGAGCCTAAACCAAATTATTACTGGCAGAAAGAGTGTGGTGAATTCGAAATCCATAGCGATGGAGGTATTCGTTCCTGTGAGATGGGGAATGATCGCTATGATTTGCTTGATTTATCTGAATACATAGAAAGACGGGACCACTATGTTTGGAATTTTGGTGTTGCGGAAGAGGTTAAGAATAAAGGTAAGCTGATCAAAACGGGCCGTTATATCCCGGTAGAGGCTCGGAGAGAATGCCTGCTATACATTGGTCCATATTGCCCTCTCTTTGCGGCCGAGGAAATATGCAGAATAGAGGAAAGGTATAAGAAAAGCTTAAAAAGGCTCGAGAATACTGATTTTGAAAACCTCCTTGTGACTGGAGATGAAAAGCCTGATGGATATGATGGACGTTCTCTTCGCCGCGTGATTACAATCCTTAATAATAGAGGCATAGTCGTTTCGCAAAGACAGTCGGGTATTGGAGCTGAATCTGTTCTTCTCAGGTTGGCTGTCTTGCGCTTAATTGCCGGAGCTGTTCAGGTTTATTGCGACTCGCAACGTTTGCCTGACGAGGCTGTGGAGGCTGGCGTAGCCAAACAGCTTAACCCAAGTCAAAAGGCTTCAAAACTGGCAGAAAAACTACTTAATGAAATAAGAACCATAGGTGCAGAAATTTCTTGGATTGACGATCTACAGCGAGTAGCTGACGGACAATCTTTTTATCCCGTTATACCACCAGAATTTCGCGTCAAAGCGTGTGTTCGAGAGATTTCATTTTTGAGTCGCGAGTTATTTGATATTAAGAATAATAAAGCAAGTAGATTCCCTACCTCTGCAATACATCGTATTTTAGATATTGTGGGTGTGAGCGTGTCAGAAAGTACGATCGTTAACCACCAACGGCTTTTTGACGAATCTACTCCTGACACCTTGGGTTCGCTTTCTGGTGATATTAAAGTTTTCAATCAAGTTCAATCTTTGGATGATGTCCCCTTTTAGTACTGTAACCAGACAGTAGTTTTCAGTCATTGACTTACAGTAACTGATCATCGTTTTTTAGTTGGCTTGTCACAGTAACCAATCCCCACTTTCTAGAGATTTAGGTGCAGGTTAACCTTGTAGAGTTTTGACTCTTGATCACTATAATTGACAACCATCTTAACAAAGCCCACGGAGGCATAAAGATGGTTAGTCCAAGCAACAACGCTAGTAACGCCAATAATAAACAACCCGAAAAGCTACTGCGATGGCCCGAAGTTCAAGCCAGAGTAGGATTCTGTAAAAGCTACAGTTACGTATTACAGAAGAAAGGTATCTTTCCCAATCCAGTAAAACTCATTGAGGGAGGCAGAGCTACCGGCTACCTTGAGAGCGAGATTAATGAGTTCATCAATACGCGTATAGAGCAGTCTCGCGGGGAGGTGGAGTCATGAGCATGATTGACCCTGCCAGCGTAGAGAAAGCCTTAGAAGCGCTTAAAAGAGCCAAGCAACAGGCCGTCGTCTTTAGGTTCATCACTGAAAACCCACACAGTTACACTCATGTAATTGCGAGGGAGTCCGGCTGTATTAATATTCCTGATTGCACCAAGCGTATTCAAGAAAAGATCGATCCTTTAGGGTTAGTTATCGCCCATTATCTTCCGTCGAGTCGCCCTATGACACGGCATGGAACAATCCTATCAACTCACCGGTGGTTGATACTCAATCAGAGTTATTTTGAAGTTAAAAATGAAAAGCCCCATCAATCTGCAAAATTGATAGGGCCTAAGTTGAAATTAATCTGCGAAGACAATTCCAGAAAAAATATTATACCCATTAAAGCTTCAGGTAAACAGTCTAGAGATTTAAAGGGGGAAGCCGATGAATGATGAGAAGCGACGGCTAAGGGTCAAAGGGCGCAGAACATCGGGCAGCTTTTTAAAGCTTGATAAGGAATTACTCGCCCATCCTAACTTCTTGAAATTGACACCGCGAAGCGTGAAGTTGCTGGTTGATCTTGGTTACTACTACAACGGTAGCAACAATGGCGATTTAACCACGGCCATGACGATTTTAAAGGAGCGAGGCTGGCGATCTAATTCCAACTTGGTGGCCGCACTTGAAGAATTGCGTTACTACCAGTTTGTGAAGGTTACAAGGCAAGGCTGCAAAGGGATCTGTACGCTGGTGCTTTTGACCTTTTTCCCGGTGAATGAATGCAAGGGAAAGCATAGCTTCAGGACAACGCCCATAGCGCCTAATGATTACAAAGCGACAAAGAAGCGTTTCAACCCAAAGCATAAAGCTGGCGTTAGTTATGATCCTGATCTTTAGGAATTAACGTTTTTTCTGTCCCATCGGTGGGTTAGTACTGAACCATCGGTGGGGTAGATTTTCTATGAAAAAGGCAACTTAACCCATAGGTGGTTCAAGAAAAGGCTCAAAAAGGGCTATTTTCAGCAAAACTTAACCCACCGGTGGTGACCTTTATATTCTACCAAGCATAAGCTTGATCTACTTATTGTCGACTCTAGGACTTTAGAGGTTTAGAGGTTTAACTTTATATAACTTATTAATAATTACAATTTTCGGCAGAAAAAACTAAATATTCTTTGATTTTCTCTTTGTCGTCAGTGTCCAGAGAAAACCTTAATACTGGAGAATCACCAACTTTAACCACAAAAGAATCTGAGGACTTAACGGCATCTTCAAACTTAGTTATCAAACCAACATCACCAGTGGCGGCCGTAGTAGAATCGACAAACAGCATCTCATTTGAATAAGAAGGGTTCTTATCAAATCTCATTTTAACATTGACCTTATCCTTGAAGTCGTTAGTCATAAACTGGGTAACAATTGCAAAAACATTACTATCAGCTGTGCACTGCAGTGCGACACCTTTTTGAACAGACCCCAACTCACCGTCTGGCGCAATAAGTAAGCTAGCTGATACCTCATCAGTAAAGTCATCAGCTTTAATTACGACCACAGCCTCTGCGGCAAAACCTAAATTGGATAAAAAGAATAAAACTAATAAAAAAGAACTTAACTTTCCTAATTTTGCCATGATTTTAACTCTCCGTTTTCAAAATAAAAATACGTATCCCGCCCCATTACTGCTTGTCTATGCCTGCCCCATGAGCCAACACTATCGTTTGTATCTATTGGGAATCCCCATGAGCAATAAGTGGCTAGTTCAGACATCCCAATTCGTATTTTTCTCGATTCTATAAGCTCCATTTCTTCGTCACTAAACGTTCCCTTTGCTTTGATTAGCTTTAACAGTCGTCGCTGATTGTCAGGCCATTCCTTCAAACCGCCAGCCATCCAATTCCCCTTCAAGGTTGCATGGGCATCCTTTAATCGACATAAACCATTAGTATCATAATAGCTAAGAGCCATTCCATCAGTCATGTTGTCACGAAAATCATAATATGAGCCAGTCCCACTGCACCCGCCGAGAATTATTGTAACCAGTAAAAGTAATCGTTTCATATTAATCATGGTTTGTACTCCAAAATAAGCGATGCAGTCCCTAAAGATTTGTCAATTAACTCCTTGTCCGCAAGAGCGCGCCTTTTATCCAGCTTCGGACCTACGTAGACATTGTGCAAATATTGTCCATCAAATCTTACCTTTTCAGTGTATGAGCGAATATTGAGTCCTTTTAACACCTCGACAAATTCATCAGCTTTAGAGGGGTTTTTAGTTGAAATAACCTTTACAACCCATGCCTTGGGAAGAGATTTAACATCAATATTACTTTTTTGCTGAGGAATTTTAGGGACTATTGCACTCGCAATGAACGTCGGATTAGTTATAGGATTTCCGTTATATCGGCAGGTAAATCCCCTCAACTCGCTCGGGACTATCGGGAGTTCGTTATTACAAAACAATGAGGCCTCAACTTCATCTAAACTCACCAACACATCGCCTTTGACCAATCCTTTGCAATCAATACCGTTACAGACCTGCTGAGAAAAAACATAGGTGGATGGGGATATGAGTAATACAAGTAAAATTAACTTTTTCATAATGTATTCTGCAACTTAAACTCTGGATTTTTTCTCAAGTTCATCAACACGTAGTTGGAGTTTTTCAACTAAAACAGCCAGATACAATATTGCCCCCAATGTCATCAACGCAAGAAGTTTGAAATATCCCATAAACCATAAAGACACCATGGAAAGCACAACTAAACTTACTTGAAATAGACGCGGCATTTTTATTGTCCTCGCGGCAAAGTTACAGAATCTAGACTAGTTCTCAATAACGACTCATATCCTTCAAACTGATCAACAGTGCTATTAAAGTTCAATATTGGCATCACATTCCCTAGATCAGTCGTAACCATAATATTGTGCACTTCCGTATCAATTGTATTAGAAGTAAATTCAAAAATTATCCAATCTTTTCCATTGAGATTTATAACCTCATTATTTTCCCAACTTATGCCAGGAACCACACGATCAAAACCTTGTTTCATACCCAACATCACGTCTTTAAGAGGAACCTCAGACGCATCAAATAAGTTAATTGAGTAAGAGATAGTAGTGCCCATATTTTCATTACCTGTTGCCCACTTAGGGGCTGTCTTATTTCCGCCCCATTTTAATTCTATGTCCTCTATTAAGAGTTCAGTAAATTCAACGGGGATCGAAATAGAGATTTGGGTATTGGGGATAGTAATCTCGTTTAATGCAAGATCACTTATAACAACACCGTTATTCGTCATTTTCTCTTCCTGTGACACACCACAAGACGCAAGAATCACAAAACTAAGGATGATTAGGATTTTATTCATGTGTAATCTCAGTTATTTCTCATTGACTATCTAATCATAACCAAATACCCCATCCAGTCAAATCAGGGCTAGATCGAGGTGAGACGTTTGCTTCGCTCTCAAATTTTGTTATTGTTTCACCTCAGCACCGATTTGTTCCAGATTGCGGGGTGCTTTATAAATACCAGCTAAATCGGACTGTCGATTAATCTCGACTTATTAACCCGATTTGGCTCTGCTGGATTGGGTTTTTTTGCATTTTATGGGTTGGCTTTCCCTAAAAGCTGGGCATTTGATAACCAGATTGTGCGCCCGCATATTGCAAAGCACTAAAGAGGATAATGTTATGTCTAATATTAAAAATCCACCTGAGGGTGGAATCACTAAGATACCTATGGGCCCCGCTGAATTACCTCAGCAAAAACTCTATGAAGTTAAAGCACTACCCAAATGGCCTGTTGGATGCGGCGTTATGTTGTTGGGAGGCCAAGTCGAGAATACCTTGCCTGGCATACCCAATACGCCAACTAAAGAGTCGATTCCTTTGGCGCAAGTAGAGTGGTCCTGGAGTCCCATGAATGCGCGTGTTGATGCCTATGAGTTACATAAAGGCAGAGAGCACTGGCTATTGTGGTGCGGCGGTCCAGATGACAATGCTTCTAATTATATTTCTAACTGGTATGCGGTAGCCTGTATGCCAATTAAAGATATTTCGCAGGAGGATGCCGCCAAATTCTTGTTATTGGCTTATTGGGAGACAGAATATTTGGACATATCTCTTGATCGATATCACTGGATTAATCGCGCGGATGCACTATCAGTCTCTGACATTGAGTCAGTTGCTAATGAGGTGTGGTCTGTAGATGAAAATGAGAGATAGGTAAGGCATGTCATAAAGGGACGTTCAGTCAATTAAAGGCTACTTGCGGTGGATGGTTGGGATGTCATAGATATCCCAATCTATTGCCGCTCCTTTGGATTGAAATTTTAGTTTTTCTCGACGTTCATCTCTTGTCATACCAAAGGCGCTCATATGCTCCGTATCGATAATAGTTTGGAGTTCTGGTTTAGATATTAAGTCTATTAAGATACCCGCGGCGATAAAACCATCTATCTTAAATTCGAGTTTCTTTCGGTATGCTGAGTTGAGGTCTTTAGTACCATAAAAAAGCCTAAGCAAATCCTTTATTCCGGCTATGTATTTAGATTTTTGAGTTTGCTTATCGAAGGTCATCTGAAAAATTTCTCTTTAGTCATCAGTTGATCATATCTGAATACCCCATCCAGTCAAATCAGGGCTAGATCGAGGTGATAAGTTCTTGAGTTTGATCTGAATTGATTATTCTATACCTCGTTGTATACTCAATGAGTATCGAAAATAGCTATTCTAATCAAGGAGCGGAGAGAATGAAGAAGCTACTGATCACCCTGACGCAAGGTATAGAGCTATGAAAAAACTACCCGTCTTACTGTGTGTTTTCTTGCTTAGCGCCTGCGCTCCATCAGAGGTGCCTTCAGACAAACTTCTTGAGCGTAACGGCCTTAAATACGAAATTAATTCACAAACACCCTTCACTGGCGTTGCGACTGAATATTGGGAGAATGGCCAGTTAAAGACGGAAAGCAACTGGAAGGACGGAGAGCTAAACGGACCTTCTGAGGACTATCAAGAGAATGGCCAGTTAGAGGCGAGAGGCACCTACAAGGACGGAGAGCTAAACGGACTTCGCGATACTTATGACGAGAATGGCCAGTTAATGTTTAAAACCACCTTCAAGGACGGAGAGCTAAACGGACCTTCTGAAGGGTATTACCATAATGGCCAGTTAGAGCATAAAAACACCTGGAAGGACGGAGAGCTAGGCGGACTTTTTGAGAATTATTACGCGAATGGACAGTTAAGGCAGAAAGGCACCTACAAGGACGGAGTGGAAAACGGACTTTATGAGTGGTATTACGAGAATGGACAGTTAAAGCAGAAAGGCACCTACAAGGACGGAGAACTAAACGGACTTTCTGAGGATTATTACGAGAATGGTCAGTTAGAGGTTAAAGCCACCTACAAGGACGGAGTGGAAAACGGACTTTATGAGTGGTATTACGAGAATGGCCAGTTAGAGTTTAAAGACACCTTCAAGGACGGAGAGCGAAACGGACTTTCTGAGAATTATTACGAGAATGGACAAGAAAAAGAATGGTCCCCCTTGTGCTATCAAAACGACAAAGCAGTAGACATATCCAAATGCAAATCCCTCTAATCTCTACCCCACTAAGAGCTTAAAATTAGACTACTGCATACAATGTCTCGATGCTGATTACCTGAAAAGCCCACCAATAGAGGGATAGGGCTCAAATAGCGCAGGGTTTCGAGACCTTAAATGTTAGTATTTGTTAGTTGTGGCTGACTTTCCGGACACTGCAACGCGCGACTTATTACACACCATATGCGCGACTTTCTGGAC
>Ga0208814_1000462_pt1 | contig 25478 bp, 19 predicted proteins | sample MalvirAntarct_55_FD_184253 | JGI IMG/M metagenome (GOLD analysis project Ga0208814, IMG submission 184253) | Marine viral communities from the Global Malaspina Expedition - Malaspina viral metaG Antarct_55 (SPAdes) (version 2) | ecosystem: Environmental > Aquatic > Marine > Oceanic | place...
TGGACACACGGCCAAAGCGACTATATTGAACAAATTTCACACTCTTTATGCTCTTTAGAGTTTAAACCCCACAGAAAGCTCTATAATTGGTTTAGAGACGAGGTTTACACGGAGAACTCAAGCGAACTTCCTTTAGCTCCAAAACAGCGAGAGTTTGCGCGTCTAAACCTGAGTTATACCGTTATGAGTAAACGAAAGTTACTCCAGTTGGTAGAAGAAAATGTTGTAAAAGGCTGGGACGACCCAAGAATGCCAACGATTTGTGGTTTAAGAAGAAGGGGATATACGCCCAATGCTATTAAAAAGTTTATTGAATCCGTTGGTGTTGCAAAACGCGAAAACGTGATTGATGTATCTTTATTAGAATTTTGTATTCGAGAAGATTTAAACAAGATTGTTCCACGCGTAATGGCAGTTTTAAATCCTGTAAAATTAATAATTACCAATTATCCTGACAGCCAAGAAGAATTATTGATAGCCGAAAATAATCCTGAAGACGAAAATGCTGGATTTAGAGAGATTCCTTTTTCTAAAGAGTTGTATATCGAAAGAGAGGATTTTAAGGAAAACGCGAGTAATAATTTTTTTCGCTTAAGCATTGGAAAAGAAGTGCGTTTAAAAAACGCATACATTATCAAAGCTGATTCCGTTTTAAAAGACAGTCAAGGAAAAATCACTCAAATATTATGTTCTTACGATCCCGATAGTTTAAGCGGAACCGGAACCAAAGGAAGCTTAAGAAAAGTAAAAGGAACGCTTCATTGGGTGTCTATTGTGCACGCTTTAAAAACAGAGGTAAGGTCTTATGACCGTTTATTTACAGACGAATCTCCAGACAGCCATAAGAACAAAACGTTCATGGACTTTATAAATCCAAATTCTCTTGCGATTACAGAAGCTTTTACAGAACCTAGTTTGGCATCTGCAAAAAAAGGAGATAGTTTTCAATTTCAACGATTGGGATATTTTAACGTGGATGATGATACTACTTTAGAAAGAATCGTTTTTAATAAAACAGTAGGATTGAGGGATTCGTGGGAAAAGAAAAAACCAATTCAAAAACAAGTTTTAGAAGCTCAAACGCTTCAAGTTTCGCCCATCAATGAAATTATGCGTTTTGGAAAAAAATACACAAAATTACCTATTGAAAAACAAGAATTAATCAAAATAAAAATTCAAGAATTAGCCACAAAAATCTCTTATAATGAATTAGCACCTTTCTTTGGAACCGCCCTAAAAAAAGCAGGTACTCGGATTGTAACAATTATGAGTTTAGGTGTGTTGCTAAAAAACAATCAGGAAATAACTCCAGAAATTAAAGAGTTTGTAATTAAAGCATTGGAGGATAAAAACGAGTTATTGGTATTAGAGGCAAAAAAAATAACCTTCTAATTTAGAAGGTTATTTTAATTTGTCTAATAATCAAAATCTGTTTGAGGTGGCTTAGGTAACTTTTTCTTCTTATTTACAATCCCTTTAGCCTCATTTTCTTTTTTCATTTGCTCACCAATTTGATTGCTGGCAACAAAGGATGCTATCATATTATTTAACATATCACTTCCTGCTTGGGGAGAATTAGGTAATAAAATTAAATTGGAATTAGTAGCGTCTCCAACAGATTGAAGAGTGTCATAATGTTGAGTAACTACAATAAGTGCTGACGCTTCTTGGGAGTTAATGCCTACATTATTTAAAACATCAACACTGTCTTCAAGGCCTCTAGCGATTTCCCTACGCTGATCAGCAATACCCAAGCCTTGTAATCGCTTACTTTCAGCTTCCGCTTTTGCTCTTTCAATAATTAATATTCGTTGCGCATCCCCTTCGTGTTGCGCAGCAACTTTTTCCCTCTCAGCGGCATTGATACGGTTCATTGCAATTTTCACCAATTGATCAGGATCAATATCTGTTACTAGAGCTTTTACAATGTCATAACCATAATTTAGCATTGCTTCTTTTAATTCTCTTTGAATAGCAATTGCTATTTCTTCTTTTTTAACAAATACATTATCCAATATCATTTTTGGCACCTCGGCACGAACAACATCAAATATAAAAGCGGTAATTTGTTCGTGAGGGTTTTGTAATTTATAGAATGCGTTGTATACATCTTCTCTTTTTATTTGAAACTGAACTGAAATTTTTAAATGAACGAATACATCATCTTTTGTCTTTGTTTCGACAATAACATCTAGCTGCTGAATACGTAAGTTTACTCGTCCAGCGATTTTATCAACAAAAGGAATTTTTATATTAATTCCCGCCCCATAGTCTCTAGAAAACTTTCCAAATCGCTCAACAATAGCAATAGTTTGTTGCTTTACTATAAAAAACGAAGCAAATAATAACAATAAAATTCCAATAATAACAAGCAATCCAATATAGTTCATAACAATAGTTTATAGATTAAAACGCAAGGTTGAAGATACAAAAAAAGGTGCTTTTATTGCCTTTAAAGTTCTCTTAATTTATGTGTTTAATTATTTTCTTTTTTTAGCTAAGAGTTAATATCATAAAGCAAGAGCGAAGACCTTTTTTTTGGTTTTCAAATCGTGGAGTTTTTAGTGATTATTTAGTAAACGAGAACTTTAAAATAAACAGCTCTTAAATTGTCTTATCTTAAATAAATCAGTTTATGACAAAAAAGAGATTGTTTTCTGTACCCTACTAATCGTTTCTTTTTTACCAAGAATAGCCGCAATATTAAATACGTCCGGCCCTTTCATTTCTCCTACAAGAGAAAGCCTTAAAGGCATCATCACTTTACCAAAACCAATTTCTTGACTTGTAAGCCATTCTTTTACTCGTCTTGAAACTTCATCTGAAGTAAACTCGTTACACTCATTTAGAAGACCTAACAACTTGGTCATTATTTCACAAGTTCCTTCTTTAAATACTTTTTTTGAAGCTTTTTCATCATACTCGGTTGGAGCTTCAAAAAAGAAATTACCTTGCCTCCAAAGATCACTCACAAAAGTGGCACGTTCTTTTATTGATGCCACTATAATTGAAATATCTTTATTAGTAACAATACCTTTATTTTCTAATAGTTTTGAAAACAGACTTGTTAACGTATTATTGTCTTTTATTTGTAAATAATGATGCTGAAACCATTTTGTTTTTTCTGGATCAAACTTAGCTCCCGCTTTGTTAATTCTACTTAAATCAAAAGATTCTACTAATTCGCTTAAACTGAATATTTCTTGTTCAGTACCTGGATTCCAACCTAATAAAGCTAGCATATTTATTACCGTTTCAGGAAAATAACCGTCTTCTCTATAACCAGAAAACACTTCCCCTTCTTTGGTTTTCCATTGAATTGGAAATACGGGGAACCCCATTTTATCACCATCCCGTTTACTTAACTTTCCCTTACCTACAGGTTTCATAATTAAAGGTAAATGAGCAAATTCTGGCACTTCCCAACCGAACGCTTGGTATAAAGCGATATGTAACGGAACTGAAGGTAGCCATTCTTCACCGCGAATTACATGAGTGATTTTCATAGAGTGATCGTCTACAATATTTGCTAAATGATACGTTGGCATACCATCACTTTTAAATAATACTTTGTCGTCTAAAAGTTCCTTTTTAAAAGACACCTGACCCCTTACAATATCTTGTGTCGAAATAATGCTTTCTGAGCCCTCTTTAGAATTATGCATTTTAAAACGAACCACATAATCGGTGCCATTTTTAATTTTTGCCTCCACTTCTTCCTGTGATAACGAGATAGAGTTGTCTAGTTTTTCTCTATTATGCCAATTATATATAAAAGTTTTTCCCCTCTCTTCATGATCTTTTCTGTGAAAATTTAATTCCTCAGAGGTATCAAAAGCATAATAAGCATTTCCAGTAGCAATAAGCTGTTCAGCATATTGTTTATATATACCTTTTCGTTCACTTTGTCGGTAAGGACCATATTTTCCTTCTTTTCCTCCACCCTCATCAAACGAAATATTTAGCCAACTGAGCGCATCAACTATATATTTTTCCGCTCCTTCTACACACCTGTTTTGATCGGTATCTTCAATACGTAAAATAAAATCTCCTCCGTGTTTTTTAGCAAACAAATAATTAAATAAGGCGGTTCTTACCCCTCCAATATGTAAAGGGCCGGTTGGACTTGGCGCAAAACGAACTCTTACTTTTTTAGACATATGTAAATTCTTAAAAATGATGAAACAAAGGTACAATTCCCGAAGGCCTTATTAAAAGTATAATTTGGTTTAATTTTTGCAACAAAATATTAACAAGCAGATTAAAATTAATATAGTATTTTCGGCATTACATATCTATCGTATTTAAGCAATGAATAGTTTTTCAATAATTCAGCAAAAGCTGGAACAATTTATTAAGAAATACTATACTAGCGAATTAATAAAAGGATCTATTCTTTTTTTCGCTATAGGACTCTTATACCTTATTATTACTTTACTTATTGAATATTTTTTATGGTTAAACCCCCTGGGAAGAACTATTTTATTTTGGACTTTTATATTGGTAGAAGCCGCTTTGTTTGTTCGATTTATAGCCATGCCTTTATCAAAATTGTTTAATCTTCAACAAGGAATAACTCACGAAGAGGCCTCTAAATTAATAGGGAATCATTTTCCAGAAGTTAGCGATAAGCTTTTAAACGTTATTCAGTTGAATCAAAATCAACGAGAATCCGAACTTTTACTTGCGAGTATTGATCAAAAATCTACCGATTTACAACCGATTCTTTTTAAAACAGCCATCAATTTTAAAACCAACAGAAAATACCTTAAGTATGCAGCAGTCCCTGTAATTATATTTTTACTGTTTACTGTATTAGGGGAAAAGGAAATTTTTTCAAGCAGCTACAAAAGAGTTGTAAATTATGATACTGCATATGAGCCACCAGCACCTTTTAAGTTTCAGGTTTTAAACAGTTTTCTTAGCGCTATAGAAAACAAGAGTTTTACGTTAAAAATTAAAACGGTTGGAGAATATTTACCAGAAAACGCCAGCATCTATTTTAATAACGAAACCTATTATTTAATACAAGTTGCTCCCGGAGTTTTTGAGCATACGTTTCTGCAACCGACAAAGCCAATTGAATTTAGTTTAAAAGCCAATCAAGTGAGTTCTAAAAAATACACCTTGAACGTTATAAAAACGCCCTCTTTAGTTAATTTTAAAATGACATTAGACTATCCCAATTATACAGGAAAAAAAGATGAGGTTTTAGAAAGTTCAGGAAATGCAATTATTCCTCAAGGAACAAAAGTTACATGGAATATTCAAACAAAAAACACCGATAAAGTTGTTTTAAAAACAAAGGACTCATCGTATTTATTTTTTCAGAATCAAGAAAACTTTAATCTTGAAAAAAAGGTGTCTACTCAATTAGATTATGCAATTACGACATCTAATAAAAATCTAAAAGAATATGAAAACCTGTCATTTACTTTAAAAGTAATAAGGGATGAGTATCCAGAAATAAAAGTTGCCTCCAAAAAAGACAGCACGGATAGTCAAAGAATGTATTTTTTGGGTAATGTATCAGATGATTATGGACTTACAAAATTACAGTTAGTTTATTACCCTTCAATAGAAGAAGAGAAAAAACAAAAGATACCCTTAAATATAAATGCATCAAATTTTGACCAATTTGTTTATAATTTCCCAGGTAATTTATTGTTAACCGATGGGGTCTCATATGATTATTATTTTCAAGTTTTTGATAATGATGCGCTCCATAATTTTAAATCTAGCAGGTCTGCAGTTTATTCTTTCAGAAAACTAACGCAAGATGAAATTGAAAACGAGCAGCTTCAAAATCAGGAGCAAAGCATTAAAGCGTTGGATAAGTCTTTGGAGAATATGATGCAGCAAGACAAAACACTAGAAGAGATATCAAAAATTCAAAAAGAAAAAAATCAACTCAACTGGAACGATAAAAATAAACTCGAAAAATTCCTTAAAAAGCAGAAGCAGCAAGAAAAAATGATGAAAAAATTCTCAAATGAATTAAAAGAGAATTTAGAAAACTTTCAACTAGAGAAGAAAGAAAAAGATCCATTTAAGGAGCAATTAAAGGAACGTTTTCAAGAAAATGAAGAGCAATTAAAGAAAAATGAAAAACTTTTGGACGAGCTTGAAAAGCTTCAAGAAAAAATTGAAAAAGAAGAGTTAACTGAAAAATTAGAAAAGCTTTCTAAACAAAATAAAAATCAAGAAAAAAACCTTGAGCAATTAGTAGAGTTAACTAAACGTTATTATGTCACTAAAAAAGCCGAAAAGCTGGTTGAAGAATTAAATAAACTTGCAGAAGAGCAAGAGAAACTAGCTGACGCTCCAGAAGAAGAAAACACGAAAGAAGAGCAAGAAAAAATAAGTGAAAAGTTTGAAAAATATACAAAAGAAAAAGAAGAGCTACAAAAAGAGAACAAGGATTTAAAAGACCCTATGGATATTCCCGATGATAAAAAAGGGGAAGAAGAAGTTAAAGAAGAACAAGAAAAGGCGAGTGATAACTTAGACAGTGGCGATAAGAAAGAGGCTTCAAAAAGACAAAAAAAAGCTGCTCAAAAAATGAAGGAGATGGGGAAGCAGATGCAGATGCAGATGCAATCTGGTCAAATGGAAACCCTCGATGAAGATTTGGAAATGCTACGTCAAATATTAGATAACTTAGTGGTTTTTTCTTTTGAACAAGAAGACTTAATGGGAGAATTTAAATCTATCGGTTATGGAAGCCCTTTATTTGGAAAAAAACTAATTAAGCAAAATGAATTAAAACAAAACTTTGAACATGTGGATGATAGCCTATTTACATTGTCATTAAGACAGCCAATGTTGGGAAAAAAAATAAATAAGTATCTAACGGACGTTGCTTATAATTTAAACAAGAGTTTAGAGCGTTTAGCTGAAAATGAAATTAGAAAAGGAATTTCAAGTCAACAATATATAGTTACTGGCGCTAACGAATTAGCTATATTATTGAGTGATGTTCTAGGAAGTATGCAGGACCAAATGAGTATTTCAGGAAAAGGAAAAGGAAAAGGGAAAGGAAAAGGAAAAAGCAAAGGTGAAGGAGAGGGGCAAGGGTTTCAATTACCAGATATTATTAAAAAGCAGGAAGGTCTTAATAAAAAAATGAAAGATGGTCTTGGTGAAAAAGGGAAAAAAGAAAAAGGTCAGGGAGAAGGAAAAGGTCAGGGAGAGGGAAAAGGTCAGGGTCAAGGTGAAGGAGATGGATCTGGTAAAAACGGTAAAAATGGAAAACAAAAAGGTGAAGAAGGTTATGGAAATGAAGAAGACTTAAACGGTAAATTATTTGAAATATTTAAAGAACAACAAATGCTTAGGCAACAGTTACAAGATAAAATAAATCAATTTGGCGACATAGGAAACACCTTAGGTTTACTTCGTGAAATGGAAAATATAGAACAGCAGTTATTAGAGAAAGGTTTCGATCAAAAAACATTGGAGAAAATGCAAAATCTTCAGCATGAATTACTTAAATTAGATAAAGCTACTTTTGAGCAAGGTCAAGAAACGAAACGAGAATCTAAAGCAAACCGAAAGAAGTTTGAAAATAATATCACTACCAGTCCAGAAGATATTAAAAAGTATTTCAACACGACTGAAATCTTAAACCGAGAGGCGCTACCTTTGCGTTTAGAATACAAACAAAAAGTACAAGAATATTTTAAGAATAAAGATGATTGATTTTTTTTCAGAGACCACATTTAATTTACAAAATCCAGAAAAAGTTGCTAGCTGGATATCTGTTATTATATCAAATGAAAATCTTGAGGAAGGAGAGATTAGTTATATCTTTTGTGACGATGAATACCTCCATAAGCTAAATATAGAGTTTTTAAAGCATGACACCTTAACTGATATCATCAGTTTTGATAATAGTTTAGGAAATCAGATTAATGGCGATATTTTTATTTCAGTAGAACGAGTTAAAGAGAACGCTAGTAAATTTAACACCACTTTTGAAAATGAATTACACCGTGTTATTATTCATGGTGTATTGCACTATTGTGGTTATAAAGATAAAACTAAAAAAGACGCTGATTTAATGAGAATCAAAGAAAACAAAGCACTATCCTTGAGAGATTTTTTATAGTATACTGAAAATCAATTTAATACAATTTTAACAAACTGATTGTAAGTTATTTAACTATATTTGCACGCTATTGAAAAATCATGAGTAAGGTTAATTTTTTAAATACAATGTTCCACGTGAAACATCTTAAACTAAATTTTAGTTACTAATAAAATAAACAGAAGACTATGTTTCCAAACGAATATGATGTTATAGTAGTTGGCGCTGGACACGCTGGATCTGAAGCGGCATCTGCAGCAGCTAATTTAGGATCAAAAACATTGTTGATTACAATGAACTTACAAAATATTGCACAGATGTCTTGCAACCCGGCTATGGGTGGAATTGCGAAAGGTCAAATAGTTCGTGAAATTGATGCATTAGGAGGGTACAGTGGAATTGTTTCTGATGAAACAGCGATACAGTTTAAAATGTTAAACAAATCTAAAGGACCCGCAATGTGGAGTCCCAGAGTTCAAAGTGACCGCATGCGTTTCTCTGAAACTTGGAGAGATATGATGGAAAAAACTTCAAATCTTGATTTTTATCAAGAAATGGTTTCTAGTTTGATAATCGAAAATGAAAAAGTCGTTGGAGTTAAAACTTCCCTAGGTATTGAAATAAGATCCAAATCTGTCGTATTAACTAACGGTACTTTTTTAAATGGGACTATACATATTGGAGATAAACAGTTTGGTGGAGGAAGAGCTGGGGAAAGAGCATCAACAGGTATCACTGAAGATTTATTAAATTTTGGTTTTGAATCTGGTAGAATGAAAACTGGAACCCCCCCTAGGGTTGACGGACGTTCCTTAGATTTTTCAAAAATGACAGAACAACCTGGCGATGAAAAACCAGAAAAATTTTCGTATTTAAAGTCCACAAAAACTTTAACCAATCAACGATTGTGTTACATGTCTTATACAAGCGAAACAGTACATGAGCTGCTTAAAGAAGGGTTTGATAAATCCCCAATGTTTAATGGCGCTATAAAAAGTAGCGGACCCAGATATTGCCCTTCAATTGAAGAAAAAATTAATCGATTTGCCGACAAGGATAGGCATCAACTATTTGTAGAGCCAGAGGGTTGGAATACGGTAGAATATTATATCAATGGTTTTTCCACATCACTTTCTGAAGATATACAATTTAAAGCATTACAGCAAGTAGCCGGTTTTGAGAATGTAAAGTTTTTTAGACCTGGATATGCTATCGAATACGATTATTTTCAGCCAACTCAATTAAAACATACACTAGAAACTAAATTGATATCCGGATTGTATTTTGCAGGTCAAATTAATGGTACTACTGGTTATGAAGAAGCCGCCTCTCAAGGTTTAATGGCAGGAATTAATGCACATCTAAAAGTTCACGAAAAAGATCCATTTACATTAAATAGGGACGAAGCTTATATAGGGGTTTTAATAGATGATTTAATTACCAAAGGAACAGAAGAGCCTTATAGAATGTTTACTTCTAGAGCAGAATATAGAACCTTATTAAGACAAGATAATGCAGATTTTAGGTTAACCTCTAAATCGTATAATATTGGATTAGCAACAAAAGAACGTCTAGAAACAATGGAACAAAAAGAAAAAGAGTCTCATGCTTTCATTCATTTTTTTAAAAACAAGAGTATTGGTCATGAGATTTTAAATCCAATTTTAGAAGCAAAAGATTCTGCTACAGTGAAGCAAATGGATAAATTATATAAGCCTTTTTCCCGCCCAAATATTACGATGGATGATATGCGAAAAATAAAAGAGGTGGACGATTACATTATAGAAAACGATTTAGATAGAGAAGTTTTAGAACAAACCGAAATTCAGATAAAATATGCTGGTTATATAGACAAAGAAAGAGCAAATGCCGACAAATTAAACCGATTAGAAGGTATAAGAATACCAGAAAACTTCGATTATTCAAAACTAAAATCTCTTTCTTATGAGGCTTTGGAAAAATTAAGAGCAGTAAAACCCGTGACTGTTTCACAAGCTTCAAGAATAAGTGGGGTTTCTCCAAATGACATCTCGGTATTATTAGTTTATATGGGGCGTTAATTATATTATTTTACGCGAATTTATTTATGGATGTTTCACGTGAAACAATTGGTTTTATGCAAAAAATAATCATCATAAAATGAAGCTACAAAAAGAGAATTTTCCGCTAAGTGTTAAAGATTATTTAGTGACACACGAAGAGTTTACTTTAATCTTTAATTCGGAAAAGGAAATGCTTTTAACCGATCCTCAGCCAACAACAAATCAACTTTATAAATATTATGAGAGTGATGATTATATTTCTCATACCGATAGTAAGAAAGGAATCATTTCCTTTTTATATCAAACCATAAAAAAGTTAGCTTTACAGAATAAATTAAATTTAATCGTTTCATTAAAAAAGGATGCCAGTAATGTTCTTGACATTGGTGCAGGAACAGGAGATTTTTTAAAATATATTAAATCGAAAAACAGAACTGTTTTTGGGATAGAACCCAATAAAAAAGCAAGAGAATTGGCTTTTAAAAAGGGAATTAATTTGGAAGAAAGCATAGCGAGTCTGAAAGGGAAAACTTTTGATGTAATAACTTTGTGGCATGTTTTAGAACATTTACCTAATCTAGAACTAACCATCCAAAAGATAGAAGAATTATTAAGTACAAACGGAGTTTTAATAATTGCTGTTCCAAACTTTAATTCGTTTGATGCTGCTTATTATAAAAATTATTGGGCAGCTTTTGATGCGCCACGTCATTTGTGGCATTTTTCTAGAAACTCGATGAAGAAACTCTTTTCAGATAAACTCATCTTGCAACAAACGAAGCCAATGATTTTTGATTCGTTTTATGTCAGTCTTCTTTCTGAAAAAAATAAAACAGGAAAACAAAATTTAATAAAAGCCTTTTTTATAGGATTGCTATCTAATATTTCAGCCTTAAAATCTAAAGAGTACTCTTCTCTTATTTATTGTTATAAAAAACTAAAATAAGACAAATTAAACTGTTTTAAGAGCCTTTTTACCTTAAGACAAGTGTTTTTGTTGAGTCGCTAAATATAGCTACTAGAAGGCTTTTAAATAAGGCGGAATTTATAAGGTAAAATTATTGTTAAATAAAAAAGAATAGAAAAAATTGATACTTGTATTGTCCTCTTCTGATCGATTGAAATATTTCATGCTCAAAAAAAGTTTTATTTTTCTCTCAATAAGAAATCAATTTTAAATCAATTCTTTTCTATGAATTAATCGAGTTAATTGAATGGATAAGTCTGTGAAAATAATTTTAGCATTTCCATTTCGTTCAATATGATATTCTGCATCTTCCAAAGCATCCTTAATTTCAAAAATATTATTTTGATGGATATATGCTGAAAATTTATCGAATGAAAATTTTCCATCGTGACTTTCAAAATAAATCAATGAATCTGCTTTGTAATTTTTAAGCATGGCTTGGCGGAAAATTTCTAAACAAAAGCTCAAAAATTTCTTTTGAGTTTCGCGACCTTCTTTTGCTAATTCTTCACTCCAATCAAATAAATCATTAATTGCACTTTTGTTACCTTTTGCTTTAAATGCAGTTCTTACCCAAAAGACAAAAAGATTTTCAAAAAGCACCTCATCACTATCTTTTTTTATAATGTGTAAAGCTTTATTAAAATCACCGTGGGATTGATGACTTATCTTTCTAGCTTCATTTGATTTAACTTTAAGACTGTCAGTTAATTGGGTGTAAATATCTCCTTCAGATAAAAGTGGGATTTGTAATGTTTGACACCGAGACTGTATAGTTCCTAAAACATGTTCCACGTTTTCGGTTAAAAGTAATAAAACCGTTTTATCTGGTGGTTCTTCCACCAATTTTAATAATTGATTTGAACACTCATTATTCATTTTATCAGCCATCCAAATTATCATTAATTTGTAACCACCTTCATAAGCTTTTAAGGATAGTTTTTTTGAAATCGAAACTGCCTCATGCTTATTTATATTTCCTTGTTTTTTTTCAATACCTATAAATTGATACCAATCATATAAGGATGCATAGGGATTCTTTAAAACAAATTTTCGCCATTCTGTAGAGAAATTATCTGAAACAGGATTCTTTTTAATAGCCTCATTTTTGTTGACTGGATAAACGAAATGGAGATCTGGATGGGCTAATTTATCAATTTTATTTTTACAAGAAATATATTCATCACTTCCCTTTGCATGCGAATGACATAAAATCTCTTTGGCATAACTTAATGCAATCGGCAAAACACCAGAACCTGCCTTTCCAATAAAGAGTTGTGTGTGTGGAATTCGTCCATTTTTAACAGTCTTTGTTAAATGCGATTTTATATGTTCTTGGCCTATTATTTGGGAAAAATCCATACACAATATTACGGTTTTTTAGTTAAAAATAACCTTTCAAAAATGGTATATTTGCAGTCTAAAATCTAAAGAAAAATCAAGCATGTATTTTTTTCAATTCTCAAAGAATGGAAGATCTATGTGCTTCAATAATAAAATAAAAAAACGTTCGTAAATTAACTATAGCATAATTTTAAGAAGCTTTTGGGTTAAGACCGCTAAAAATTAATAAAATAAACTGATGAAAACAATTAACGACTTTAATTTTAAAAATAAGAAAGCATTAATTCGAGTTGATTTTAATGTACCGTTAAATGAAGCTTTAGAGGTTACTGATAGTACTCGAATTTTGGCAGCAAAAAATACGATAATTAAAGTTTTAGAAGACGGAGGAAGTTGTGTTTTAATGTCCCATTTAGGAAGGCCCAACGGTATTGAAGAAATTTTTTCTCTCAAACATATAGTGAATAAAGTTAGTGAAATAATAGGTGTACAGGTTCGATTTTGTGAGGATTGTATTGGAGAAAATGCAGAGAAAGCTGTCGCTGAATTAGGAAACGGTGAGCTATTGTTGTTAGAAAATCTTCGATTTCATAAAGAGGAAAAATCTGGAGATGAACAATTTGCTAAAGAGCTTTCAAATTTAGGAGATATCTATATAAATGATGCCTTTGGAACTGCTCACAGAGCTCATGCTTCGACAACGGTTATTGCCAAGTATTTTCCAGAAAATAAATGTTTTGGAATGCTTTTAGCTTCAGAAATTGCGAATATTAACAAGGTGTTGACTCATAGCGAAAAACCAGTAACTGCAATTATAGGAGGAGCGAAAGTCTCTTCAAAAATTACAATTATAGAAAGCATATTAGATAAAATAGACCACATAATTATTGGAGGAGGTATGGCTTTTACCTTTATTAAAGCTCAAGGAGGAAGTATTGGTTCTTCTTTAGTTGAAGATGACAAACAAGAAATGGCATTGTCCATTTTAAAGATTGCTAAAGAGAAAAACACAAAGGTTCATTTACCGGTTGATGCTATCATAGCTGATCAGTTTTCTAATGATGCAACTATTAAAACCGAAGCGATTAATACCATTCCTGAGGGTTGGATGGGCTTGGATGTTGGACCTAAAACTAACGACATTTTTAGTGAGGTCATTTTAAATTCCAAAACCGTACTATGGAATGGACCTGTTGGTGTTTTTGAATTAGAAAAGTTTGCAACTGGAACCATTTCGCTAGGAAATGCAATTGCAGAAGCAACCGAAAATGGAACCTTTTCTTTAGTTGGAGGAGGAGATTCTGTAGCAGCTGTAAAACAATTTAACTTAAGCGATAAAGTAAGTTATGTTTCTACAGGTGGTGGAGCAATGTTAGAAATGTTAGAAGGTAAAACGCTACCAGGAATTCAGGCTATTTTAGAACCATCAAAAAAATAGAGTTCAGAGCATTAAAAAATAGAAGGTAAAAGAATTGTCTTTTATTAGCATTTCCCTACATTTATAAAAATTTCACTAAAACAACTTGTTTCTTATAGTATGGTAAACAGAAATTTATCTCAATTTTTTATCCTTTTTTTGTTTTTTTGTTTTTTAGGAACGGTTTATGCTCAAGAAGAACTTAAAGCAGAAGACAGCTTAAAAGTGTTGAATCTAAACCTTACAACTAAAACCTTACAAATTTTAGACACCGTCACCACACAATCAGTCTCGGTTGATTTTAATACTACTATAATCAATACCCTTAGTAAGGATTCTATCGTTTTTGATCTAGAAGATCTATCTATTGCAAGAACTGCCGATAGTTTATGGATGAAAGAATTATACGACTCAAGCAGGTTCGAAGAAGTTTATGGTAGTATTCATACCGAAGTTGTGGAACCTGTAGAATACGAAGAGCTTTCTACTGAAGTGCTAAAACAACGATTAGAAGAATTAAATGCTTATACCCCTTTTAATGTGGAATATAATCCATCTTTAGAAAGAATAATCAAGCATTATTTAAAAAACAGAAGGAGCTCCATGGCCAAACTAATGGCTTTAAGTGATTACTACTTTCCTATGTTTGAACAAGAATTAGACAAACATAATTTACCCTTAGAAATAAAATATTTAGCGGTTGTAGAGTCCGCATTAGATCCTGTTGCAAAATCCAGAGTAGGCGCTAAAGGCTTGTGGCAATTTATGTTTACGACAGGAAAAATGTTTGGATTGGAAGTGAGTTCTTATGTGGATGAAAGGGCCGATCCAGAAATGTCAACTGAAGCAGCAGCAAAATATTTAAAGAGCCTTCATAAAAGCTTTGATGATTGGGATTTAGCTTTAGCAGCTTATAATTCTGGACCCGGAAATGTTTCAAAAGCAATTCGACGTTCAGGAGGTGAAACTAATTATTGGAAAATACGAAATAGACTTCCTAGAGAAACTGCGGGTTATGTACCTGCTTTTTTAGCGACGATGTATATTTTTGAATATGCTGAAGAACATGGTTTTAAAAGTTCGGGGCCTAAATTTCATCAAATAGCAACCGATACGATTCAAGTAAAAAGATTAATTACTTTTGAGCAAGTTGCAAAAGTGGCGAATTTGCGAGTTGAAGAAGTCCAGTTTTTAAACCCTTCGTATAAGTTGGGAATTATCCCTTATATAAAAGATAAAAATTACACTCTTAGATTACCAGTTGAATCTATAGGTAAATTTGTAGCTAACGAAGAAGCAATTTATAACCTGGCTCAAGAGGAAAACAGCAAAGAAGATGCAAACCTTCCTAAATACGTAGAGCAACCCGATCGGATTAGGTATCGAGTTAAGAGTGGTGATTATTTAGGAAAAATAGCAGAAAGATACGGTGTTGGTGTAAGCCAGATAAAAAAATGGAATGGGCTAAAAAGCAACAAGCTAAAAGTAGGTCAACGCCTAATTATTTACCCCACAAAACCAACTGATAGTTCAACTAAAACAAGTATTGCTAAAACGACTAAAAAAGGTAATGTAAAACTATATACTGTTAAAAACGGAGACTCTTTGTGGAGTATTTCTCAAAAATATCCAGGAGTTACTGTTCAAAACATTAAAATTTGGAACGGTATTAGCAGCAATAAACTGCAACCTGGCATGAAATTAAAAATTTATAAAGGCTAATACTCTGAAAACCAATTTAAATGAAACTGATTTATATAACTTTATTTGCTATAATTGCGCTTTTATCTTGTAATAGCAATGAAACAAAAGGTGTCTACAAACAAAAATCTGTAGGAAACATTAATGCCCTTCAAATTTTAATTACAGACGAATTGTGGAACGATTCTGTTGGAGAGGAAATTAGAAATTATTTTGCCGCTCCAACTGAAGGATTGCCTCAAGTTGAACCTTTGTTTTCTATCCATCAAATGGATCCATCTACATTTTCGGGGTTTATAAAAAGCAATCGACTTTTTTTACATGTTACTATCGGGCAAGAAGATAAATTCACTTTAGTAACCAACGAATATGCAAGGCCACAAACGGGAGCTATCATTACCGCAAAAACAAAACAGGGCTTGATAAAATTAATAGCTAAAAATCAAGAAGAAATTATTAAAGCCTATATTAAATCTGAAATTAAGGAACGTCAACGAAGAACCGCTATTTCTCCTTTATCAATAGACTCATTAAAAGAGCGCTTTGGTTTGACTATAAAAATGCCTTCTGCTTATAGAATTGCACATAAAGGTGACGACTTTTATTGGATAAGAAAAGATCTTAAAAAAACAGGATCCACCAATATATTAATTTATGAAGTTCCTTTAAATTCGATCTCTAGCGATAGTAGTGCTTTGGGAGAAATATTAACGATAAGAGATTCAATAGGCGGTTATCATTTGCCGGTTGAAGACAATGGAAGGTTTGGAACAGATTACTCGTATTCTCCTAATTTTTACGTAACAGAATTAGACGGAAATCTTACTTACAAAACAAAAGGCGTTTGGGATGTAAAAGGAGAGTTTATGGCAGGACCGTTCTTGAATTATGCAGTGAAAGACGAAAAAAACAATAGGTATTTAATAATTGAAGGTTTTACTTTTTCTCCAGCAGAACGAAAACGAAATCTGCAGTTTGAACTAGAATCTATAATTAAATCAGCAAAAATAATCGATTAGACGAATTATTTTATTTCGTCTAAATCTTTATCCTCCTTGGTCTCGTCTTTTGATTCGTCTTTAGAAGCTTCTTTAAACTCTTTAAGACCACTACCTAAACCGCGCATTAATTCTGGAATTTTTCTTCCTCCAAATAACAATAATACCACCACTACAATTAATACTATTTGGGGCCATCCAATCATTAAAGGTAACATCGCTAAATTCATTATCTTAGATTTAAGATACAAATGTAATAAGAATTCATTAGAATTATCGTTTTATGCTTGTATTTAGCTATGAAATACAATTAAAGCTTAAACTTATATTACTAAAGTTCTAATTTTTATATTTGCTGTTAGGAAGATACTTATGAAAAAAGAAAAGAGAGCTAAAAAGATAAAACATAAACTGCTTAACAAGTATCGCTTAGTGGTTCTTAATGAAGACACTTTTGAAGAACGCTTTACCTTTAAACTGAACCGTCTGAATGTTTTTGTTTTTAGTATAACTGCAGCTTTGATATTAATTACCGGCACCACAATTATCATTGCATTTACTCCTTTAAGAGAATATATACCAGGCTATTCTTCAGTGTCATTAAAGGTAAAAGCAACAAAACTTGCCTATAAAACAGATTCCCTTCAGCAAGTAATAGCGATTAACGAACAGTATTATTCCTCTATAAAAAAAGTACTAACAGGAGATGTTGCAACTGTATATTTTAATAAAGATTCTATTATTGAAGCTGCAGAAATCGATGAATCAGCATTGGACTTAATACCATCAAAAGAAGATTCATTATTAAGAGAGAAGGTCTTATTAGAAGATAAATACAATCCTTTAATAAGTAATTCTGAAATTAACTTTGTGTTATTTCCTCCAGTAAAAGGAACTATTTCTGAAGGATTTAATACTAAAGACAAACATTATGCAGTTGATGTGGTGACTTCAAAAGATGCACCGGTAAAAGCAACTGCAGATGGCACGGTAATTTTTTCTGAATGGACTGCTCAAACTGGATATGTAATTATTATAGAACACACTAACAATTTAATTTCAGTTTATAAACACAATTCTGTACTTACAAAAGAGCAAGGCGAATTGGTTAAAGCTGGAGAAGTTATTGCAGCAGCTGGTAATACAGGAGAATTATCTACAGGACCTCACTTACATTTCGAATTATGGAGTGATGGTTATCCTATAGATCCAACTAATTTTATAGATTTCGAATAAACTATGTTTTTAAAATCTTTAGGAGCAAAAATATTAGCCAAACAGGCAACTAAAAAAATACAAAAATGGGCTTCTAATCCAATAGAAACCCAACAAAAAATATTTCAGAGTTTAATAGCTGAAGCCAAAAATACTTCCTTTGGGAAAGACCATAATTTTCAACAGATAAAAACATATTCAGATTTTATAAAGCAAGTTCCAGTAAGAGATTACGAAGGTTTAAAAGATTATTTTGAACGAACTGCTAATGGCGAAGAAAATGTGCTGTGGAAAGGAAAACCCACCTATATTGCCAAGACTTCAGGAACCACATCGGGAGCAAAATACATTCCTATTACAAAACAATCGATGCCCTTTCATATTGAAGCAACTAAAAATGCATTATTCTGTTATATTCAAGAAACGGGCAATGTTGATTTTGTAAACGGGAAAATGATTTTTTTACAAGGAAGCCCAGAATTAGAATTAAAAAATGGAATCAATATTGGAAGACTATCCGGTATCGTAGCCCATTTTGTTCCTAAATATTTACAAAAAAATAGAATGCCTAGCTGGGAAACCAATTGTATTGACGATTGGGAAACCAAAGTCGATGCGATTGTAAAAGAAACTAAAAATGAAGATATGACTCTTATTGGAGGGATTCCTTCTTGGGTGCAAATGTATTATGAAAAGCTTCAAAAAGAAACTGATTTAAAAGTTGGGGAACTGTTTAAAAACCTTCAGCTATTTGTGTATGGTGGTGTTAATTACGAACCTTATCGAACAAAATTTGAAGAAATGATTGGAAGAAGGATCGATAGTATAGAGCTATATCCAGCTTCGGAAGGTTTTTTTGCTTTTCAAGATTCTCAAAAAGAAAAGGGAATGTTGCTGTTGTTAAATTCAGGAATTTTTTATGAGTTTATTGAAACATCCAAATTTTATGAGGTGAACCCAAAACGATTGATCATTGGAGAAGTTGAAATAGGAGTCAATTATGTGATGATTATCTCTACCAATGCGGGCCTTTGGGGATATAACATTGGAGATACGGTTCAATTTACCTCCACAAAACCATATCGGGTAATCGTTTCAGGAAGGATTAAACATTTTATTTCTGCATTTGGAGAGCATGTAATTGGTAAAGAAGTAGAACAAGCTATTAATGAAGCGATGCAAAATTTTCAGTTTTCAATATCAGAATTTACGGTAGCTCCTCAAATCAATCCAACAAAAGATGAATTGCCTTATCATGAATGGTTAATTGAGTTTCAAACGGCTCCAAAAAACCTCATTGAAATTGCTTCTTTTATGGATAAAAGCATGCAGAATCAAAACACCTATTACAGAGATTTGATTGAAGGGAAGGTGCTTCAGCCCCTAAAGATTTCCAGTTTAAAGGAAGATAGTTTTAATGCCTATATGAAATCTCAAGGAAAATTAGGAGGGCAGAATAAAGTGCCTAGACTTTCTGACAATCGCAAGATTGCCGATCAACTTCTTGGTTTATAAAATTGAAAATAGTTACTCCTTATTGTTTTCAAATAGATTATAGTATTTTTGTATAAATATTATTTATGTTAATAACACACAAAAGAACAAGAGCCCAGGAAAGTTCTGGAGCTATTGAAAGATTATATATTACCATGCGCCACCTTTTTAACCGTGGGTTTTACAAGCCTATGGGAGTTTCTGGAGAGACGCTAAGAGAGTCATTACTCACCCTTAGACCTGAAATATACGGCTCTATAGCTGATGATAAAGTGGAATTAGAGGGACTTTTATATGTTATAGATCGATTACCAATCGGTATTGAAGAATGTAGTTTTATCAACCTAACAAGTGATGAAGGTTATAAAAACTCACATTTTGAACCTATAATTCCTTCCAAAAGAAGAAGAAATTGTTATCGGATTGATGAGGAACAAATGAATATTGAAGTAACTCGTGGACGTTCTGAAATATACGATGTACTTACACACCTCACCTTCTTGTTTATTGAGTCTCATAAAATTATGTCTCATGTATTAATCAACGATGGTAATGACGTAAATAGAGATTGGAAAAAACTAGAGAGTGCGGTTCTTAAAAAAGGAAAATTAAATCAAAAAGAGAAAGAAATTGCTTTAACACATACCGCTAATTTCTTAGGAAGAACCTTTGAAGAAGTTAGTGATGCGTATCCAAATTTTGCTACTAAAACAGATCCTAACCGTTTTCTAAAAATTATTTATTATTTAGGGAATCTTGCGATACAAGAAGTCACTACCGACAATAAAAGAATTGTAACTTTTAGTCCTGTTTTAAGAGAACGACTAGGGCACCATATTCATGGCGAAATTTGGGCGTCTACTATTAAGAAAAAACTAGATGAAACCAACTTATTAGCAAGACCCATACATATTATAAGTGCCAATATGCATAGTGTAATGAATACACTTTACAGTCCTTTAGCATTGACAACGGAATTCAAAAAGCACACTGCAATGGAGATTTACGAAATGTTGAGTGATTCTAAGAATTCATTACTACGTAAAAAAGTAATGAAATATGCTTCAGAGAATGGATTGATTTACATAAAAGACACTAGCGGAACCAATATCAATATACAAATAATAGATACAGCTAAGCTTCCTACTAACCTTTCAGTTGAGGCTAATAAAGACAAACCCGTTATTATTGTAATGGATTATGCTTTTGGAGAACAGGCTTTTGAAACGATGGATGAGTTGTTAAAACCTTATAAGATTTCAAAAAAAGAAACCCAATTTTTAGATGTTTGTTCGGTTTCTATTATGGGAAAAGCAGGTATTTTAGAAGGTGGGAAAGGAGATATTATGATTCCTTCAGCACATGTTTTTGAAGGTACAGCAGATAATTATCCTTTTAAAAATATGCTTAAAAAATCCCATTTTGAAGGAGAGACTGTTAATGTTAGTAAAGGAGCAATGATTACTGTTTTAGGAACTTCGCTTCAGAACAAAGACATTTTAAAATTCTTTAATAATTCTACCTGGAACGTGGTAGGTCTTGAAATGGAGGGGGCACATTATCAAAAAGCAATTCAGTCAGCATCAAAAATCAGACATAGTATTAGCTCCAAAGTAAAAGTTCAATATGCGTATTATGCTTCCGATAATCCATTAAAAACTGGAGGTACATTAGCGTCAGGAGGATTGGGAACTTCAGGAGTTAAACCAACATACCTGATTACAGAGAAAATGTTAAATCAAATTTTAGAATAAAATCTATTTTGAAAAATAAAATATTAATAACAGGTGGTGCAGGATTTATAGGTTCTAACTATGTAGAATTGATTATTGAGAATGCGGAAGATCAAATTTACGTATTGGATAATTTGACCTATGCTGGGAATCTAAAAAACCTAGAAACAGTTTCTCACTTGCCTAATTACAATTTTATTAAAGGAGATATTTGTGATGAAGCATTAATAGATAGCCTATTTAAAGAATATCAATTTAATAAAGTAGTTCATTTTGCAGCAGAATCTCATGTGGATAATTCCATTACAGGACCTGGAGCTTTTATACAAACCAACATTGTCGGAACCTTTAACTTGTTGCATAGCGCGTATCGATTATGGATGAATGGCCCCAATCAATTAAAAGAAGAATACAAGGACGCTCGATTTTTACATGTATCTACTGATGAGGTGTATGGTACTTTGGGAGAAAAAGGTTTGTTTTTAGAGTCAACTCCATACGCCCCAAACAGCCCTTATAGTGCTTCTAAGGCATCTTCAGACTTTATTGTTAGAAGTTATTTCCACACCTATGGTATGCCTGTAGTGACCACCAATTGCTCCAACAATTATGGGGCTCACCAACATAAAGAAAAATTAATTCCAACGATTATCAGAAAAGCATTATCGGGTCAAGTAATTCCTATTTATGGGAATGGAAAAAACATTCGAGATTGGATTTATGTAACCGATCATTGTAAAGGAATTAAGGTGGTTTTAGACAAAGGAAGGTTAGGAGAAACATATAATATTGGAGGCAGAAACGAACGTGAAAATCTTTACATCGCATATACCATTTGTGAGTTGTTAGATAGCTTGGTTCCTAATGAAACACCGTATAAAGATCAAATGAATTTTGTTCAAGACCGCGCAGGACATGATTTTAGATATGCTATTGATGCTGATAAAATTGAAAGTGAATTGGGTTGGAAAGCAGATGAAAACTTTGAAAGCGGCATTTTAAAAACTATTGAATGGTATTTAGACAATAAAGACCAATTATAAAATAATATAGAGAGATGAAAGGAATTATATTAGCAGGAGGCTCTGGAACAAGATTACACCCAATCACCTTAGCGGTAAGTAAACAGTTGATGCCAGTTTATGACAAACCCATGATTTACTACCCATTATCAACCTTAATGTATGCAGGAATTAAAGAAATTTTAATCATTTCTACTCCTCAAGATTTACCTTTATTTGAAAAACTATTAGGAAGTGGTAAAAAGTTTGGTTGTGAGTTTACGTATGCGGTACAAGACCAACCTAATGGGTTAGCAGAAGCGTTTATTATTGGTAAGGATTTTATTGGAGCTGATAAAGTTGCTTTAATATTAGGAGATAATATTTTTTATGGATCTGGTTTAAAGGAATTATTGCAAGCAAATAACAATCCAGACGGAGGTATTATTTATGCTTATCACGTTCAAGACCCAGAAAGATATGGTGTGGTAGAATTTGATGATAGAGGAAAAGCATTGACAATTGAAGAAAAGCCATTGCAACCAAAATCTAATTATGCGGTACCAGGGATCTATTTTTACGACAATCATGTAGTCGAAATAGCATCAAATATGAAACCAAGTCATAGGGGTGAATTAGAAATTACCGATATAAATAACGAATACCTTAGAATGGGTAAATTAAACGTAAGCATTCTGGACAAAGGAACCGCTTGGTTAGATACAGGAACTTTTGCCTCCTTAATGCAAGCATCACAATTTGTTGAGGTAATTGAAGAAAGACAAGGATTAAAAATTGGTAGCATCGAACAAGCTGCTTATGAAATGGGATACATTACAAAAAACGAATTAAATGAATTAATCGAGCCTTTATTAAAAAGTGGCTATGGTAAACATCTAAAATAAAAGGATATCCAGTGAAAATAGAATACACAACTTTAAAAGATTGCTTTGTATTAACTCCAACCATTTATAAAGATGAAAGAGGTACTTTTTGTGAAACCTATAATGAGGTATTATTTGAAAAAGTAACAGGGCAAAAAGTAAACTTTATACAGGATAACCAGTCAACTTCTAATCTTGGAACTTTAAGAGGATTGCACTATCAAGTTGGTGAAATGGCTCAAGCGAAATTAGTTAGGGTTTTAGAAGGCAGTATATTAGATGTTGTAGTTGACATTAGAAAAGAATCTGAGACTTTTGGGAAACATTTTTCTATAATTCTAGATGATGTTAGTCAACAGCAATTATTTGTTCCACGAGGATTTGCTCATGGATTTATAACATTATCACCTACTTCTAAATTTGCTTATAAATGTGATAATTTTTATGATAAAGATTCAGAACGAGGTATCATTTATAACGACGCAACCTTATCTTTAGATTGGCATCTTTCAAAAGATAAATTTATCATTTCAGAAAAGGATCAAATACTCCCTTCTTTTATAGAAGCAACATCAGAATGAAGATATTAGTAACAGGAGCTAAGGGACAATTAGGTAAGTGTATTAAAGATGCAGCTGCTAATTACCCTGAGTTTGATTTTTTGTTTGCTAGTCGAGAATTATTAAATATTGAAAGCGAGGAATCCATTTCTAATATATTTAAAAATTATCTATTTGATTATTGTATCAATACCGCAGCCTATACGAATGTAGAAAAAGCTGAAAGCAACCAACAAACTGCTTTTTTAACCAATGCAGAGGGAGTAAAACACTTGGCTAGGCATTGTGAAAAAAATAATACCACACTTATTCAAATTTCAACTGATTATGTTTTTGATGGTAAAAAAGGCACTACATATACCGAAGAAGATACCACCAAACCATTAAATGTTTATGGTGCTTCTAAATTAAAAGGGGAACAATATGCACAAGAAATTTGCCAAGCTCATTATATCCTAAGAACATCTTGGTTGTATTCTCAATACGGGCATAATTTTTACAATACCGTTTTACGATTTGTAAAAGAAGGAAAACCATTAACGATAACCACAGAACAAACAGGAACACCTACCAATGCATATGATTTGGCAGAAGCAATACTTAATATTGTAAAATCTAATAGCAAGCAATATGGTATATATAACTATAGTAATCAAGGAGAGGCAACGTGGTATGACTTTGCAAAAGAGATATTAATACAAACCAATCAATTAACGAAATCAAATCTTGCAAAAACAGACTATTACCGTACATTTGCTATAAGACCAAGTTATAGTGTTTTGGACACGAGAAAATATAAAAACACGTTTAATAAAGCGGTGTTCGATTGGAAAAAAAGTTTAAAGGCTTTTAATATAAAACAACATTAATACCTTCTATTATGAAAGAACAAAAAAGTGATGAGATAGATTTAACAAATCTATTTAGTATGTTTAAAGAAAAAATTAAAGACTCGATTGTTTTACTATTTGATCTCATTGATTATCTTTTAAAGAAATGGATTCTTATAACAGCACTTATTGTATTGGGTTTAATTATAGGATATGTAACCCAAAATAATTATAATCATAATAAAAAAGCATCAGTACTACTCAGGATTAATTTTGATACCGTAGATTACGTTTACAGCGAAATAGATTTAATAAATGAAAAAGTTATTGAAAAGGATTCTTTATTCTTTTCAGAAATGGGATTAAAAGGTGACTCTATCCAAATAAAGCAGATAGAGATTACACCAATTGTGAGATTTAAAGAGATTATAGAGAGGTATAAAGTAAATGACCGAAAACTTGAAGGCTTATTAAAATCATTAGAATTCAATGATGATGATGTAGAGTCATACGAAACCTTTAAGTCAGAGTATTATTTCCATACCCTTAATTTTACGCTATCTTATAACGCAACTCAAGAAACTATTGAAAAAATAATTGAATACCTCAATAATAATATAATATTAACGGATATAAAAAATTCATCTATTAGAGATATTAAGTCCCAAATAGCGAATAATTCAACAAGCATTAAACAGATAGATAATGTTATAAATGCATATAAAACAAACGAATCCTTAACATCTCCTTCTGATCAAATTTTTGTAGTTGACAAAAATTTTAATATGTCTGAAATGTTTGAGAAAAAAATTGAGTTGCAAGAGCTCAATGCGGAATTAAATAAAATTTTGGTTTACTCAAAAGATATTGTAGTAGTAGTTAATAAGCCAAAAATTATAGAAGAAAACACAAAATTTAGCAGCAATAGAATAGTTTTCTTTCCTTCTTTATTTGTATTTATATTTTTATTATTTTCATTTCTTAAATACACTTATATCTATTTAAAAGAAATTGCAAATTCAAAAAAACAAATTTAAGTGTCTTTGGAACTTTTATAGAATTAATCGCAATTGTTACAAATAGAAAAAAATGGAGAAGTAATGATAAATCTCTTATTTTACTATTTGAAAAACGTTTATTTAAGTTAATAAAAAATCATTGAGCAATACTTAATTATTATTAATGAATCAACTTAAAAAATTA
>Ga0208814_1000463_pt1 | contig 25414 bp, 33 predicted proteins | sample MalvirAntarct_55_FD_184253 | JGI IMG/M metagenome (GOLD analysis project Ga0208814, IMG submission 184253) | Marine viral communities from the Global Malaspina Expedition - Malaspina viral metaG Antarct_55 (SPAdes) (version 2) | ecosystem: Environmental > Aquatic > Marine > Oceanic | place...
GGCTGGACCAGGGCGGCCGAATGGCTTATGGTAAATACTTATTTAGAAAGTAATAAAGATGCTGATAATATTTACCTTTATTTTTTGCTACTCGATCAGCATACCAACAAGCTCTATTTATTTTGCCGCACCAGATTTGTGACGCCATACAGATCTCATCCATTGATGCTTCTGGATTATTCATTATTTTATCTAGGTCGGCTTTATCACTCATATCCAGCCATATGTCGTTAATATACATCTTCATAGTAAATACTCCTATGAGGCCGCGATGATGTTGGGATTGATAACAAAGTCTGATTGTTCAACTGATTGAGTACTCGCCTTGGTGCGCTTGTACTTGAGTCCGATGATAACCTTGCCAGCATTTAGATTGATGAGGTCCGATTGGTCGCCATCAATCACGGGTCGGCCTAGGAATCTATAGTTCGGGTTCGTTGGTAGTTCAGTGAACACGACACTAATAGGCGCGTCAGTTTTTAGTGCGCGTTTAACTTGTGGCTGGTATGCCTTGGTGCCAGAGTAACTAAACATCAACCGATAATTATCTGGCGTTTTATCTAATCGCTGCGCCAGTTTAGTGTAATCATAAAAGCTTATGTTCGGGAATGCTTGGGGTATGTCGTGGCGTTCCCATTGTATGTCACTTAAAACATTCAACCGGACCACTGGCTGCACGTTGGTTTTATTGCAAAGCTTTTCAAAGTTGGCCAGCTCATTGCGCAGTTGTGTTAGGAATTCTGATTGGCTTGCATGCCAGTAGTCCGTCTTACGTTGGCGACCCTGCGCGACATTGTCGAACCGACCGAAACCGGATTCTTTCAAGCATAGATTTTTACATCCTGCCTTCACGCACCATGGGCAGATAATCTCATCCGGCATAAGCGATAGACTCGCCATCCTGATATTGTCCGCTTTCTTTTCCGTCTTTCTTATCTTGGTGTTACTTGTTCCCGTATCTAATAATTTCATCGTGCTATTCCTTTTTTTGTAGAGTGTTTATTGTATCAAATTCCTGGGGCATTTACTAACGTCAAGGCATAGGTATATAGGTGCGATACTTGCGGCCTTAAGCTTGCGGCCTTGCGTTTTTTATTTATGCTTGCGGCCTTGCGCGGATCCGGGGTCCGGGACCAGGCTCCGGGTCCCTGGATTCCAGGCAAAAAAAAGGGGAGCTCTCGCTCCCCCTGGTTGATTACCTCCAGTAGCCGTTCAGTTATTCAAAGCAAGTATCTTTGTGATCTAGTCCGGCCTCTAGCTCGGCTTTGAAATCAAAAGAAAATTGATCGGGGGCGTAGCGTTTACAAAGCGAGTAGATCAGTTCGATCTCGACATCTGTTAATGCTACGTTTTTATCCTTCCTGCTGATCCTTGATCCATCTGACCCTTTTTTTGTTGTGACTTCCTGCAAATGATTTTCCCATTGTGCTTTCATTTATTGTGCTCCTAGGTTTGGGGGGGATCACTCCCCCCGGTTGGTTACTTAACCATCTTGTTTAATTCTGCCTTGACCCGCCGGGCAGTGTCGCCGCGCCAGGTACTGGCATTCGCCAGAAAGTATAGGATCACACTGTGCCCGCTATCGGCACAGAATGAATCGTTCACACTGGTAAGAGAGTACATCGTGTCCAGATAGGGGCGCGCATATACACTGACCTTTTTCCAATCCGAGTCCACTTCTCTCGCTATCGTGCTAATTGATCTTGTATCACTCATGATATTTTCCTTTTTAAGGTGGGGGGCAATGCCCCCCGTTAAGTTTTACTCTGCATCAATTAGCGGCACAAAGTGAATGTCTTTGCCCAACTTATTGAATCTGACTATCGTAAGGTTCGATTGCTTATCAGTGTATCTCCCGAACCTTTCCAGTTCCTTGATAAACTTTGTCCCCCATATCCCCTCTATGATGAATCGCTGGTGATCAGATAACAGTGTGAAAGCTTCATGACATTTTTCTACCGCGTACGAGATATCATATGCGCCATCAACTTCATTTAATCCGAGCTTAATCAACTGTTCCTTATACGTTCGTTTACTCATGTTACTTTCCTTTTTAATCCCGCTTGAATTAGCAGGGGAAAGCGGGACCGCGTCCCGCTCTACTCTGCTAACTGCTAAACTCGTTTGATGTTACTGATCACGATTGTTCCCGCTCTAGGTTTAGACTCCGGCGACCGCCACTTGGCGGAAGCACTTAGGCCGCGATAGGTGAAAAACATACAATCACCGTCTCGCTCGAATTCTAATCCTTTTGTAATGATCCGATCTTTTCGTAAAACAATTTGACTATCTCTCATGTCGAGTGAGGGCCGCGCCGCTTCCTTGAATCTTTTCTGATAACTGGCAACGATCTTGGTTGCTGCTACAACTTCAGGGTCGGTTGTTATCTTAAGCGCCTTGTAATAAGCGCCGGCTGTATTCTTTTTAGTAAGTGACATCATTTTGCTTTTCCTTTTTTCCTTATCATGTATTGATAAGATGTGTCGATCATACCAATAATATAACGCTAACGCAATACATCTAACTACTGTTAATTTATACAGTACTCTTTTGATAAACAGTCTTATCCTTTGATCGGGTATTCCCAAGGCAACAATGCCCTAAACTTTTTCGGGTCCCCTAGGGGCCAGGTCTTGAATTTTTGAGATCTTAATAATGAAAGAGGGGGAACCCCCCCTTTGAGTTGTGAAATTATATATATATATATAATATCATTTCACGCATACAATCCTGTGGGAAAACCATTTTGAGCACTCTTGCGCATATTCCCGAATCGGATATGAAAGAGATCCTTATGTTGAAGGATCGCCTCGCCATGCTGGAGTCTAAGGACAAGTGCAAAGAATCCTTTATGGAGTACGTCAGATACATCTGGGACGGCTTTATTGAGGGAGAACACCACCGCCTTATCGCAGACAAGCTCACAGAGGTCGCTGAGGGCAAGTGTAAGCGGTTAATTGTCAACATGCCCCCCAGGCATACCAAGTCCGAATTCGCCTCTGTACACTTCCCATCGTGGATTATGGGGCTAAAACCTGACATGAAGATCATGCAGACCACACACACTGCAGATTTGTCTGTACGTTTTGGTCGAAAGGTCAGGAACCTTATGGACACTGACGAGTATAAGCGGATATTTGATAAGGTTTCTTTGGCTCCTGACTCAAAATCTGCCGGAAGGTGGGAGACATCGGCGGGGGGGGAATATTTTGCAGCGGGTGTAGGTGGAGCCATCACGGGGCGGGGTGCAGATTTATTAATTATCGATGACCCCCATTCTGAGCAGGACGCATTATCCTTAAATGCCATGGAGGGGGCCTATGAGTGGTATACCTCTGGTCCCAGGCAGCGTCTTCAGCCAGGCGGGGCGATTGTTATTGTCATGACGAGGTGGTCAACCATTGATTTGACCGGCAAGTTATTGAATAGGCAGGCCGAAGATCATGCAGATAACTGGGAGGTGATCGAATTGCCTGCTATTTTCGAGGATTCCGGCAATGTGTTGTGGCCTGAGTTCTGGAAGAAGGAGGAATTAGAGTCTGTTAAGGCTTCGATCCCGATATCGAAGTGGAATGCCCAGTACCAGCAGAACCCTACTTCGGAAGAGGGCGCTATTATTAAGCGCGAATGGTGGAATATCTGGACTAAGGATGAGCCACCTGCCTGTCATTACATTATTCAGTCCTATGATACGGCGTTTTCCAAGAAGGAAACGGCGGATTACAGTGCGATCACGACCTGGGGGGTATTTGATCCGGGTGATGGTATGGCTGATGCGATTATGTTGTTGAATGCGGAGCGTGGTCGGTGGGATTTTCCTGAGTTAAAGACGGTTGCTTATAACACCTATCAGGAGTATAAGCCTGATATGGTCTTGATTGAGTCTCAGGCGAGTGGTACACCACTGACGCAGGAGCTTAGGATGATGGGGATACCGGTTGTTAATTATCGTCCCAGCCGAGGCAATGACAAGATGACTCGGGTGCATTCTGCGAGTCCGGTATTTGAATCTGGACTTGTGTGGGCTCCTGACTTTATGTTTGCGGATGAGGTCATTGAGGAGTGTGCGTCTTTCCCTTTCGGAGAGCACGATGATTATGTAGACTCTATGACGCAAGCTATACTAAGATTCAGGCAGGGTAACTTCATATCGCTTCATTCTGACGAGGTTGAAGAGGAAGTTTCTCGCAAGCGAATTGCGTATTATTAAGAATTAAATTGCATATTATTAATTAAAGGACCATGGCCATGGCAATTGTTAAACTAGTAAAAGCAGTCGGCAAAAAATTAAGGAACAAGCTTAAAGAAAAAGAAAGAAAAGAAAGTAGTAATCCAAGAAAACCACCCGAAGATCCTTCTCCGGGTCAAAGTGCTTTTAGCAATCCCGAAAATTTAAAAACTGCAACTGGACAGCCAAATAAAAGAAAGCCTCGCACCAAGACTCAGACAGAGTCAACCAAAGCCAGAAGAATGGCTGATAAAAAAGCTACTGCTAAAGCCGCAAATGTAGAAACTGGCAAAAAAGTTCTGAAAGGCACAGCACTTGTAGGCGCAGGTGCAATCGGAGGCTATGCAGCTGGAAAATCTGAAGATTCAGATAAGCCAAAAACTGACAAGCCTAAAAGAACAAACCAGCAACTAGATGCTTTTGTTAGGGAAAGCAACAAAAGAAGATCAAAAAATAAAACGCAGCCAGAAAAACTTAAAGAACAACTTAAAGCCGAATCTTCAGGAGATAGGGTTAAGCGATCAAATCCTCCGAAAAGAGCCACTGTTACTGGCAAAAAAGACAACATGGCTAGTCGGAACATTTCCAACGAGGGTAAGAAGCAAGCTAATGTAACCCGCGAGCAATTAGAAAAACTTGGCCTTGATCCGAAAAAGAAAAGCAGTTTAACCATCTACCTTAACGCTTATGACAGGTTAAACCGTAGACCTAAGACCAAAGCCGATCTTGTTGCTAAAAAGAACATGGGTGGCATGATGAAGTCTAAAGGCTACGCTATGGGTGGCATGATGAAGTCTAAAGGTTCTGCGAAAGGCGGAAATATGGGCGGAAAGATGGCATCTGGCTACAAGAAAGGAGGAGTGGCCAAGAAGAACATGGGCGGCATGATGAAGAAGAAAGCTCCTTCTCGCTCTACAGGTTATATGAATGGCGGCATGGCGACTAAAACTTCTGCTCGAGGCAAGCCTAAAGGATGTGGCGCAGCAACTGGTGGCTACGGTAGGGCAATGCGTTAAATGAGTCTCTACGAGAACATCAGGAAGCGCAGAAATTCCGGCAAACCGATGAGAAAGAAAGGTGACAAGGGCGCACCGACAGATGTTGATTTCAAGAATGCTGAAAAAACAGCAAAGAAAAATCCTGTTAAAAAAGCCAAAGGCGGCATGGTGACCAAGTGGCAAACCAAGTGGGGATAACTACACATGGCCATTGAACGCGGCGTTGATGATGCTGACAAGTTTGATCTTGATATTGAGGACAATTCAAAAGAGATTGAAATAAATCTCGACTCTGATCTTGATGATATTGGCGGCATAGACGATATCTTTGGCAATATGGACGACGATCAGAACGAAATCCTTGCAGATGGCACCATGCTGGTGGGCGTTCCGCCTGAACCTATGATGGATCAGGGCGGGGATTTCTTTGAAAATCTTGCAGAAGTTATTGATGATGGTGATCTTGGCCGCATTTATTCTGATTGCATTGCTGATTTTCAAGATGACAAGTCTTCTCGCAAAGAGTGGGAAGAGCAGTACCGTGAGGGTCTTGAATTCCTTGGCATGAAGTTTGAGGAAAGGACAGAGCCCTTTAATGGCGCGTCAGGCATTATTCATCCGCTACTGGCAGAGTCTGTCACCCAGTTTCAAGCACAAGCCTACAAAGAACTCTTACCTTCCGGCGGTCCTGTCAAGACGCAGGTAGTGGGCATGATGAGTCCTAACCTGGATCTTCAGGCAGCAAGAGTTCAGGAGTTCATGAATTACCAGATCACTCAGGTAATGAAAGAATATGATCCTGAAACAGACCAATTGCTTTTCTATCTTCCCTTGTCGGGCAGTGCCTTTAGAAAGGTGCATTTCGATCAGGCGCTGGATCGCCCGGTATCAAGATTTATTCCTTCTGAAAAGCTGGTTGTACCTTATGGTGCTTCTAGTTTGGAGAGCGCCACAAGAATTACTCACATCATTGATATGTCGCACAATGATGTTAAAAAATTACAGCAATCAGGTTTTTATAAAAAATCAGACATAAATTACAGCTCAAATCCTTCGTACAGTGATGATGGAGTCAATGAGGAAATTGATGAGCTTCAAGGCGTTAAGCCTTCTGGTGGCTCAGGATCTGATGAGTGCGAAATACTTGAGATGCATATTGATCTGGATCTTCCAGGCTTTGAAGATCTTGATGAGGAAGGTGAAGAAACTGGCATTAAGCTGCCGTATATCCTTACCTTGCTGCCCAAACAGTCTACAGTTTTATCTATTCGCAGAAACTACACTCAAGAAGATGTTTTACGAAAAAGAATAGATTACTTTGTTCATTACAAGTTTCTGCCCGGATTAGGTTTCTACGGCTTTGGCTTGACGCATATGATTGGTGGTTTATCGAGAGGTGCTACCTCGATACTCAGGCAACTGATTGATGCAGGCACATTAGCCAACCTGCCTGGTGGATTTAAAGCCAGAGGCATTAGGATCAGAGATGATGATGTGCCTATTCAGCCAGGTGAGTTTAGGGATATGGACGCACCCGGCGGGTCTTTACGGGATGCGTTAATGCCGCTGCCGTTTAAAGAGCCCAGCGCCACGATGGTAACGCTGTTGGGTATGTTGGTTGATGCGGGTAGGCGATTTGCATCAATTGGAGATATGCAGGTTGGTGATGGCAATGCAGAAGCGCCTGTAGGCACGACTGTTGCGTTACTTGAGCGCGGTAGTCGCGTAATGAGTGCAATCCACAAGCGATTGCATTACTCGCAGCGAATAGAATTCAACCTGTTAGCAGGATTATTCAGGGATTATCTGCCACCGCAGTATCCGTATATGACTGCCAATGGTGATCAAAGCGTTAAGCAGTCTGACTTTGATGATCGCATTGATGTTGTCCCGGTCAGCGACCCCAACATTTTCTCTATGAGTCAGCGCGTTATGATGGCTCAGGAAATGTTAAGGATGGTACAATCAAATCCTGAAATTCATGGTCCGGTGGGGATATACAATGCGTATAAGCGTATGTATGAAGCAATGGGTGTGCAGCAGGTCGATCAGATTCTGCCACCACCACCACCCCCGCCGCAGCCACAACCTATTGCAGCGGCTATAGAGAATGCGGGATTTGCAGCCATACAGCCTGCAACGCCTTTCCCGGATCAGGATCATCAAGCGCATATTGCAATACATATGGCGTTTTACAATTCCGTTATTTGCCAAACAAATCCGCAGATTCAGGGTATGGTGCAAGCGCATGTCTATGCTCACATTGACATGATAGCCAGGCAGCAGGCACAGCAAGACCCTGAGATCATGCAGATGCAACAACAGATGCAACAGATGCAACAGATGCAACCACCTATGCAGGGAATGCAGGGAATGCCTCCTCAAGGAATGCCTCCGCAGGGTATGGCTCCTCCTCAGGGAATGCCTCCGGGAGCGCCCCCACAACAGAATCCGATGATGCAGCAAATGAACTCAATGCTTGAAGCAAAGGTTGCTCAGATTACTGCACAGCTAGTGTCTCAGATTGCCCCTGCATTTGAGGCCAAACAGGATGAAGATCCTTTGATAGATCTAAGGCGAGAAGAGTTGGGTATTAAGTCTGCAGATGTTCAGCGTAAGACAGAAGAAGCTGACAAGAGATTTGGGTTAGATAAAGATCGTATAGATACCCAGAAAGAGTTGGCCGAAGAAAGAATAGATACTCAGATTGATATTGCAGAAATGAAAGATCAAATTGCGCAGGATAGGTTGGATTTGCAAGAAAAAGTGCAAATGGGTAACCTTGCGGAAAAGATGACCAAAAACATGAACGACACTTTTCGGAGATAGGTAATGGCTAACAAGGTAGAGAAAGACGGATTTACAATCAAAGGCCAAGGTAAGGTTAGCTACGGAAAAACAAAGATTGAAAAGACAGATGCTTCTTCTAAGCCAGGCATGGGCAAAGGTAAATCCCGTGGTGGTGGCGCAGCCCTTCGTGGCACCAAGTTTGAAGGGATATACTAATAATTCATAATCATTAGTAGAATCTATTTAATGGCAAAAGACGCAAGATTAAAAAGAATTGGTGTTAGTGGCTACAATAAGCCTAAAAGAACACCTAATCATCCGACTAAAAGTCACGTTGTTGTGGCTAAGTGCGAGGATGGTAGTGTAAAAACTATTCGTTTTGGTCAACAGGGTGTTAGCGGCGCAGGGAAAAAGCCTCAATCTGCTAAAGACAAAGCTAGAAGAAAGTCTTTTAAGGCCAGACATGCTAAGAATATTGCAAAGGGCAAGTGTTCTGCGGCTTATTGGTCTAATAGGGTTAAATGGTAGGGGGTTAAATGGCTGCAGGAATGAAGCATTACAAGCGTGACGGTACTTTATACAAAGGCAATACGCATAAAATGGGTAATGGTAGTTTGCATTCTGGAAAAACACATGGAAAAAAGTCAGTAAAGCTGTACCATTTTAAGGATCTTTCAAAAACATCTCAAAAAAAAGCCAAAAAATAAATAAAGCCTAGGCGCACCAAACGAGCCAAGATAAGGAGGCATTATGCCAAGAGTAGGAAATCAACACTTTCCGTATACAGAAGCGGGTTATGCCGCCGCTGCTAGGGCTAAAAAAGCCAGGGGATATCAAACTGGCGGCTCAGTTATGCCTTATGGCAAATCATCTCCGATTAGCATCTCTAGTGGAGGTGGGATTAATCCCAACAACATGTTCACAGACCCAAATCATCCTCTCTATGGTAGGTTCCAGGGCGACACAGCGGCATCCTTCAGGGATCAGTTAGAAAAGATCATGAAGAATAGACCGACAGCTCCTCGACCCCCTAGACAAGAGGGCGTAGACAGATACCTGCCTGAGGATCCGCGCCAAAGAAATTTCCCACCATACATCCCTGGACAAGGGGGCGATTATTACCCCCAGCCTTTGCCTCCTCGCTCTTATGGCGATGACATGAGAAACATTCCTTTCATCCCTGGTGGTGGAGATGCCACTGGGCAGAACCCTCCTCGCTCTTATGGCGATGACATGAGAAACATTCCTTACATCCCTGGTGGTGGAGATGCCACGTTGCGGAATATATTGAGGAAGCATGGGCAGAACCCTCCGCCTTCAAAAAGCGGTGGTATTTTTGGGGGGCAGTATGTAGATGACCCCGAGCTAAATAGGCTTTACAACCAATTGAAAATGACAATTGCTTCGGGTGGCGGAGTTATAATGCAAACTCCAGAGGAGTCTGCTGCTTCTTCTCAAGCACAAAGACAATTAGAACAACAGATTATTGCGGCAGGTGGCAAGCCATATCAGTATTTTACAAGATTGCCACATGGGGGTTTTACAGAAGGAAGAGGTCCAAGACCCGGATACGACCCAATGACGGGATCGTATCCAGACAATATAAATCAAAGACCCCCTGCTATACCTGATCTTCCTAGACCAGAACTTCCCGATCTTTTTGGCACAAAACCAAGGAAAATGCCACCCGTGGCACAACCACCAATGTACGACACCACACCTGAATACAAAACTGAGGAGCCTTTTACCTTTAATAGAGAAGTGACCAACAGTTGTTTTGTCGCTGGTACGCCTATTGATATGGCGGATGGTAGCTCTAAAAACATTGAAGACATTATCGTTGACGATGAAGTTAATACTCAGGATGGCTCACTAGATACAGTTACTTTTGTTCATGATATTCCTGAAGCTTTAAGAACGCTTGTTACGATTAATGACAGGATTACCTGTACCGATTCTCATCCTTTCTTAACAGAAGATGGTTGGAAGTCTTGTAACCCAGAAGCTTCTAAACCGACTTACGAAGAATACGATATTGAGATCGGTCAACTAACAGTTGGTGATAATCTCGTTACTGTTAATGGTCCAGAAGAAGTTACTGAGCTAATCAGCAGAGAAGAGCTTGCAAAGGTTTATAACTTTACGACTGATAAAACACACACTTATTTAGTCGATGGTGTTGTTGCGCATAATAAAAGTTATGCACGACCTTTACCTGATGGGTTTGTTGGGCCAACCGTTATAACTAAAGATCAGTACGATGAGCAACCTTACTACAACCCAGAAACAGGCGAATCGTTCTGGGCTCCCAGCGGAGGTTATAATACTCCTCCAGGCTGGGTACAAGGGACTAAAGAAGATTACGAAATTTCAGAGTTGAATGCGAAGAGGGGTATGCCTCCAGGATTTACGGCTTCACCCGGCCCAGCAACGATGGCGTTAGTGCCTTTTTACAATCCAACAACAGGCGAATCTTGGACAGCTCCCAGCGGAGGTTATAGCTCTGCCCCCGGTTGGGTACAAGGGACTAAAGAAGATTACGAAGCATCTTCAGGTGGGGGAACTGATCTTGATCCTAACGCTAAGGCTTTTCCTAATGCACCGATGGGATCTCCTCGCGCTTCGTTAACTAATGCTGGCTTGGCATACTTGAAACGCACTGGACAACCGATACCAGGCGAAGCACCTGCATCTGGAGGAGCTGATCTTGATCCTAACGCTAAGGCTTTTCCTAATGCACCGATGGGATCTCCTCGCGCTTCGTTAACTAATGCTGGCTTGGCATATCTGAAACGCACTGGACAACCGATACCAGGCGAAGCATCTTCAGGTGGAGGAGCTGATCCTGATCCTGACGCTATGGCTTTCCCCGATGCACAGCCGGGAGAACCGGGCTACGGGCTAACTAATTATGGTTTAGGATACATGCGGCGAAAGGGTCAGCAGATACCAGGCGAAGCGCCACCGCCTCAAGCTGATACACCACCACCGACTCCACCCCAAGCTCGTAACTACGGTGTAGACAGAGCAGGCAAACCTTTAACAGAAGCTGCCTATAACTGGATTATTAGCCGAGGCGGGAAAGACTTAAACAATGATGGAAGAATTAATTCGCAAGAACTAGAAGCGTATCACACCGCTCAAGCTGCTCCTCCACCACCGCCACCACCGCCTGTATCTCAAAATCTTTTGGGTGGCCAGATGTACGCCAACCAACCATCAGCAACTGCCAACATGACAACAATGCAAAATCCATATGTCTTTGGTGGATATGGTGCTCCGCCATCAATGCCGTATGCGGGAATGGCTACTCCCCAGATTCCTTCAATCATGGGGATGTCTCCTCAGGCATACTATGGCGGTTCTGCTCAAGTAGGTATGGCTGATCCAACACAAAGAGTGTCGTAGGCTGGTTAAATGGATTCAGTAAATTTAGCAAACTTTATACATGAAAAGATAAAGCAACTTGAAGGCGACAGAGTCGAGTATGTTTCAAGTGGCAATATCAAAGACATGGAGGATTACCGATTCGTAATGGGTGAATTATCTGCGCTTCGCACCCTGCGAGATGAACTTAGGAAAGCGTTGCAAAGTGAAGGAGATTTCGATGAGTGATCTGGCAACAGACATAATCGCAGAACCGTCTTTAAAAGACGCATATGTACCAGAAGAAAGCAAAATTTTAGATCCAACTGTTCTAGATAAATCACTAGTGGAACGGATGCCAACCCCGGTTGGGTGGCGTTTGCTGGTGTTACCTTACAAAGGGAAAGGAAAAACGGATGCCGGTATTCTGTTAACTAAACAGACTACTGACAGAGAAAGTTTAGCGACTGTAGTGGCTTATGTGCTAAAGGTCGGTCCTATTGCGTATCAAGATGAAGGCAAGTTTGCTGGAGAAGCTTGGTGCAAAAAAGGCGATTGGGTGCTAATAGGTAGATATGCAGGTGCTCGTTTTTCTTTAGAGGATGATGCTGAAGTACGAATCATTAATGATGATGAAGTTATTGGCACCATATTAAATCCCAACGATATTAAAGCTTTGTGAGGTAGGTCATGACAGAAGAAACTTTAAGCGATGCTCTCGCTAATTTAAACGATGACAATATAAAAAAAGCTGCTGTTCCAGAGAACATGAGAAAAACTTCTTCTGAAGTTCCTCAGGAAGAGTCTACTTTTATAGAGTTAAGTGATGAAGATGTTGCCGCAGTCTCTCCTATTACTAAAGACGAAGTTCGTGAGGATTTTGACAAAGCTCCTATAGGTGAAGACGAACAAGAGCTAACTGAGGTAGAAAAAAAATCAAGGACAGCCCAGGGCCGAATTAACCAGGCTGTTAAGCAGGCTAAAGATTATCAGCGCAGAGAGCTTCAAGCTTTGCAATACGCCAAACAATTGCAGGAAGACAACAAAAAGTTATCTTCTCAAGTGCAACTCACTAATCAGACAACAGCAGATGAAAATTTAAAAATTTCAAAAAGCTATAAGGATGAGTTTGAAGGCAGAGTAGAAGCAGAGGCGCAATCTGCAAAAGCTTCTTTGACTAAAGCTTATGAGTCTGGCGATCCTGAATCAATGGCTAATGCTCAACAAGCATTAGCTAGGGCAGAATCTGAAAGAAGCTCTCTTGAGCAATATAAGAGAGAATTAGCCCAGTACGAAGTGGATATGCAGGCCTGGAATCACAACCAAGCAAGACAGAGGCAAGCTGATGAAGCTCAGTACCAGCAGCAACAGCAGCGGCCTCAACAACAACCTCAGTATTCTGAGCCTTCTCAAAAGGCTCAAGGGTGGGCAGAAAAGAATGAATGGTTTGGTGTTGATAAGATAATGACAAGCACAGCCATGGTAATACATCAAGAATTAGCTGAGTCTGGAATTGACTTAGAGTCTAATGAATACTATTCTAATTTGGACAATAGATTACGCGAAGAACTTCCAAACAGGTTCAAAGCGGAAAACAACGCAGGAAACAGCGGAAAGCCCGTCCAAACCGTAGTTTCCGGTACGCGCACAACAGGAAATGGACGCAGTCAAAACGACCGTAGAGTTGAGCTTACCCCTAGTGAGCAGGCATTAGCCAAGAAACTAGGTGTTCCGTTCAAGGAATACGCGAAACAAAAAATGAGGTTACAGGCATCATGACAAGCAATAAAACTGCTGGATCGAAGAGAGCCCCAAGGAGTCAAACTGCTAGGGGTAGCAAAACGACTAGGCAACCATGGAAGCCGCCTCAGGCACTAGAAACACCAGAAGCACCGGAAGGTATGCGTTATCGGTGGATAAGAACTCATATTCGTAATGAAGATGACAAAACTAATGTCCATAAAAGATTTCAGGAAGGTTATGAGCCTGTGAATCCATCTGAGGTTGAAGGCTTTGATTTGCCTACAATTGACGAAGGGAAACACGCTGGAACTGTTGGCGTTGGTGGGTTGCTTCTTGCCAAGATACCGGAAGAAACGGCAAACGAAAGAAACGCTTATTACGAGCAGCAGACTGAAAATCAGATGAATGCTGTAGATAATAATCTTATGCGTGAAAGCGATCCTAGAATGCCGATACAACAAGAACGCAAAAGCAAGGTGACGTTTGGTGCTTCTGGTAAAAACGATTAACTTTTGATTGTGTTTATTAAGGAGAACTAAGAAATGGCAAATAAAGATGCCCCTTTTGGACTCCGTTATGTGCGTAACCTGCAGGGAAATTATAACTCTTCAGGTCAATCTCGTTACAGGATAACAACTGCAGATGCGACAAACGCTACTAACATCTACCAAGGCGACATTGTTGCCCAAGGTACTGCTGGTATTGTTACTCGTATTGCGAGAGCCGATGGAGGTAGTGCTACTAGCACTATTATTCTAGGCGTATTTAATGGATGTTTTTATACAGATCCAACTACTAGCAAGCCAACATGGAGCAATTATTGGCCCGGAAACGCGGCCACTGATGCAGTAGCTTTTATTTTCGACAGTCCTATGGATGTGTTTGAAATTCAAGCTGATGCTGCTTTCCCTGTTGCTGACTTGTTTGGTAACTTTGATGTTGTTGATAACAGCGGCACAGGAAGCTCTGATAGCGGTATTTCATACCTCGAGCTTGATGTGTCTACTGGAGCAACAACTGCTGCGTTACCTGTAAAAGCCCTGGATATCTCTCAAGATCCTGAGAATTCAGATGTAAGTACAGCCAACACTAACGTGCTTGTCACCATACAGAATCATCTGTTTGGTCAGAAGCAAGTTGGTTTAGCGTAAAGGGAGGTTGAATAAATGGCAATTTCACGCGCACAACTAGCTAAAGAACTTGAGCCTGGCCTTAACGCCTTGTTTGGCATGGAGTATGATCGTTACGAAAACGAACATGCAGAAATCTTTGACACCGAATCTTCAGATCGTGCATTTGAAGAAGAGGTTTTGATTGTTGGTTTTGGTAATGCTTCTGTTAAAGAAGAAGGCCAAGGCGTTCAATTTGATAGCGCAAGCGAAGGTTTCACGGCTCGTTACACTCACGAAACAGTAGCTCTTGCATTCGCGCTTACTGAGGAAGCCGTAGAGGATAATCTTTACGACCGACTTGGGGCTCGTTATACAAAGGCTCTTGCACGAAGCATGGCTCACACCAAGCAGGTAAAAGCTGCAAACGTATTGAATAATGCGTTTAGCGCAAGCTTTACTGGCGGTGACGGTGTATCTTTGATTAACACCGCACACCCTCTGTCTAATGGTGGAACCATTGCTAACCGGGCTACGACAATGGCAGATCTTAACGAAACGTCATTGGAAAATGCTTTGATCAACATCTCAACTTTTGTTGATGACCGAAACATGATCTTGGCCCTTCGGGGAACCAAGTTGATTGTTCCGCCTCAACTTCAGTTTGTTGCTGATAGGCTGCTTGAAACCCCAGGAAGAGTTGGTACAGCAGATAATGACATCAACGCAATCAAGAACATGGGACTGTTGCCGCAAGGCTACTCAGTTAACCATTTCTTGACAGATACTGATGCATTTTTCCTTATGACTGACTGCCCTGATGGGTTTAAGCACTTTGAAAGAACTCCGATCACCACTTCTATGGAAGGTGATTTCGATACAGGTAATGTTCGCTACAAAGCTAGAGAGCGTTACTCATTCGGATTCAGCAACCCAAGATGTGTCTTCGGATCTCAAGGCGCTTAAAAGGTTTCATGTGAAACCATGGAGGGGGGGTGTAATGCCCCCCTTTTAATTGTAGTATAATGACGCTATGCGTTGGTTCTAGGAGGAACTGTTATGCCTACTCATTTTCGCACTGGTGTTTCTAATCAAGTACCAGGCAATCCTTTATTTGAATTTCCTTACTTAGATCCTTCTAAGTATGTAACTTATTTTAATGATTTTTTCACTTATCATGCTGATGAGTGGACGATCACTACAACTGAAGCTGGAACTGGCAGTGCTACTGAAGCTCTCGAAAGTGGTTCTGGCGGACTGTTATTAATCACTAACGCTGCTGGAGATAACGATTTAGATTTTCTTCAGTTAAAAGGTGAAGCTTTTAAATATGTTTCGACTAAGAACATGTTTTTTAAAGCAAGATTTAAAGTTAGTGACGCTACCCAATCTGATTTTGTTATGGGCCTTGGTATTGCTGATACCTCTCCGCTCGATACAACAGATGGAGTCTTTTTCATAAAAGCTGATGGTGCTGCCACCATGGATTTTCTTGTTGAAAAAGATAACTCTGCAACAACTAATAGTTCAGTTGCTACGATATCTGACGATACGTTTTTAACGGCATCTTTTTTCTATAATGCTAAAGGGGGAAGTTCCAGTTCCGGTAATGGAGCCTTTGAAGTGTTTATAGATGACGCAAAAGTTGCAACTCAAACTACGTTAACAAACGCGCCTGATGATGAAGATCTGACTATTAGCTTTGGTATCCAAAATGGAGCAGCTGCAGCCAAGACAATGACAATTGACTATATTCTGGCAGCAGTTGAGCGATAATTGTAAGAGAGGTAGCTTGCTATGGCCCTTAAAGGTTCAGGTAGTGATGTAACATCCAGCTTTATAACGGCTGCTGCCGCAGATCCTAATGGTATTAGCACCGTTGCTACTATTAGTGGTGCTGCTAATTTAACTATTAATGGTGCATTGGCTGATGGGGGATCCGTTACGATGGATTGCCCCAGGAACGTCACCATATTATCTGCCGCTGATGACTCAGGTATTACGTTTACAGTCACTGGAACAGATGAAAGCGGAACTGCTATAACTGAAGTTATAACAGGCGCTGATTCTACTACTGCAACAGGAAGCAGTTTTTTCCAGACCGTTACCCAGATAGCAACTTCAGGTTCTTCTACAGGTAACGTAAGCGCAGGATCTGGTACAAGTTGTTCTGGTGTTATTTCAGCATCAAGATGCCGGTTGCGTGGTATTTATGTAGTCAATGGAAGCGGTGCTGCAACTATAGTATTCAGAGAAGGGTCTGGCACAGGCACAGTTGTCATGAAATTTGCGACTATTGCAGGAGCAAGTACGAACTCTTACCCTGATGTACCGGATGATGGTCTTTTGTTTAAAGCTGGAGGATATGTAACTTTTACTGCTGTTACAGATCTAACTGCAATGACAACATTCTTTTCTTAAAGGCATTGGCAAATGGCTACATCAGGTAGTAGAGACTTTGAGCCAGATGTTGCGGAATATATTGAGGAAGCATTTGAACGATGTGGCTTAGAATTTCGCACAGGTTATGACGGGGTTACCGCCAGGCGATCCCTTAACCTTCTGTTTGCTGATTGGGCAAACAGAGGACTTAATCAGTGGACGGTTACAAATACATCAACCACATTAACTGAAGCTGATGAATATATTGATTTGAGTGCTTCAACGATTGATGTTCTTGATGTTGTTATTCGTAGGACTGATGGCAGCACAACTACCGATATAGCAATGCAACAAGTAGGTAGATCTGAATACTGGAATATTCCAAACAAATCTACCAAATCGCGTCCTACGCAATGGTTCTTAGATAAACAAATTATTCCTAGATTATATATTTGGCCTGCTGCAGAAAACAGCACTGATCAATTAGTCATTAATAGACTTGTAAGAATCGAAGACGCAGATGCAAGTGTCAATACGGTAGATATGCCTTTTAGATTTTATCCATGTCTTGCTGCGGGATTGGCCTATTACATTGGACTGAAAAGAGCTCCTGACAGGATTCAAGTGCTCAAAGGTATTTACGAAGAAGAGTTTAAAAGAGCATCAGATCAAGACGAAAGCAGAGCTTCTTTTAGAGTCTCCCCTGGTATTGCATCTTCCAGGAGAGCCTGATGGCGTATGCGGCTGGCAAATATGCAATTGCCATATGCGACAGATGTGGCTTTGAAAAAAAATACTCTAAGCTAATAAAAGAATGGACCGGCTTCATGGTCTGTTCTGAATGCTATGAACCAAAGAGCCCACAACTAATCCCCCCTAAACATATTGCAGATCCTGAGGCTTTAAAAAATCCTCGCCCTCAAACAGGCTTAGAAGAGCAAAGAACCATTCAGTGGGGATTTGATCCGGTTGGATTTATGGGAGATGAGGCTTTAACGCCAAATACCCTGCGTGGTAATGGAGAGGTTGGTGAGGTTGAGGTAACCACAACATGAGTTTTACATATGCAACTTTAAAAACAGCGGTCCAAGATTACTGTGAAACAGCAGAAACCACTTTTGTTGCTACGCTTCCAACTTTTATAAAAGAAGCAGAAGAAAGAATACTGAAGAATGTTGAAATTCCAGTATTTAGAAAAAATCAAACTGGGGCGTTAACTTCTGGAACCCCTTACCTAGCAATGCCTGATAAATTTCTTTCGCCATACAGTCTTGCGGTGATATCAAGTAATGTTTATTCGTATCTGCTGCTTAAACATGTTTCTTTTATAAGAGATTACTCTCCCAACCCTGCAACAACTGGGTTGCCAAAGTATTATGCTTTATTTGATGATAATTTTTTTATTCTCGGACCAACCCCGGACGCGCCCGATGGCGAAAACTACACTGTTGAGCTACATTATAAGTTTAGGCCAGACTCGCTGTCTGCCGGTGCAGATAGCGGAACAACCTGGTTATCAATTAACGCGCCAGATGCTTTGCTTTACGGAACCTTAGTAGAAGCAGCAACATTCTTAAAAACACCTGATGAAGTTACTCTTTATCAACAACGATTTGATATGGCGATACAGGCATTGAAGAAGCTTGGAGAAGGATACGGGGCTAGAGATGAATTTAGATATGATATTGCTAAGGGATAGATATGTTTGATATGGAAATAAAAATGTCCCCTGGGGATGTTAATGTTCAGACAACATCTGGAAGAGGGCATACCTCGGAAGAGTTATCGGCAAATGCGGTAGCTAAAATAATTAGCATATCTGACACAGCAGATCCTGTATTGAAACAGCAAGCAGAAGCTTTTCGGGATAGAATGTTCTACGTTATAGTTGATGCTTTAAAACAAGCGATTAAAAGTGACAGGACCACACTTTATAATGAGTTTAAAAAACAAGGCCATGATGATGTGGCTGAAATATTGAGGAAATTATAATGGCTATATCTCAGGCAATGTGTACGTCTTTCAAGAAGGAGCTATTGCAAGGCATACACAACCTTACTAGCGGCAGTGGCGGCGGTACAACTACTACTACGGGATCAGGCAATGCGTTTAAAATTGCCTTGTATACTAGCAGTGCATCTCTTGGTGCTGCCACAACAGCTTATAGTGGCACTAATGAGGCCAGCGGAACTGGGTATAGTGGGGGAGGAAATGCATTAACCAATGTTACACCGACAACTTCCAGCACCACTGCGCTAACAGACTTTGCGGATACAACTTGGTCAAGTTCCAGTGTTACGGCAAGAGGCGCAGTAATTTATAACTCTTCCACCACGGCAGGATCGGCAAATAGAGCCGTTTTAGTACTAAATTTTGGTTCTGATAAAGCTTCATCGAGTGGAGATTTCACTATTACTTTTCCTACCGCTGACGCAAGTAGCGCGATTATTCGGATTGCCTAATGGCAGATGTTAATGTTGTTTTTGAGGGCTGGGACAGTATTACCCAAGGGTGGGGAGATGGCACTTGGGGCAATGATGTAGGATTTACGGCTCTTACAATCGGTCAAGGTAATGTTACGGTAAATGACGGCGGTGGGGTTACAGTATCTGCCTCTGGTGTTACTGGAACCTCAGCCGTTGGCAGCGTTACTATCGGAGAGGGGACAGGGGTTACAGTTACTGTCACCGGGAACTCTGTCACTGCAACCGCAGGTAATACCACAGAAGAGGCTGGCGGCGGTATATCAGTTGGCGTTACTGGGATAGGAGCTACCGGAAGTACATCTTCTGTGCTTATATGGGGCGATGTAGATACTTCACAGACAGTAACTTGGGTTGCAGTTAACACATCACAGACACCAAATTGGACAGATATAGCAGCATAGAGGAATAAACATGGCTACATACGTCAACAACCTACGAGTAAAAGAGATCGCCACCGGGGATGAATCGGGAACGTGGGGAACAAGCACTAATACCAACCTGGAGTTGATAGGTCAGGCGTTAGGCTATGGCACAGAAGGCATTACAACTAATGCTGATACGCATGCCTCTACAGTAGCTGATGGCGCAGCGGATGAGGCGAGAGCAATATACCTAAAGTATACGGGTACTTTAGACTCTGCCTGTACGATTACTATTGGCCCTAACACAATGAAGCGTTTTCAAATTATAGAAAATGCAACGAGCGGTAGCCAAAGTATCATTATAAGCCAAGGCAGTGGAGCAAATGTCACCATAGGTACTGGTGCGGTTAAGGCAGTTTACTTAGACGGTGCTGGCTCTGGAGCCGCAGTATTAGATGCCCTGGTTGATCTTGACTTAACAGGAACAACAACCGCCGCAGCAGTAACTGCTTCTGGTGCGTTAACCGGGGGTACAGTAGTCGCAGGAAGCTCCAGTGCTGGAACAACTGTTTCCGCAGGAGATATAGCTATTAAAAACGGTGGCGCTCAGTCTACTGTTAAGTTCTATTGTGAAAGCAGCAACGCGCACTACGCTCAGATACAAGCCCCCGCTCACTCTGCTTTTTCAGGGAATGTAACACTTACTCTACCTGCAACAACCAGTACGATTGTTGGGGATAGTGCAACTCAAACGCTTACTAATAAAACGCTTACTTCGCCTAAAGTTAATGAAGACGTAGCAGTTACTTCAACAGCCACTGAAATTAACATCCTAGATGGAGTAACGTCTACTACAGCAGAACTAAATTACCTCGACATTACTACGCTGGGATTGACCGCAGCATCAAAAGCTGTAACGGCGGATGCTAATGGTGTGGTAACAAATGACGCTGGTACTTCAGGAGAATACACAGCCGTTACTTCAAGCTCCAATGCAGTGTCCTTAAACTTACGGCTAGGTGATAACTTCAGTCATGATTTAACCGAAGCGACTACTGTTTCTTTTGCTAACCCTGCTGCAAGCGGAAAAGTCAGCACGGCTACGTTGCGGGTTATTCAAGGGTCTACAGCTAGAGCAATTACGTGGCATAGTTCAATCAAGTGGGCTGGTGATACTGCGCCTACGCTCTCAACTGGAGATGATGACGTTGATGTTTTTGTCTTCTACACAGTAGATGCCGGGACGACCTATTACGGCTTTACTGCTGGACAGGACATGTCTTAATGAGTGGTGCCACTAAAATACTGATGGGTAGTGGTGCTGTTGACCTACCAAGCGATGATGAGTTTGATAACGTCAGTTTTCTAAGCCATTTTGATGGCTCTAACAATGGCACCAATAGTGCTTATGACGACGGATCAGCCAGCAACCATACAATAACTACCGCAGGAACTCCCCCTCAAGGAACCTTTAGTCCTTTTGCTAGAGTAGATGGGGAGTGGTCAAATTATTTTGCTCTTGGTGGCGATGCTCTTACATTTACAAATGATGCAACAATGTCGTGGGATGGAGACTTTACAATTGAGTTGTTTTGTAATGTCGGAACTATTGCTACAGAAGGTTCGACTAACCCCTCTCTGCTTCTTATCGGAAGTATACAGCTATATCTAAATGCGACTTCTGGTAGTCCGAACTTTGTCGCGTTGCATGTGGGCGGTGCTGACATTGTCGAAAGCGCGGCTGATTCTATTACAACTGGCGTTTGGCATCACATTGCCATTGTGAGGTCGGGATCAGGCACCAACAATCTAAGTTTGTACCTGAATGGTACAAGGGTTGACCAAGTAACAAACACGGCGACACTAGGCGGATCGTCAGGTACTTCAAGAATTGGTAATTACGCTGATAATCCAGCAGGTGGTATTAATGGGTATATGTCTAATGTGCGTATATTAAAAGGCACTGCCTTGTATTCTGGCTCAAGCATAACGGTTCCAACATCAGCACTTACTGCAATTACAAATACCAAGCTGCTAACTTGTCAATCTAATAGGTTTATAGATAATTCTTCGACAGGTTTTTCTCTTACAGTAGTAGAAACTCCTCGACCAGCCGCTTTTACTCCTATCCTAACCAGCAAGGTATATGACTCAGCGGTCAACGGGGCGGGCGCTTATTTTAATGGCTCCAGTGACTACCTGACCCTTGCATCTTCAGCAGACTTTGGAATGGGTACTGGTAACTTTACTTGGGAAGCGTGGATTTACCAGACATATCGACATGGATCATTGTGGCAGCAGTTATTCTCAACTGACAATTACTCTACTGGGAACAATATCAGCATCTGGCTCACCAGCTCTGGGACTGTTGCTATTTATTATGTAGGCGGCTCGTCTTCTTTTACAACTACCTCATCATTTCCAATAAATACTTGGACGCACATTGCTATTGTTCGCAAAGGAACGGGAACAAACGAGTTTTCAATCTACATTAACGGGGTGGCTGGCATTACAGGGACAATGGGAACAGATTTTCCCGATGATGGAATCACAATTGCACGGCACGGATCTGGTACTACCAATTACTACTATGGGTATATATCAGATTTTAGAATAGTAAAAGGGACAGCGGTATACACTGGCAACTTTACACCACCAACAGCACCGCTCACAGCAGTCACCAACACTAAACTTCTGCTCAACATGGCTGATGGGCAAGCAATTGATAGTGCAGCACAGAATAATATAACGCTAGTTGCTAATGCTGACACCAGCACAACTCAGGCTAAGTTTGGCACAGCTTCTCTAGCTTTAGATGGAACAGGCGACTATGTAACTCTTCCTTATGAATCTTTTGCACCTTTTGGTACAGGCAATTTTACTATTGAGGGCTGGGTATACTTTACAGCTAATGATAACGGTGGCGGTGTTTTTCAACTCAGTAACGGATACCTCAACTCACAAGTCAGAGGGCCAACACTGGGGCTTGATGGGAGTAGTGACAATTGGAGGTGGTACTACGGCACTTCAAGTGCGAGTCACGGAAGTGTCGGGCCAAGCGTAGACACTTGGTATCATTTTGCGTGGGTTAGAAATTCTGGTACATCAAAAGTGTACATTGATGGCACTGAAATATTAACGGCTTCTGACGCAACAAATTATACTGATACTTACTTTACAATCGGTGCTTATTACAACAGCTCTTTGGAGTTAAACGGCTATATTGACGAATTTAGAATCAGCCATATAGCTCGTTACACCAGCAACTTCACCCCCACGACAGAAGTATTCCCGGACAAAGGACAATAATTATGATGAAAATAGCCCAGTTAGATGGCTCAAATATTGGGGATATTGCCGAATGTACAGCTTTGTTTCCCAACACCAGCTTCCCTAAAAGTGGCCCTGACGCAGAGTGGTTAACGCTTAATGAGTGCGCTGAAGTCGTAACATTCCTACCCTTTGATGCTGCTACGCAAAAGAATGAAAGCGTTACGCCATACCTATCAGGTGGCAAGGTCTATACCCGTCGTGTGACTAACATGACTGATGCAGAAAAAGCAGCAGTGGTCACAGCAAATAATGCAACAGCGGCTGTAAATAACAGAGCGCAAAGAGATGCGTTGTTATCGGAGTCTGATTGGATGGTCATTAAATCCCAAGAAACTAGCACGACACTAAACTCTAGCTGGGCGACTTATCGACAGGCGTTACGAGATATTACGGCTCATGAAAACTGGCCTAATTTAACGTCAGCGGCCCAAGATGGAAGTGGTGGGGATTGGCCCGCCGCACCAGAATAGAACGATAGTGGTGGATGAAAACTTTCTATGGTTTGGGAGCTACCATGAAAAAAGTATTTATCTTCGTAGCTGCCCTGGCTATGTTAACTCCTGTGAACCTGTTTGCCGCCCAATCGGGTAACTGTACGGCTGGTACAGAATTCTGTGAAGATAATAACCAGACGACTACTTCGACAGGAACGAATACCAACACCAATACCAACACGAACACCAATACAAATACCAATACAAACGCTAACACCAATACCAACACAAGTACGTCAACGGCTACAAATACTAACGCCAATACCAACACCAACACCAACACAAATACCAACGCTAACACCAACGTCAACACCAATACCAACACGAACACAAATACAAACGCCAACACCAATGTGAACACCAATACCAACACTAATGTGAGCACAAATACCAACGCTAACACCAATACGAACACTAATACCAACGCGAATACCAACACGAATACTAACGTGAATACAAATACCAACGCTAATACAAACACAAACGCTAATACTAATAGTACGACCTATAGTGGGAGCAATACTAATACCAACACCAATACCAACACCAACACCAACACCAACGCTAATACCAATACGAATACAAATAACAGCACCAGCAATAATACAAATAACAATGTAAGTTCGGGCGGTACAAATAACACTAACGCGAATACTAATACGAACAATAGTACTAGCAACAATACAAATAATAATATCAATACCAATAGCAGTACTAACACCAATACCAATACCAATAGCAGTGCTAACACCAACACGAACACTAATGTTAATACTAATAATTCAACGGTAAATTCAACGGCTAATAACAACAACACAAATACAAATACGTCAACTGTTGATCAAAATGTTAATAGTAATAGCGCATCGAATAACACGAATACCAATACTAGTACTTCAGACAGCACATCGAATAATAGCAACACCAATACTAATAAGAGTGAAAGTACGTCAGATAGTAATGTGACAACAAACAACAAGAATGAAAATACTAACAAGAACGAAAATACTAATAAGAACGAAACCAACCAAACAATTAAGCAGGAGATTACAACAAAGGCACCTCCTGCAAGTGCAATAGCGCCCTCCATTGGTGCTAGTTACTCTCAGGATTTATGTACCACGGGCATCAGTGGAGCTTTCCAAGGACAATTATTTGGTTTTGCGGCAGGTAAAAGCGTTAGGGATATGAATTGTGAGCGTATTAAATTATCTAAGACGCTTTATGATATGGGGATGAAAGTTGCGGCAGTGAGTTTGATGTGCCAAGACGAACGAGTTTTTACTTCTATGATGATGGCTGGCACTCCTTGCCCTTATGAAGGAGAAATTGGAGAAGCAGCTCGGCTTGCATGGGAAGACAATATAGCTCAAAGACCCGACAAAAAAGCATACCTCAAGAAGATAACGCCTACTAGAGCAGAAAGGAAAGCAGCAAGACTTAAAGCAAAAGAAAAAGGATGAAAAAACTTCTTTTGCTGCTAGGGATTCTGTTTGCTGCTAATGCAATAGCAGACAATAACAGCGCCTGTTCTAACAGCCAAGATTGCTACAATAGCGGTGTATACATCTATGAGGGTGGTCAAGACCTTGTAGATCTCTATAACATGTCAGGTACTACCAACTTAAACGCTGGTGACGATCAATATTCAAGCCAAGTATCTCTTGGGATGGAATGGAATCGTTGGGGACAAACTTGGTCACATGCCAGAATGTCTACTAATGGGTGTTTAAACCTTAGAAGTGGATCGGCTGGAGGTAATTCAGCTAACTGTTTAGATTTTACACCTCAGTCCTTACCTTACAGAGACTACACCTTATATCCTCTATGGACTGATTTAATCAGGGGTACAGCGTCAGGAGGACAAACCTCTAAGATGTTGTTTAAAGACTTCGGAGACTATGCTGTCTTTGGTTGGTATTACCTAAGAGAGTTTCAAAGAAGTTCAAGCAATAGTTTTGAAGCAATCCTTTACGCCAATAACTCATACGAATTCAGATACAGAGAGTTAGACATTATTAACCATGATGTTGTTATAGGCGAACAAGGGAAACACTCTACTACCCCGGAAGATACCAAAACATTCTTATACTACAATGATGGTCAGAGTGGTTACGTTACAT
>Ga0208814_1000465_pt1 | contig 25169 bp, 30 predicted proteins | sample MalvirAntarct_55_FD_184253 | JGI IMG/M metagenome (GOLD analysis project Ga0208814, IMG submission 184253) | Marine viral communities from the Global Malaspina Expedition - Malaspina viral metaG Antarct_55 (SPAdes) (version 2) | ecosystem: Environmental > Aquatic > Marine > Oceanic | place...
GGCAGTTTCGGAATGCTTGGAGGATTGCAGCATGACACAGACTTTCATCAAGATCGGCGCAACAAGCTATGACGCCGCAGACTACACCATCCCCGCAGAACGTACCTTCCGTGGTGCTTGGGAGGCTGATGCTAACGCAGGGGTTATCTCTGTAGACATGACAGCAGCACGAGACATCTGGCGTGACAAGATTCGTCTAGCACGTACAGAGCCACTGGAAGCCCTCGACACTGCGTTCATGAAGGCGTTGGAGACAGGTGCTGACACCACACAGATCACGGCTGACAAACAAGCCCTGCGTGATGCACCAACCCATGCTGACATTGATGCAGCTACTACACCAGATGAATTGGCAGCGGTGCAACCTGCTGGCCTGACGGTGGTTTAATAAACCTTAATGGCAACAATAACAGAAATCAAAGAAGCAGCAGAAGCAAGCTTGGTGACATTCATCAGGCTTGTAGCTCCTCAACGTGTACTAGGTAACTGTCACGAGGATGTCTGTAAGTGGTGGACAAGGCAGGATGCTAAGACTCACCAGCTTCTTCTGTTTCCTCGTGACCACGGTAAGTCAGCTATGGTTGCCTACCGTGTTGCATGGGAGCTAACTAAGAACCCTACACTACGGGTCTTGTACATCTCAGCTACATCTAACCTAGCTCAGAAACAGTTGTCGTTTATCAAGAACATCTTTGAGTCAGACATCCACCAGAAGTACTGGCCTCAACACTTAAACAAGGACGAGAGTAAACGTGAAAAGTGGACTACATCAGAGATTGCTCTTGATCACCCAGACCGTAAGAAAGAAGCTATCCGTGACCCTTCGATATTTACTGGCGGTCTTACTACCTCGCTTACGGGTATGCACTGCGACATTGCTGTCCTTGATGATGTTGTTGTTTTCGAGAATGCTTACACGAATGAAGGCCGTAATAAAGTTAAGTCTCAGTACTCTCTACTCTCGTCTATTGAAGGCAGTGAAGCGAAAGAGTGGGTCGTAGGTACTCGTTACCATCCTAAAGATTTGTACTCAGACTTGATGGGTATGGAGGAAGACATCTACACTAAACAGGGTGAGCTTACAGGTAAAGAGAACATCTACGAAGTAATGGAACGGGCAGTAGAAGACAACGGTGATGGTACTGGTGACTTCCTCTGGCCCCGTCAACTTCGTAAGGATGGTAAGATGTTTGGTTTTGACATCCCTATCCTAGCTAAGAAACGTGGACAGTACCTAGACAGGGTGCAGTTTAGAGCACAGTACTACAACGATCCTACTGACCCTGACAGTCAACCTATCGCCTATGAGAAGTTTCAGTACTATGATCGGAAGCATCTAGATAGAGATAACGGACAGTGGCAGTACAAGGGACGTAAACTAAACGTCAGTGCAGCTGTTGACTTTGCGTACAGTGTTAGCAAGAGGGCTGACTACACAGCAGTTGTTGTGATTGGTGTAGACTACGAGAACAACGTCTACGTCTTAGACATTGACAGGTTTAAAACAGATAAGATTTCTGAGTACTTCAAGCACATCTTAGACCTTCTAAACAGATGGGACTTTAGAAAGCTACGGGCTGAATGTACTGCTGCTCAGTCAGCTATCGTCTCTGAACTTAAAGATAACTACATCAAGCCTAACGGACTAGCTCTTAAGATTGATGAACATAGACCTAACAGACACCAAGGTTCTAAAGAAGAACGTATAGCAGCTATCCTTGAACCAAGGTACGACAACTTACAGGTGTATCACTACCGTGGTGGTAACTGTCAGGTACTAGAAGAAGAGTTGGTGTCTTACAATCCAGCACACGACGACTGTAAAGACTGTCTTGCAGCTGCTGTTGAAGTAGCTATTAAGCCAAGTGCTTCCGCAATACGAAAAAGAAATCAAGATAATAATGTAGTATTTCATCCTAAATTCGGTGGTGTTGCATTTTAACACTTGACAAGTTAATTACACTGTGTTATTATTAACACATAGCTAGGACTAGGAGTCATCATGGCTGGCACTACACTTGACATTGAAGGCGTTATTGATCCACACACCCTAGCCGTGGATATTTCTAGCCGTTGGACTTCTTGGAACAATGCTCGTTCTGAGAAAGTAAAAGAGTGGAAAGAGCTACGCAACTATGTGTATGCTACAGATACTCGCACTACGAGTAACAACAAGTTGCCGTGGTCTAACTCTACAACTACCCCTAAGCTGACACAGATTGCTGATAACCTTCACGCAAACTACTTCGCTGCTTTGTTCCCTCAGAAAAGATGGTTCCGCTTTGAAGCTACCGACAATGAAGGTGACGTTAAGATTAAACGTGACATCATTCAGGCGTACATGCAGAACAAGCTACGTCAGTCTGACTTTGTTAACACCACAAGTAAACTTATCAACGACTATATTCAATACGGTAACTGCTTTGCTACGGTAGACTATCAACGTAAGATTACAGAGTTTGAAGATGGTGAACGTGTAGTAAACTACGTTGGCCCTAAGCTAGTTCGTATCTCACCCTACGACATCTGCTTCAACCCAATAGCTGCTGAGTTTGCTGATACTCCTAAGATCATTCGTTCCATCCTTACCTTGGGTGAAGTACAACGTATGGTCGAAACATCTCCAGATAAAGCTTACATGGAAGGCGTCTTTAATAAGATGCTAGGTAACCGTGGTGCAGCTAAGGGTAACGAGATTGATGTGAACAAGTCTGAGGGCTTTGTAGCTGATGGTTTCTCTAACCTGTCCGACTACTATGAATCAGACTATGTAGAAATGCTTACCTTCTACGGTGACATTTATGACACAGACACTGGTAAGTTTATGAACAACCGTGTCATCACTATCGTAGACCGTTCCTATGTTTTGTCTAACGAAGAGAACCCTAGCTTCCTTGGTCGTGACCCTATCTTCCACGTAGGTTGGAGAGACCGTCCTGACAACCTTTACAGCATGGGTCCACTGGATAACTTGGTCGGTATGCAGTACCGCATTGACCACCTTGAGAACCTTAAGGCTGATGTGTTTGACCAGATCGCCTACCCAGTTCTTAAGATCAGGGGTGACGTAGAAGACTTCGACTTCGAACCTAATGCTCGTATCTACTTGGGTGATGAGGGAGACGTAGGCTACCTTGTACCAGATGCTACTGCTCTCAATGCTGATTTCCAGATTAGAGAACTAGAAGCTAAGATGGAGATGATGGCTGGTGCTCCTCGTGAGGCTATGGGTATCCGTAGTGCTGGTGAGAAGACAGCCTTTGAAGTTAACCAGTTGATGACTGCTGCTGGTCGTATCTTCCAACATAAGACTGCCCACTTTGAACGTGTGTTTCTTGAACCTATCTTGAATGCAATGCTTGAAGTAGCTCGTCGTAACATGGACTACGAGGACACAGCTAAGGTCTTGAACGAAGATACAGGTCTTTACTTCTTCACACAGATTACTCGTGATGACCTAAGATCAAACGGTAAGATCGTACCAATGGGTGCTCGTCACTTTGCTGAACGTGCTCAACGTGTACAGAACCTTACAACTATGTTCCAGATCAAATCATCTGATCCCTCTGTTGCCTCTCACTTGTCAGGTAAAGAGTTTGCTCGTTTGTTGGCAGATGAACTTGGTGAACCAGCACTGTTTGGTGAGAACATTGCAGTATCAGAACAGCTTGAGACTCAGAAGGTCGTCACAGACGCACAGGTCGAGTTTGAGGCTGAACAAGAAGAGATGGCAGAGCAGGGTATGCAACAGCTAGAGGCTGCACCACAGCAAGCCCCTGAGGAGCCTATTGAATGAAGGCAGCTTGGTTCAAAGACTGCAAGTCAAAGAAACAAAAAGAGGCAGTAGCTCAGACACTCCAATCTAACAGAGAAAGTCTAGACCGCCTTAAAGAAATCCTAGAGCCTATGCTTAAGGATACTACCCCTGCCGCAGACTATGACTCACCTTCGTGGGCATACAAGCAAGCAGATCGTAACGGGTTCAATCGAGCAGTGACCACTGTGTTGGACCTTATCAACTTAGACAAGGATTAACAATGAGTGTATTTTCTGAAGAGCAGGTGACCCCCGCAACGCAGAGTGAGCAAGTAGTACCTTCTGAAGCGGTGACCAACCCTTCTGTCTTAGGTGACCTTGTAGGAGATGGACGTAAGTTCAATGATGTAGAGGCGTTAGCAAAGGGAAAGCTAGAAGCTGACAGGTTCATCGAACAGATGAAACAAGAGAATGCTTCTTTAAAAGCTGACCTAGAGAAACAAACATACAAACTTGGAGTTACTGCTAAGATGGAAGAAATGGCCTCGGAACCCACAACCGAACTTCTTGATCCTAATAACAACATGAGTGGCACTTCGGATACAGCTAATACCCAGCTTAGTTCGAGTGAAGCAAACATTGAGAGCCTAGTAGAACAGACCCTGATGAAACGAGAGCAACAAAGTGTTTCTAAAAATAACATTGCTTTCGTAGAGGCGGAACTTGAAAAAGCCTACGGTACAGAAGCTGCTGCTACAGTGCAGCAAAAGGCTACTGAACTAGGGCTATCACTGTCAGAACTACAGGGCATGGCTTCTAAGTCACCTGCTGCTTTCATGCAGTTGCTTGGACAGCCAGTGCCTAAACGGTCTCCAGTGATTCAAGGGAGCATTCGTACTGAAGGTTCTACAATGCAAGCATCCTCTGAAAAGGACTTTGGATACTACCAGAGACTTCGCAGAGAAAACTCGACTATGTACTATAAACCTACTACCCAACGGGCGATGATGGCAGATGCTGATCGTCTGGGTAGTGCCTTCTATAAATAAAGGAATAAGAAAATGGCTGGTAACACAGTAGCAACACTGGCACTTGCTAAACGTGCCGAAGTTTGGTCCGCCGAACTTAAAGAAATCTTGCGTGACGAATTGCAAGGTATGAAATACGTCAACTGGTTGAGTGATTTCCCTGACGGTGATACATTCAAAATCCCATCCTTGGGTGACGCAACAATCGCAGACTACACAGAAGATTCAGCTGTATCCTACACTGCGATTGATGATGCACAGTTCACGTTCACAATCACTGACTACCTTCAGTCAAGCAACTACATCACTAACAAAGCGATGCAGGATGTCTACTACTCCAACCAGATCATGTCTCAGTTTGTTCCACTTCAGGAACGTGCTTTGATGGAACGTCTGGAAACAGACATCATGAAGCTTGCTCAGACTGGTCAAACAGCCGCTAACCCTAACAACGTCAACGGTGTTGCTCACCGTATGATTGGTTCAGGTACTGGCGGTAAGATTGCGGCAGAAGACTTTGCTAAAGCTCTCCGTGCTCTTAAGACTGGTAAAGTACCACAGCGTAACCTCGTGGCTATTGTTGATCCGTCTGTTGAGTTTGAGATGAACACTCTCGCAAACATTACAACAGTACAGAACAACCCACGTTGGGAAGGTATCGTAAATACTGGTATCGCTTCTGGTATGTCTTTTATTGCTAACATCTATGGTTTTGATGTATACACATCTAACTACCTAGCAACAAAATCTTCCGAAACTATCAGTGGTGTTGCTGCTCCATCTAACGCAATTAACAACTTGTTCTTCTCTGCTGATCAAGCTGTCTTGCCGTTTGTTGGTGCATGGCGTCAGATGCCTGAAGTGGACACAGAGTACAACAAAGACTTCCAGCGTACAGAGTTTGTAACTACTGCACGTTATGGTATGAAACTGTACCGTCCAGAGAACATGGTTTCTGTTCTCACAAAGCCTTTGGCTTAAACTAAAATACAACGGGAGGGGAGAAATCTCCTCCTGTTACCACTTTTAACTTGACAACTATTACGCCTGTGTGTATAATAGTCTTAAGAAGTCCCCCCTGCTAAGGATATAAAATATGGCTAACGTAGAACATTCAGTACTTACGGGTAGTGCATTGCACGAACCTAAGGGTGCAGCTGGTGCTAACAGTGGTGAAGTCTATGTAGCCAATGGTTCAGGTAGTGGGGTATGGCAACCTATCCACAGACACCTTAGTGCTGCTACCGCTTTCAATGCTTCTTCCCCTTATGCTTACTCCCTAGATACAGACATAGCTGAGAAGTTCTTATCTCCTTCTATCTCTTCATCTACAGTATCAGGCTTTACAGTTGTTACATCCCCTAACCTAAGATTTAAGTACAACGATGCTACAAGTCTTACAGGTCTTATTAACGTAACAATGTCTTCTAATCAATCTACAGGGCCGTCACACGAGATAGAGTGGGCTTTGTTTAAGAATGGTGTAGAGATTGTAGGTTCACGAGCAATCCGTACTATCGCTACAGGTACTTGGGGTTCCATTAGTGTAACAGGTCTTACCTCTCTTGCACAAAACGATTACATTGAAATTAAGACTAAAGCTAGTGCAGACAATGTAGAAGTTAACTACGCAAACATTTACGTTTCTATTATTGGAATGAGTGCATAACATGAAAATGACTCTCCTTCAAATGGTCCAGAATATCTTGTCCGACATGGATTCGGAGGAGATCAACAGCATTTCAGATTCTAACGAGGCTGGTCAAATTGCTGCGGTAGTAGAGAATACTTACTTCGCAATGATTGCTACTCGTGACATCCCTGAGCATTCCCAGATAATTAAGCTTACATCTTTTTCTAGTTCTGTTAGACCTACTCACTTTTCTTTTCCTTCTCGTGTAAAGAACATTGAGTTTCTGGACTACAACGTGACTAAGGTTGTCGGTGGTGTAGACTACCAACGTCTTACCTACCTAGAGCCAGATGAGTTTTTTGCTTTGTCAGACGCTAGAGACAGTACAGCTTCTAACATCTTGCAGGTTGATGACGTACAGGCAGACAGTATCTTGCTTATTCGCAACGATGTCATGCCTAGTTACTACACATCCTTTGATGACGAGAACGTGGTTCTTGATTCCTACATGGCTACTGTAGACGCAATCCTTACATCTGCTAAGACGAGAGCTTACGGTATTAAGTACCCTACGTTTGATGCCTTCACTGATAACTTTACACCAGACTTAGACGATGTAATGTTCCCTTACCTTTTAGCTGAAGCAAAGTCTACAGCTATGTCTTTGTTTAAGACTGGTTCTGATCCTAAGGTTGAACAGACAGCTAGGCGTCAGAAGGTCTATGTACAGAATGACTTGTACAGGATTAAAAAAGAAAGGCCTTATAACAAGTATGGTAGACGTTAAGTTAATCAAAAGTGAAGATGGTCAAGAGATCAAAGTACACAGTGACAAGACAGAGAAAGCCTTAGTAGTTTACAAACCTCAGGATGGTTTTAAGTTCTACGCAGTTAAATACGAAAACGGAGCACAAGTTCCTAGTGAGTTGAGTGGAAGTTGGACAGGGATTGACGGGGCTTTAAAGGCTGTAAACCGACACCTTGATCTAAAGAAACCTACACCTCGCAAAGCAGTTAACGATAGGTCCAAGGCTCGTAAGGCCGATAAGGAAAAACTAGATGCCTCAGAGCTTAGTACAAAGAACGGTTAATACCTTTGTCAAGGGTCTCATTACTGAGGCCTCTGAACTTACGTTCCCTGAGAACGCATCTGTTGATGAGCTTAACTGTTCTCTTGAACGGGATGGTACAAGACGTAGACGTAAGGCTGTTACTTTAGAGACAGGAGCAGTTACCTCTGGTGCAGTCATTCCACAAGGGGGTGTCTTTCAGACGACTACTTGGTATAATGTAGCAGGACTTACTAACTTAGAGTTTCTAGTAGTGCAGAACGGTAAAGACCTTACCTTCTACGAGAAGGCTTTAGACCCTCTTTCTGCTCAGGTAGTAAGCAGTGCTTCTGTAGACCTTTCAACTTACTCAGCAAACAATAACCTTTCCCCTTCTGAAGAACGTATTCAGGTTACTTCCCTAAACGGTGTACTTGTTGTTGCTTCACCAGCTATTAACACAATCTACCTTGAGTACGATCAGGCAGGTTCTCCTAACAAGATTACAGCTACACCTATCTCTTTTAAGGAGAGAGACTTTGAGTGGCAGGGTTCTGTTGCTGAAGTAACAGATGAGTACTTTGAAGATAAAACTTCTCCTTCTAATCAGAGAAAATATGATACAGAGAATGTTGGCTGGATTGGCACTAAGGGTGCAGCTGCTCTAACAACTTATAGAGCAACCGCATCTGGAGTATCTAATACCTACCCTCCTTTGACCCACGCATGGTACTCAGGTAAGACTGCTGCTGGAGCTTTTAATAAAGCAGACTGGCAAGAAATATACACTGGTTCATCTTTAGCAGCCAACGGTCACTACGTACTTGACGTCTTTAACAAGGTTCGTACTAACAGTATCCCTACTGAAGTAGAGACAGGTAGATTCCGTACTGTTGCTGCTTATGCTGGTCGTATCTTCTATGCAGGTATTGACTCAGCTAAAAACGGCGGTAGGGTTTACTTCTCTAGACTAACTGAAAACATTCGTGACATAGGTAACTGTTACCAAGTTAACGACCCAACATCTGAAATTCTTTCTGATTTGCTAGACACAGATGGTGGTGTTGTAAACATCCCTGATGCCCATAACATCCGTAAGCTTTACGTACTAGGAGCTTCTCTCTTAGTGTTTGCGGAGAACGGTGTATGGGCTGTTGCTGGCGTAGACAACGTGTTCCGTGCTACAGAGTTTGCTATCACTCAGATTTCTGATGTAGGTATTGTAAATGAGAACACTTTTACAGTTGGTGGTGGTGTACCTATTTGGTGGGCCAAGACAGGTATCTACGCAATTCAAGCTGGAGAAAGTTTAAACACACCTACTGCTAACAACCTTTCCCTTTCTACAATTCAAACTCTCTGGAATGAAATTCCTAACGAAAAGAAGGCAGAGGCGTTTGTTGAGTACGATCAAATTAACCAACGCATCTACTGGTTCTACCCTAACAAAGACGAGAGTATTTCCTACAAGTACAACAATGTTCTTGTCCTTGACTTAGCCCTTCAAGCCTTTCACCCTTGGAAACTAGCAGACGGGGCAGCTGGTCATTACATTGTAGGTACTTCTTACTTCAGTGGATTAGGTTCTACCTCTACAGAGACACAGGTTATTAACGGTTCAGACACTATTGTTAACGGTTCTGACAATGTAGTTGCTACTCTCTACAGAGACTTTCTTCAGGGCGAAACTGAAATTAAGTTACTTGTAAGAAATGGTACTGATGGCAAGATGACTGTTGCTACTTTTACTGGAGACACATACCTTGACTGGGGTGATGCAAACTATAGTAGTTTTGCTGAAGCAGGTTATGACTTTATGGGTAACTTGACAGGCTTTAAGAATGCTCCTTACGTCACAACTTACATGCGGGTAACTGAGGAAGGCTATGTAGTAGACGGTGCAGGTTATGCCTTTATCAATCCGTCTAGCTGTAAGATGTCAGTCTCTTGGAACTTGAGTAAAGCAAACTCTACACCTAGAGAAATTTATAAACTAAAAGATGTACCCGTTGTAGACCCTTCTGATCTTAGTTCTATTCACTATCCTACAGATACTGTTGTTACTAAGTCTAAGGTTAGAGGTAGAGGCCGTTCAATGAAACTACGGTTTGAGAGTACACAAGGTAAAGACTTTCATCTAGTAGGCTACGAGGTAATTGGTGCAAGAAACTCAGGTATCTAAAATAAGAACAGCTACAGAAATTAGAGAGCCTAAAGAAGAAGACGTTCTCGAACTTCTTTTCTTAAGTAAGAAATTTTATAAGAAAGCTGGTTTTGAAGTAACTGGTAAGTTTGATCAGAAAAAGGCTCTACCCCTTTTAGAAGGTGTTGTGCAGAACGAGAGTTACTTTAAAAGAGTTGTTACAGTAGATGGGGAGATAACAGGTGCGGTTGCTTTTGCTGTAGCTGATAATCCCTTCAGCAATACGAAGATAGGTACTGAGGTTTTCTTTTGGTTAGAAGAGGGTTTAAACACAGGCCATACATTTCTTAGACTTCTCAGAATGTACGAGAAGTGGTGTAAAGTTCAAAACTGTACGACGTATAAGTTTGGAGTTATCCCATCTGATAACTCTGATAAGTTAGAAAAAACTCTAGTAAAGCTAGGTTTTGTTAAGGCAGAAGCAGCCTTCATAAAGGAGATATAATATGGCCTTTCTAGTTCCCGCAGCATTAACTTCTGTAATCGGTACTACAGCAGCAGGCGTCGTTGGCGGTGTAGTAGCAGCTGGTGCAGTAGCAGGTGTAGTAGGTACAGTACAAGCTGGTAACGCAGCTAAGAAATCTGCTCGTCTGCAACAGAGAACACAAGAACTCCAACAGAAAAGACAACGTAGAGCAGCTATCCGATCTAACATGATTGCAAGTGCTAGGGCTAGGGCCTCTGCTCAAGCATCTGGAGTAGCTCAGTCTTCTGGTTTGCAGGGTGCTGTTGGCTCTGGACGTTCTCAACTTGGTTCTGAGCTAGGCTTCGGTACACAGATGAGTGGTCTCTCTGGTCAGATCACTGAACTAGGTATTAAGCAGCAGAGAGCTAGTCAGATTGCTAGTCTAGGGTTTGGTGCTATGAACTTTGGTATGTCTCAACAGGGTCAAAAGCTTTTAGGAAATGTAGGTCAACAGGCTTCTAACATCCCTTATCTTTTTGATAGAGACAGTAATCTTTTTGGCGGTAACAGCTTTAGTTAAGGAAGAAAATTAAAATGACTGGTATCCCTTCCTTCGAAGATACTCTAACAAGTTTAGAGGAACAGTTCGGTGACGAACCTCAACAGGCTCCTGTTCGGATTGACCCTGAGTCTCCTCGTGAACAGGTTATTGTCGATCAACAGTCTACCCTCCTTGAGGTAGACCCTGTAGAGGTTTCTCAGGCTAGGGTTGCTGGAGACCTTTCTCATAAAGACTTGTTACGTCAGTACCCTAACTCACAGACGTATTTAGAATCAATGTTTGAAGCAGGTGTTCCAGTTGAGGAAGCAGCTGTCTTTGTCAAAGCATACCAAGAACGTCAGAGTAAAACAGTTGGTGTTAGAGAGTTTTTCTTTAACAGCATGATGATGACTGACGATGGAGAGATCGACCCACAAGGTCTTGGTATGTTATCCAACTATGAATGGCTGACAAACAGGATTGAAGAACGTCTAGAAGCTAGTGACCCTTCTACTTTCCGTTGGATTGCTGGTGGTATTGACAACTTTGCTCAACTCCCTCTTATCATCCTTCGTGATATTCAAAGATACGATGAAACCAAAAGCCAAGAGTATGCTGAAACTTTAAACCTACCCCCAGAAGCTTTCAGGGCATACTGGGAAGCTGAACTTAACTCAGCTGAACGTGAAGGTATTCTCAACATCAGAGAGTTTGAGAACATTCGAGAGGTCCAAAGACAGGTTGAAAACTTTGGTACTGATCCTGCTGCTGGCTTTAAACAATTTATAGGTTGGGCTGAGATTGCAACAGCTGGTACGACAAGAGGTGTTGCTCGTCTAGGGTTGGCTGGAGTCAAGGGTGCAGCTACTGGTATTCCTAGAGCATCTAGAGAAGTCCTTGAGAGACTGATGTCTTCTCGTTCTGCTACAGATGCTGTAACAGCTACAAGAGGTGCAGATGCAGGGGCAGATGCTACAGTCCGTCAGATGAACACAGGTGCTGCACCTGACAATGTTCCGTTCAAGGTTGGTCCCAGCACTATGGACCCCTTCCAAGGCCCTACACGTCCAGTAAACATGCCTAACTCTGCTCGTACTACTCAGGGTACTTACTCTTCTACCTTGTTTGAGAAAATGGCTGCTCTTATGAAGTCACCTGTTTCAGGTAGAGCATTCTCTATTGAAGCAGTACAAGAAGTTGCAGAAGGTGTTGTAGCTAGAGTAGCTAGAGTAACTAACAACCCTACAGCTGCTATCTATAGGACTCTGGATGAAGGTTCCGACCTGTTCTCAGTTACTGTACGTCTAGGCAACTCTATTGATGGAAGAGCTTTTCCTACTAGGGAAGCAGCACTTAAGTCTGTAAACAACAATCCTGACTACAAAGTAGTAGAAGCTCCTAGAGTTATTCGTATAGATACAGGTGAACCTGTACTGAAAATGAGTGATGTTCCTGATGGTGTAGAGGCAAGGGTTCAACCCAAAGGTTACTACCTTGAGTACAGTGAACGCCTTGATACTCGTCGCCTTGCTGATGCCCTTGAGGATGTAAGACCAGAAGAGAATGCCTTAAAGAGAGCATTAGCTGGTGTTATTTCTGCACCTCAGACAGCCCTTGGTGAACGTCTAGGCTTCCTGATTAACGCCGCAGAGGGTGTAGTAACACGGTTCTCTAAGTTTGCTGATCAGTCCTTCAAGGATGTCCGTGCTCTTTCTAAGGGGGAGTTCGAGGAAGTTGAAGGTATCATGACAGGCTACCGTGATGGTATCCTTGGTGACATTGACACAGGCCTTGCTGCTGTCAGGGGTGCTCCTACAAATCCTGAGTTTATCAGAGACTTCTTTGCTTTGTATGGCAAGACCCCTACAGAAAAACAACTCAAAGCCTATGCAGCCCTTACTGACATCAACAACGCAGCATGGAACATCAAAGCCACAGATATTCTCAAGAGAGTAGCTGAACGTAATGGACGTACTGTAACTGTTGAAGAGGGTTACGACACGATTGGTGTTGTAGTTAATACAATTCCTGAGAACACTATTGTCTTTAGTAGGTTGACTGGACAAGTAAACCCTAGTCAGGTTGGTGAGAGAGTAGTCTATAAGCTTGATCAACCCTTTGAGGCAGCTGACGGTATCAAGTACGATCACGTAACTGATGTTGTGTCTACACGAGTACCTCTTAAGTCTGACGTACTTGGTTACAACGTAGGTGGTCCTCGTAACAACGATAGGTTGAGACAGTTTATTGGTACAAGTTACGACGAAACACTGGCTGGTGGTCGTAAGGTAACGGGTGGTTTCCGTACCCTGCTTGGTTCTTTCAGCATGAAGGAAGCTAAAACAGCTAAGACACAACTCAACAATATCGTAGAGTCTCTAGCCCCTTACATCGCCTCAAGAGGGTTGAAGGGTATTCGTAAGCTTGACTTGTCTGGTGAAGACCTTGCCAAGGTTAACGCAATCATTGCTCGTAATAACAGCTGGAACCCTAACGTAGTAGACTTCGATACTCTTAAGAGAATTGCTGCCGATCACAACGAAAGCTTTGCTAGTCGCTTTGACATCAAGGCTAGAGATGCTAAAGTAGAGTCGGCTATTCCTGAGGGTGCAGGGATGAACATGGGTGAGTATCAAGCTATGCGGGTAACCCGTAGACGTGGTGACACAGCCCCTATGACTTACGGTGGTGGACGTACAGTAAACCAAAGCCCTATCGAAAACATTGTAGAACAGTTTAAGTCTGAGGCTTATCGTTACTCTCACTACAAAGCTACTCAGTCCGCAGTCAACGGCTGGGTTAGAAAAGCTAGAGCTAGAGGTAACGTAACCTTTGATGGTGATGTTCCTCACAACCCAGAAGACTTTATTAGACTTGCTAAAGTTAGTGATGGCAATTCAGGTATTAACCGTGAGATGAAGCAGCAACAGCAAGCTATTAATTCACGTCTTGGTTTGTTGGAACGTACAGACGCAACCACACCCTACATGACTTCCTTGTCTGAGTTCATCTATGATAAGACGGGTGCTGTAACAAACCCTGCTGACTGGATTGGTAACGCAGCTGGTCGTGCAAGAGCTATAGCTTTTCACATGAAGATGGGTTTGGGTAACCCCGATCAGTTTATTCTTAACGCTTCCCACGTAGCACAGATCACTTTTATCGCACCTAAGTACGGTGCTCAGGCTGCGGCTAACGTACCAATCATTGCTTCTCTTTTGTTTAAGACACGTAAAGCAGCTGATTCTGACATTGAGAGACTTGTTAGTGAGACTATGCGAGAGTATGGTGGCTTGCTTATGTCTAAGCAGGAGTTGATTGACACTGTACGGTACATGAAAGAGTCAGGCAGAAGCATCATTGGTTCTAACACTCTTGAACGTAGTGGTGCTACCTTTAACAGTAACAAGACAGGCTTTAGTGAAGCCTTGGAAATGGGCCTTACACCGTTTAAGGGTGGTGAACTCTACGGTAGAATTGCAGCCGCATCTGTAGCAGTGATGGAACATAATGCTAAACGGGTATCTGGAGATGTGTTCTCAGACAAGGGTATTCGTTTCGTTGCAAACAGGGAACAAGCTCTTACGTTCCGTATGACATCTGGTCAGAGAGCTAGATTCCAAGGTGGTACAGAGGGTACAGTAGACCCTATCCTTGCCTTGGCTACACAGTGGCAGTCCTACTCCTTACGTTTTGTAGATAACCTTCTTATCGGGAGAGACTTAACAGGTGCTGAGAGAGCACGTATGGCTACGTTCAACACACTAGCCTTTGGTATGCGAGGTATGGGTGCTCCTCCTCGTATGATTGCTGCAATGACTTCTTTAGGCATTGATCCAGAAGACCCTAATGCAGTAGAGGCTTTGAACGCAGTTAAGTTTGGTTTGTTTGACCTAGCCGTGTCTGAGTTTGCAGGTACAGATGTATCACTAGGGTCTCGTATTGGTCCTCTATCAGGTATCGTACAACAGTATGCAGACTCATTTGGTAATGACCCACTCTTAGCTACGGTTACTGGCCCTTCTGGTCAAATCCTTAGTGATAGTTATAAAGCTGTAAGAGGATTGGTAGGAGCTTTGATGGGTGGTCAACACTCCATTGCTTACGAAGAATTTGTACAGTTGACAAGAGGTATTAAATCTGTAGACATGTACTCTAAGATTGCTGAACTTATCGAAACAGGCGAGTACCGTAGTAAACGTAGAGGTATTTCTGGTGAGTTTGCTGAAGAAGAAATTACCTTTGGTCTGATCTCTTCTATCGTAGCTGGTGCTACACCTATGCGAGTTCTTAATCACTATGATACTAAGGACATCTCTTACGGTGATGACCGTAGGTTTAGGACAGTAACTGCTCGTATCAGAAGGTTCGGTGATCAGGCTATTGAGCTTATTGCTACAGGTGACGATGCTAAGATTGCAGAAGGTCAGGCACTGTATCAGGATGCTCTCAGTTTGATTGAGGATGGTGGTTTTTCTTATGAGAACCAACAGAGACTTTACAGAAGTATCATTAGCTTTAACTCAATGACTGACCTACTAGAAAGAACACAAGGGCAGTCAGCTGCCGCAAGACTTACAGCACAAGCTGCTCAAGGAGAATAAACAGATGGCATTTACTTTAGAACAGAATGTACAGGGTGCTGCGGCATACGAAAGAGCTATTTCACCTACGTCAAATACTGGTCTTTCTCTAGCTGGTAGTCTCCTTGATGGGTTAAACACCTATGCTTTATCACAGGCTAGACAGGATCAGGCAGAGGCTCAGGCTGCTAACGCTGCTAGGGGTACTCAAACAGAAAGAGATAGGGCAGAGTTTGGTACTCTTCTTAATGCTGCTAGACAAGACCTTAATGCAGGAACAAACCCTGACGTTGTAGCTGCTACATACGCACCAGAATTTGCCTCCCTTGGTCTAAACTCTAACCAAGAGGCTGTCCTAGCCAACACGTTTGGTGATAACATCTTTTCTGTTCCTGTTCAAACGGCAGATGTAGCAGACATAGGTACTACTCTGTTTAACGATCAACCTGAATCTGTTCAACTTGGCCTTATTGCTCTAGAATTACAGAGAGCAGAACAGAACGGTGAAAACATTGACACTACTACAGCTTCTATGAGGGCTGTTGGTACTCTGATGACGACCACTGCTCAGGCTCAATCGTCTCTTCAGGCAGGTAACCTCAACTATGCTCAAGGTTTCCAAGGTAACATGCAGACCCTTGACAGGCTAGGAGAAGCAGTGGGTGCTGCACTCTCAGTTGAAGTAGAGGGCGGTAACTTTAACCTACAAGACCTTTCTAGGCTTCGTACAGGGTATGACATGCTCCGTACACACAGAGCCTTCATGCAACCATCTGGTACTCTCAATGCAGAACTCTGGGAGCAGATGAACACTAAGTTAACATCTATTGATAGACTGTTTACAGCTATTGAAGACTACGATGAAAAAGATGCTACAGCTAGGGCAACAGCACTCATGGCTAACGTGGCCCTGAATGTCTCACAGGATAACCCAATGGCTATTCTTGCTATGAATAGTCCAGAGATGATGGAAAGAATTGCTGCTCAAATAGCACCTGACTTCGCCACTGAGTTGGCTACAAATGGTAGCCTGCTTGACAATGTTGTAAGCTACAGAGACTTTGACTTTGATCCCTCTATTGTCGCAATGATGGGTTTTGATGTAGAAGATGCAGACACACCTGCTGTTTTGCAGACGCCTGAAACTGTGTTTCCTACTAACTTGGCAGAAAGTCATGCTGCAACAGTAGCAGACCCTGCACTCTTGACACAATCGCTAGGTCAGCTGAGGCAGTTGACAGAGGCTATGGCTTCTGCACCTGATCAGGTTCTTGCTACTCCAGAAGCTAGAGAAGCTTGGACTTCTAACGTAGCAAACATGGCTTACCTTCTGTCTGAGGTTCCTAACCCGTCTACTCAAAACCTTGACTCACTCTTCTCCAATCAAAACCTGACTATTCTTAGAAGAATAGAATCAGAGGGTGGAGATGTTGCTGAACAGGCTACTATGCTCAGACAGCAAATGGCTCAAGCCCTTAGAACATCTTCTAACAAGTATGCTATCACAGCACTTGGTCAGATTCAACAGATTCCTGCTGTTTCTATGAACCCAGAAACTCTGACTATTGAGTTGAACAATGCTCAAGAGTACCAAGGTATTCAGGCTGTTGTTGACTTATATTACGATGGGGACTTTACAAAACTTTGGAGAGAAGGTCCAGCTGCTTGGTCGAACTTGAGAAACAGACTTGCTAGGTCTGGTGCTATTACTCCAGATAGTCCTGAGTATGAAAGTTTCCTAGCCTCTACTATATCTATCAATCCTTCTGAACCTGAGTCTATTATCTGGAGAAATCTTGGTGGTAGATACTCACAGTTCTCTGGTGTAACTGACAGGCTTCAAAGGTTTAGACAGTACGAAGAAAACTTAAACCTTGACACAGGTCTTCAGAGTATCATTGACAATGCTACTAGAGCTATTGATGAGGCTTCTACAGACGAGGCTCGTATTGCTAGGGGTGAGATCATCAGGACTACTCTTCCACCTGCTGAGGTTGCACCTACTGAGGCCCCTCTTGCAGCTATGGGAGTACAGGGTTCAGGCACTGAGCAAGACCCTATTAACTTCACTAATGAAACAGGCATGACTGCTGAGATGTTCCAAGCTGTACCAGCTGGGACATACTACAGAGACCCAACAGGTCTTGTGTCACAGAAGAGAGAAGGGTCACGGGTTGTTAACAACGATAGGGGTGATGGTGATCCACTAGGCTCAGGTATTATGACCCCAGCTTCGAGAGAGGAATATGATGAACTTCCTTCTGGTACTCGCTGGCGTGATCCTGATGGCAACATCCGTACTAAACCTTAAAGGAAATATAATGGCTTGGCACACAGAAATAGACGACCCTATTGAAGCAGCTGTAGCAGGGGCTATATCTTCTACTACTCCTGATGTTGTAGACGTAGGCAATGATACCGTTGCTCCTGATGGTAACACCTTTAGGCAGGGTGACAGGGATGCTGGACCTAACGGAGACATTCGTTCTGCTCAGACAAACATGGTTAGGATGGGTATTGAGGGTGTCGGAGAAGTCGATGGCGTCTACGGCAGAAACACTATGAATGGTGTTCAGGATGCTCAAGAGATGTTCGGTTTACCTCGTACTGGTGTACTTGACCAAGCTACTCAGGACGCATTTAATAACCTGACAGATGATCAGATTGCTTTCTTTACGAGTGAGACAGAGGCGGAGGCTCCTGCTGCTGTAGAAGAAACTCCTGCTCCTGCTGAAGAAGAAACGACTCAAAAAGGTCTTCCTTCCAACATCGACTTTGGTTTTATTGCTCAACAAGAAGGTGACAAATCTTCTATGTATATCCCTATGGAAAATGGGAGAGCTATGGACAGTTCGGGACCAACCATAGGTATGGGTGTTGATTTTGGGCAGAAGTCTCCTCAAGAACTTGCAGGGTTGCCGCAGGAACTACGAACAAAACTTGAACCTTATACAAATATACGGGGGCAAGAGGCAGTAAACTTCGTTAGAAATAACCCTCTATCCCTTAGTCAAGAAGAAAGACAGATTGTAAATGCTTGGTCTAAACAGGCTGAAACTTCTAGAGTAATTGCGTTGTGGGAAAGAGACTCTGATACTCCTTGGTCCTCCCTGACACCACAACAGGCTACAGCTGTTGCGTCTGTTATGTATCAGTACGGAAGTTACAGAGTTAGGAATCCTAGCTTCTGGAATGCTGCCACTAGAGGTGATTGGGCTGTTGTTGAAAACGAACTAAGAAACTTTGGTGACAGTTATGGTGCTCGAAGAAACAGAGAAGCAAATTACCTGACGGGAAGGTAACTAATGAAACTCCTAGCATCCCTTACCCTCATACTCCTCCTGTCAGGCTGCTTAGGTAACCCTCTCTCCCTTCTGGGTGGGGGTGGTGGCCCTAACGTAGCTGCTAACGTACAGGCGGGGGCTGAGAACAACCAGACAGGTGCTCAGGTAGGTGACATCATCAAGGCTGATACAGTCAACAATGGTGTCACCCCTAGTGGTGCTATCGACTCACTCAACGTAATAAACGAGGACATCCCACCTTGGGTCATCCTTCTTCTAATCCTTGGTTGGGTACTACCTTCTCCTCAGGAAATCTGGAGAGGCTTTCTTAAAACAATAACACTAGGCAGGTACAAAGGATGATAGCAGGACTCAAGAGGGCTTACCAACAAATAGCTAATGATAACGGCCCAGCACAACTAATTACTTACAGCTTCTGGGGTGTAATTTTAGCTGGTTTATTTTATGGAGTAGACCCCTCCTGCTTTTCTAACGAGCTAATTATCACATGGGGTGTAGCAAGTGCAGCTGTAGTCCCTATTACTTTCTGGGGCAATAAGACCCTTCTAAAGTTTATCTTACTGTTTGACACAGTGTTTACAGCCTACATCCTAACCCTACTACTCATGCACGTTCCACATAGTCCTGAGTTTGTTTACTCTATCTCAACTCTACAAGGAATAAAAGAAGCCTCAAGAGGTATTTCAATCCAAAGTATATCTGAGTGGTTCCACGTAGGAGCACTCGTGTGGATGTCGTTTCATTCTATCTACTTAGCAAACCTAACACAAAGACAAATATTAGAAAAGAAAAGGTTTAGTTAATGGACTACCAACAGTTCCTTCCCGTTATCGTTGCTGTCATAGGTTCGGCTGGCCTATGGACGTTCCTGTCGCAGAAAGCCAAGTTAGCACATGAAAAGAGTATGAAGGATGAAGCAACTGTGGCTCAGTTTAACGAGACCTTGAAGGATCAAGTCGATGGGCTTGTCAGGAAAGTTGACAAACTATCTGAAGACAAAGAGAAGCTTCTTCTTGAGATGAGTGACATGAAGGCTGCACTGGCAGAGGCCAACGTAACTATTAAACACTTAGAAGAATTGTTGAGGGCAAGGTAATGGTGAAGAGACTAGACAAGTCAAAGATGAAGTGTAATACCCCACGCACTACTCCTGACCACCCATCTAAGTCTCACGTTGTTAAGGCTTGTGAGAGTGGTAAAGAAAAGATCATCCGCTTTGGGCAGAAGGGTGTCAAGGGTAGTCCAGATGGCACAGCTAGGAACAAAGCATTCAAGGCTCGTCATGCCAAGAACATTAAGAAGGGCAAGATGAGTGCAGCATACTGGGCTAATAAGGTGAAATGGTAATGGCTAAAGGACTATATGCAAACATCCATGCTAAACGAAAACGTATTGCAGCTGGATCAGGTGAGAAGATGAGGAAGGTCGGCAGCAAGGGTGCTCCTACTGCTAAGAACTTTAAACAAGCAGCTAAGACTGCAAAAAGGAGGTAACAATGGTTAAGAAACCTACAAAGAAGAAAGCACCAAAGGGCTTTCACTACATGCCCAACGGAAAGCTCATGAAGGGTACAAAACACCCGACAAAAAAGACTAAGAAGTCAGGTTATTAAAATAAGTAAGCCCCCAAGGATTAAGTTCCAAGGGGGCTTTTATTTTGGTCTTCTCTGTAGGACTCGAACCTACAACCTAGTCATTAGAAGTGACTTGCTCTATCCAGTTGAGCTAAGAGAAGTTACACTTGATCCTGCCACTGGTAGCAGTTCATCTCAATGAGTTCTTTATCAGTATTGTTTTGAATAACTTGGTATAAAACTAGGGCATCTTCCATACAAGCACTATCAGTAGTGTAGACTTTAGGAGGAGTAAAGCTGACACAAACAAAACCTTGGCAGACTACAGCAATCAAACTAAACATATTAACTCCCTTCCATCTCAGTAATCAAACGATCTAAGTACCACCTTGCTTTTCGTAGGTCCTCTACTGGCTTACCCTTGTATCGGTATCGGTGCATGTACTTCTTAGCATTGCCTTCTAGGTAGCCCATGAACATCATGTGATCCATGTTGTCCTTCATGTAGTCAATACATTCGATAGCACCATCACCGTAGTGTGCAGGTTTATTAACTACATCCTCGTACTCGTGTTGTTTTACATCTGCGTGTGCTAGATTTTCTATGTTCCACTTAGCCATTACAAATTCTCCTTCATAAATACCTTCACCCACTCAGCACATATACCACTTCTAACAATGTCGTCAACCCCAAACTCAATGATGGGTACGTCAAGCATATGCTTCTTAGCTAGGTGAATAACTTTAGACAGACCATCTGCTTCCTTCAAGTCTGACTGTTGTGCATCACCGTTAAGGACAATCGTAGAGCCTTCGCCTACTCGTGTCAACAACATCTTAAGTTCGTGTGCTGTGATGTTCTGTGCTTCGTCTACAATTATGAAGGCATTATCGAAACTACGGCCCCGCATAAGAGCAAGAGGAGCCATCTCAATGTTACCGTTCTTGATCCCTGTTTCGACTGCTCCTTTCCCAAGGTGTTTCTCCAGAACGTCCAAGACAGGTAAAGCCCAAGGCATTGTCTTCTCATGTAGGTCTCCTTTCAAGAACCCTAGTTCCTTACCTACAGCTACGTGTGGTCTAGTGACAACGATCTTGTCAATCTCTTTGAGAGTATACTGGTCAGCTGCGTAGGTTGCTGTGACGTAGGTCTTACCTGTACCAGCTGGTCCAAGGATAAACACCTGACTGCTTTCAGTAAGGGCTTTGATTAACTTACCTTGGTTGTCAGTACGAGGTACGATACCTGAGGTCTTCTTAGCTGAGGCTCCCTTATATGTGGTCTTACGACGAGTACGTGTTTGTTTCTTGGGAGGTTCATTACTCATAGCTTGATCAACTCTGCTGATGTGTAAGGGATGTGGAAGAACTTCTCACCCTTCTGGATGTAACGACCCTTAGCTTCCTTAAGGCTTTTATCTGTCAACAGTGTGTCCTTGATACGCCATGCCTGTTTGAAGTCAGGACGAAAGACGTAGAAGTTAAGCACACTAAACGGGGATGACTTATACATTTCTAACAACCTTTTCTTTCTTTCTGGGATACGAATTTCTTCCCAGTGAGAGGGCCAATCACCCTTCCATGCTGTCTTAACTTCTGCTTCGTTGTAGTAAGTATGAGTACCCTTCTGAGAAATTACATCTACGTTGAAGTTCTCCTCGTTGTTCACAATAGTGTGTCCGTTATCTTCAAGGTAAAAGACTAGAGCATTACGGGCTGGTGCATCATAGGCTTCGTACAAAGCTTTGTTGAATTGCTTCCTTACACCTGTCATACCTCACTCCCTTCTACCTTACCAAAGAACTCTTTCAACTCAGTGTAACCTCCAATGTGAGTACCATCTGAAGAGAAGACTTGAGGTACTGTCTTAAGACCTGCCTGTTTCATCAAGGAGAGTACCCACCTAGAGCTATCAGACTGTACGTTGTACTCTGCGTAGCCTTGCCCTGCTCCTTTCAACAGGGCTTTGGCTGTGTCACAGAAGTTACATTGGTTGCGAGTAATAACAGTGTACATAAGTTTTCCTTAGGTTAAGTCTACGATTTCACATGCGTCCCCAGAACAAGCAAGTGTCTGACTACCAGATGTGTTGTCCTCACTCTCATACTCCGAAAGTTTAGACCAGTCAATACGGTCAGGCATACACGACTTAAGAATCTCATAGTCGTGCTTACCACAGTCCTGATAGGGTGCTTGTTGGTAGGTGTGTTCGTTGAACGGTAGGAATGAAACACCTGACATCTCATCAAAGTGTTTGTAAACAAATGCACCCACCTCAAGCCACTCATCTCCCTTAACATTGATGGTGACAGATGGTTTGTGTTCACACCAGTTACGTTGATAAGCCAACCACATCTCCAGCTGTTCAATAGCTGTCATGTCCTTGGTACACACAGCACCCTTAGGGGCCTTCTGAGGGAAGCTAAACACGGTAGTCTGGTCAGGTTTGAACGCATCAGGTTCACTAGGGATACCCTGATCCTTCATAAACTGGGTGAGAGGGTCTTTGTTGTCACCCCTAACGGTGCGGATATAGTAGGGTGAGTGACGGGCATGGATTCCAGAGGCACTGTCAACCAACTGGGATACCGTGCCTGATGGTTTGACACAAGTAATAGCAGTAGCAACAGGGATACCAAGTTTAGCAGCCCACTCAGCATTGGTAGCAACTGCAACTTCTTTAAGGTGAGCAAGGGTCTTATCTAGTCCTTCGTTCTTAAGGGTCATCAGTGGATTGTCCATGATACCAGTAAGTGACACACCAAGTAGACGTTCTTCTTCTGTGTTGTCAGACCACTGCTTACGTAGGTATGGGAACTTAGTGTAGGTAGACTGGATCGTACCTAAGATCGTAGCTAGGCGTACCTTCTCAGACAGTGTGTCAATGTTATCCGTGGCACGTACCACACACTCGGTTAGGTTGCAGAACTGGCTTGGGCGTAAAATTATCTCGCTGCACGGGTTGGTCCCGAAGTCATAGTCAGCATCACGACGACCATTCAAGGCTGCTTGTTTCTTCGACGCCTGACGGTTAAAGATACCTCGTTCACCTGACCCACTCTCTACCAGCGACATCCACTCTTTCATGAAGGACAGGTTGTCAGGCTTCTCAGTGTAGGACACAGAGTTGTTAGCCAAGGCACGTTGCGGATTGTTCTCCCACCATGCGCCTGACTTAGCTGAACGCATACGGTCATCAGAAAGGTTAGATAGAGAGATCATAGCACTGCGACGTACACCACCTACAACTACAACCTCACCAATCTTACACATGATATCGTGACACTCAACAGAGGAAAGCTTACGACCAGCAGCCTTCTTGAATGTGTTGATAGTGAAGTTAAACAAGTCAACCAAGGGTGCTGGGCCTGATGCACGACCACCGAATGTCTTGAGTGGCGCACCAGCAGGACGTACCCGTGACACATCCCAAGTAGGAATCTCACCACTATACAGGAGTGCAATCACTTGACGGAAAGACTTAGCCCACCCTTCCTTGCTGTCCTTGACGACGATGTTAGTCTCACTCTGGAACAACTCAGGGACTTCAGGGAGCTTAGTGATGGACTGACGTTCAACACTGAAACCAACACCAGTACCGCAGAGCAGGATAAACATAGCCTCATCGAAGGACTTAAGGTCATCTACGGCTAGGTAGCTACAGTTGTACATACATGTGTTGTCACGTTCAGCAGCTGCACCAGCTGTCATCAGTGAACGCATGGATGGCATGACCTCTAGTCCCATGATGGCTTGCTCTAGCTGGTACTTAGTGTCAGGGTCAACCATGTCACGAATCACGTTCACAGAGAAACGTGTGACTGTATCATCCCATGACTCACGTCCTGAACCCTCGTGGTACTTAGCATACCGTGACTTGTGGATGAAGGCTTGGTAGTCTGTTGGTAGTTGGTTGCTCATTTATTTCTTTCCTCTGTTCTTTAGGTCTTCTGGTTGCCACACTAGGCGGTCAATGTCGCCACGGTATATGCCAATATCTCTTAGCTGACTGTCATCAAGCATGTTTAGTTCTTTAATAATTTTACGATGCTTACGCCATGTACACAAGAAGTTCCAATACCTTCTGAACCAACTCATCTATTATCTCCTGAACCTTGGATGACGCCACGTTCCTTGCGGCTCTCCAGTTTCTCAATGTTGTTTTCAGCAATCTCTGTCAGGCTGTAGCCTAGATCGTTAGCTAGGTTAGCCAAGTACCAGAGCACATCACCCAGTTCCTTGGCTGTCTCGTGACGACTGAACTTGTTATCACGTACCTGCTTCTTTACCTTCTCAGCTACCTCACCTGCCTCACCACACAGACCTAAGGTAGGGTAGAGAACCTTGTGTGTAGAAGGGTAAACGGCGAAGCTAACTGCTTTCTTTTGATAGTCCTTAAAGTTCATCTTCTTCTTTCTCTATTACAAAACCTAAGTCTATGTCAGCTAGGCGTTCTAAGTTTTCTAGTATCTCATCTTCGAATGCTTGGATAAACATGACGGGTGTTACCCTTGCTACCTCTGCTATATCTTCAAGGGAAAACCTTTCCAAGATACGTACTTTTAAGTCTTCATTCATTTAACCATACCTCAGGTATCTCCTTGTCTGCGTAGAGGAAACCATGTTTGTCACACCAATCACCGTAACTAGACTTAGCACCCTTGTAAAGTTTAGATCGACTGTTACTAAACACAAACCTGATGTCTAAGTCTATACCGTACTGTCGTTTTATCTCTAGGTGTTTACGTCTATCGGCAGCTGTGAACCTGCCCTTTGTCTCAACTATGATACCATTGTGAAGAACAAAGTCTGGTGTGTACGTTCTAATCTTAAAGTCTTCCCACTTTATCTTAATCTCTTCGTAGGTGTACTTGATCTTCTTCTTCGTTAGCATCTTAGCTGTTTGTTCCTCAAGGCCAGAACGATACCCAGCCTTGAGTGCTTGTTGTCTAGTACTTAATTTCTTAGGCAATGTCAATCTCATCTACTCTAGGAGCCTTGACTACCTCAGTTAAGTACAGAGGGAAAGGCATGGCTGCATACTTGTAACCCTTCAGTCCCTCACCATCGTTAGCATCTGCCCAACATACTT
>Ga0208814_1000466_pt1 | contig 25088 bp, 23 predicted proteins | sample MalvirAntarct_55_FD_184253 | JGI IMG/M metagenome (GOLD analysis project Ga0208814, IMG submission 184253) | Marine viral communities from the Global Malaspina Expedition - Malaspina viral metaG Antarct_55 (SPAdes) (version 2) | ecosystem: Environmental > Aquatic > Marine > Oceanic | place...
AGCAGCGCGGCGGCCTTCCCATTGGCTTGGCTGGAGTTGCTGAGCATCGCTGACAACACGGCGTTGTATCTCTGGGGAATGCTCGGCGTATTCGGTGTACTGCTGTATCTGCTGCTGTTTCCGTTGCTGCTGCGCCTGCATGACCGTGGCCCGCGCATTCGCGACGCGCTACTGGGGATTGTTTTCTGCGCCATCCTGATCGGCTGGGCAACCGACGTACTGGAAGTCACCACGGCCACCCTGTTCCTCGGCATGGCCATTGCCCATGCCCTGACGCCGCAGGAGCGTCACCATCCGGTTGCAACGGTATCAACGCATTACGGCCTTGAGCTTGATAAGCGAAAACCCAGGGACGACCGGCCATGAAACACCGACATCCATTGCACTGCCTTGCGCTTGCCGCTGCTGTGACTGCGCTTGCTGCGCCAGCACCGGCACAACCGACAGAGGACCCATTTATCGTGGGGGTCTGTTCGCATGACCTGCATCTACGCGACACCACCAGCAAGGGTGTGCAGCTTTTACAACAAGCAGGCATCGAGTCGGTACGCACCGATGCGCACTGGGCCTTCCTCGAGCGCAAGCGCGATCAGCTCAAGGTGGAGCGGCATTGGCCAGCCTACCTTGCTGGCAACGAAGCGCAGGGGATCGACAGCATGTTCATTCTTGGCTATGGCAACCGCTTTCACGGCAACGGCGAGAAGCCACGCAGCGAGCCGGTGCGCGCGGCGTTCAATCGCTACGTGGCGTTCACGGCTCAGCAATTCCGCGGTCACATCAAGCACTACGAGATCTGGAACGAGTGGGACGTAGAGGACCCGATCGACCCGCAGTTCACGCAGGATTACGCCCGGTTGATCACAGATGCGGCGGGCATCATTCGTCAGCATGACCCGGACGCCAAGGTACTGGCCGGTGCAGTGACCACCAAGGGCATCGAGTCTGGATTCGCGTTGCGTCTGGTCGAGGCAGGGATCATGCAATCGATCGATGGCCTCTCGTTGCACCCGTACGTCCACTGCCGTAACCGTGGGAAGAACACCCCCGAAGCCTGGATCGAATGGCTCGCCGAGGTCGATCTCGAACTGTCGAGCGCTGCCAACCAACCGGTGCCGCTTTACCTGACCGAAATGGCCTGGCCTGCGCACCAAGGTGCCTGCGGGATTGATGAAACCCTTCAGGCGGCCTATCTGGCGCGAAGCTTTTTCCTAGCCAAAACATTACCTAACGTGCGCGGCTACTGGTGGTATGACTTCCGCAACGATGGCACCGATAAGCGAGAGCGGGAACACAACTTCGGTCTGGTCCGACAGGACTACTCGCTTAAACCAGCGTATCGCGTGCTCGAAACAATCAGCCCGATCATCAATAACTTCGAGTTCGTAGGCCGCGTTGGCAACTCACCGGACAGCGTCCAGCTGCAGTTCTCCAATGGCCAGGAGCAGCTGCTGGTGGCATGGGCCCCCGACCGGCCACGCCCAGCCACCATTACCGCTACAGGAAAGACAACGGGTGACTTGAAGCTGCTCGATACCGCACAGCCCGACAAGGGATGGTCGTCCTTTAAAGCCTGGCAGTGCGCGAGCGACACAGGTACCTGCACTGCGCAGATTGAGCTCGACCGGTTCCCTAAAATTGTCAGCCTCGGCGAAGCGGCTTCGCCTGATACGGGGCAGGCGCTGACCATCTCGACTCGTTGAACAGAAGGAACTCAAGATGATCGTGATCAATGCTCGCTTCCTGACTCAGGATATGCGAGGCGTACAGCGGTTCGCGGAACAGATTTGCCTGCAGCTCAAAGACTTGCGCAACGACCTGGTCTTCGTCGCGCCTGATGACATACGCCTGCACGAAAGTGCAGAACAATTGCAGGTCCGACGTATAGGCCGACACCACGGGTACTTGTGGGAGCAACTGGATCTTCCACTGTGGCTGGCACGCAACGGCTCTCCCCCCCTGGTCTCGCTGTGCAACACCGCCCCACTGTTCTACGGCAACCAGATTGCGACGCACCACGACATCACCTACATCAGGCACCCGGAAAGTTATTCCAGGACATTCAGAGCCATGTACCGAAACCTGACCCCGTTTCTGCTTGGACGAACCAAGGCGTTGATCACCGTCAGCGAATTTTCCAGAAAGGAGATAGCCGGCCATTACGGGTATCCGGCAAACAATATCTGCGTTGTACCAAACGCGGTGGATGCACGCTTCCAACCCTTTTGCGCAGAGCAATGCCCACGCGAGGCGGCGCCTTACCTCCTGGCGGTGTCGTCGCCCAGCGCGCACAAGAATTTCGCCCGGATGGTCGCAGCCTTCCTGAGCATGGAAGGTCTGGATGAGGTCGAGCTGCGCATCATTGGTGACTCCAACCGGATCTTCTCGGGAAGCCTCCACGATGTGGCCGGTAGTCGACGCATTCGCATGCTGGGCAGGCTGACGGACGAGGAACTGGTAGAGGCCTACCAAGGTGCGGCTGCCTTCGTATTTCCTTCGCTATATGAAGGGTTCGGCATCCCTCCACTCGAAGCGCAGGCCTGTGGTTGCCCGGTTATCGCCGCGCGTGCCGCATCCATTCCCGAGGTTCTCGGCGACAGCGCGCTGTACTTCGATCCCATGAGGGTAGAGGACATCGCCCAGAGCATGCAGCGGGTCCTGCGGGACGAAGCCTTGCGTCAGGACCTGCGCCGCAGGGGCAAGGCAAACGTCTCGCGATATTGCTGGAACACCTCGGCTCGTCAGGTCTCCAGACTTATCGACCAAGCATTCACCGGCGTGCGAAATGCCGACGTCACAGACATTTCTCCGCTGCCAATCAGCCAACCAAAGCACTAGCCAGGATGCGGGTCCGTTCCCAGCCGTCTCGATATCCCCGCCCCGCTGGCGGCTGAAGCAACACGCCAGTAGCTGCAACTGCGATTCCCGTCACTGCAACCGGGGTGACGCCTGCCACTCCCCTACCTAGAAAAGGCCTTCGCAATGAAAATCGCCATAATTCATGACTGGCTAGTGACCTATGCCGGTGCCGAGAGGGTGCTTGCCGGATTGCTGGATGTCTGGCCGGAAGCCGACCTGTATTCCGTGATCGATTTCCTCTCCGATGAGGACCGCGCCAACCTCGGCGGCAAGCGCGCCACCACGACTTTCATCCAGCAATTGCCGAAGGCGAAGACGCACTACCAGAAGTATCTGCCCTTGATGCCGCTGGCCATCGAGCAGCTGGACATGTCGGGTTACGACCTGGTGATTTCCAGCAGCCATGCCGTTGCCAAGGGCGTTTTGACCGGCCCTAACCAACTGCATATCAGCTACGTGCACTCGCCGATCCGCTATGCCTGGGATTTGCAGCATCAGTACCTGCACGAAGCGAGTCTCGATCATGGATTTAAGGCCAAACTGGCGCGCATGCTGCTTCACTACATGCGCATGTGGGATCAGCGCACCGCTAGCGGTGTTGACGACTTTGTCGCCAACTCTCACTTCATCGGTCGGCGCATCAACAAGAGCTACCGCCGCGAATCCACGGTGATTTATCCACCGGTCGACACACGTCAGTTCACGCTCCACGCGGCGAAAGAGGATTACTACCTGACGGCCTCGCGAATGGTGCCGTACAAGCGCATCCCGATGATCGTCGAGGCGTTCTCCCGAATGCCTGACAAGAAGCTCATCGTGATCGGCAGTGGGCCGGAGATGGAAAAGGCCAGGGAACTCGCCACGTCGAACGTGACGCTGATGGGCTACCAGAGCTTCGCCGTGCTCCTGCACCACATGCAGCGCGCCCGCGCCTTCGTGTTTGCTGCAGAAGAGGATTTCGGCATCGCACCCATCGAAGCACAGGCGTGCGGCACGCCAGTCATTGCCTACGGCAGAGGCGGCGTACTGGAAACCGTACGGGGAATCGAGCATCCCGAGCCAACGGGCGTGTTCTATAACGAGCAGACGCCTGAATCGTTGATAGCCGCCGTGGAGCGATTCGAGGTGCACGCGCATCAGATTCTGCCTGAGACCTGCCGCACAAGCGCAGAGCGATTTTCAACCGAACGATTCAGGCAGGAGATCAAGTCATTCGTTGATACTAGGGTTCGAGAGGTTTCGTTGCTCCAAGGGCAGGATGCGCTACTGGATCTACCAACGATCACCTCTCTGAATGTGGCTCAGGTTTACCCTACGGCTGTTCCGATGAAACATGCCTGACCGAGTCCTCACTCCCCTATGCGAGGCTTCAAGGATGAACACAACCACCGCAGCACAATGCTTTCAAACCATTTCGGCATTAAGCCTCGCGCTGTTGATCGGCGGTACCGCTAGCGCCCACCACCGCTCGGACTTGCCAAACGAAGACGGGCTTTTACATGAGTCTGGCCATTCCGTGCAGAGCAAAACAGGCTGTGCCAAGCGTCGCGGAGCAACCCTGTTCAACCTCGGGATGCATCAGAAAGCTCCGCAATGCGCAGGCAGTTTCAGTTCCGACATAGCGACACCCGCGCCGATCCGCCTGGCAAAACCCTTTGTAGGCAATCCATACCGCGCAAACGAAACCATTCGCTACTCGTTTTAACCCCCGTGATACTTGGAGTCGCTATGGACAGTGCAGACCAAACCCAGCAAACCCTGGTGTATGCCGACGGATATTCCTACACGGAATTTTTCCAAGCGCCGCCCGACGCGTCCGGGCCCAGCAAATTGATCAGTGTCTTCCACGCATTGTTTACCCCGGACCGCCATGTCCTATTCTCAGCAGTCGAGGCGTCCTCTGAAGCGCAGCCAAACGCCAACGCTACATCCGACCAAATCGCCTGATTAGAACCACCCACTTCCTAGCGATCCCGCTACCCGCTACCGCAGCGCCGCAAGGGCCTTGCCGGGAGCGCCACGCCCCTGGGTAGCGGGCCGCTCACGTTTCCACGTCGAGACAATCATGACTTCGAAAACCACTGTGGTCACCGTGACCTACGGAGACCGGCTGCCGTTTGTGCAGCAATCGATCGAGCGCGCCCTGAGTTTTCCCGCGGTCAGCAACGTGGTGGTGGTGAGCAACGCATCGCTGGCGTCTCTTGATCAGTTGGTACAGCGCTGGCCGGATCAGGTTCGTGTGATCGAGCTGGCCGAAAACACAGGCTCGGCCAATGGCTACGCCGTGGGACTTGAAGCTGCGCTGGCGTCCCACGCCGACTTCATCTGGATGATGGACGATGACAACCTGCCCACTGCCGCCGCCGTATCGATTCTGCACCATGAGCTCACGCGTCTGACTGGCCTGCTCGGCTCGGACCAGGTCGCAGTCCTGGGCTACCGTGAGACCCAACAGGCCGACATCGCTCAGGGCATACCTGCCCGTTACATCCGGCAACCGCGCTCCAGCTATTTCGGGTTTCACATCGCCCAATTGCCTTACAAAATCTGGAGGCGACTGCCGTGGGGCAAGCGAGCCGGCCCACTGCCGACAAGCATCAGCCTGCCATTCGCCCCCTATGGCGGCATGCTCGCGCACCGCAGCCTGTATGAGCGGATAGGTTTGCCGCTGAAAGAGCTGGTCCTTTACGTTGACGACACCGAGTACACCCGGCGAATCACGGCCAGCGGTGGGCGGCTGTTTCTCTTTACCGAAGCCGTGATCGAGGAGCTGGAGCAGTCCTGGAACACAAAGCAGCGTACCCGAAACATCTACGAGACCTTCCTCCTCGGCGAATCGGATTTCCGCGCCTACTACACCGCGCGCAATCAAGCCTGGTTCGACAAGAATGTTTGGGCTGCCTCTCCCAGGCTCCATCGCATCAACCGAGCTATGTTTCTCACCCTCCTTCGCCTCGTCGCTCGGCTGCGCAACAGCCGCGGGCGTCTGGCGCTCATTGAGCAAGCCATTCACGACGGCGAATCCGGTGCGTTAGGAATGAGCAAGACATTCCCCTTGCGTTGACCTGGCCACCTCGGGCGTTTCAGAAACATCAGGAGCCGTGCATGGACATCGCCTCAATGCAACGCGACGAAAACAACTTCGACTTTCTACGCTTCTTCGCTGCATCCGCAGTGGTGCTTGGCCACTGCTACTGGCTTTCTGGACTGGGCGCTGTCGAACCGGTACGGCTGTTCACCGGCTCCATGGACACCGCTGACATTGCGGTGAACCTGTTTTTCGTCATGAGCGGTTTTTTGATCGCCGCCTCATGGATTCACAGCCGTAGTGGCCTGGACTTCGCCGGCAAACGAGCACTGCGTATATTTCCAGCGCTGGCGGTATCGACGCTGTTCACGGCCTTTGTCGTCGGCCCACTGGGCACCGACCTTTCGCTCGGTGAGTACTTGCTCAACAGCCAGACTGTCCGTTATCTCTCCAACGCGGCGCTTTTCACACAGTTCCATCTGCCCGGCGTCTTCACCGCAAATCCGTTTCCGGGGACGGTCAACGGATCGGTCTGGACGCTGCCTTACGAAGTACTGATGTACACGATGCTGTTGGTGCTAGGGCTGCTCAGGCTGTTTGGACGAGCTGCAGTAGTGGCGGTGCCGATGGTGCTTATGGTCGTCCACTTCTACCTGGTGCCGAAGCTGGGGCTGGAGAGCGACATCCTGCGCAAGGTAACCCGCTTGGGCATGTTTTTCTTTCTTGGCTCAGCACTTTATCTGTATCGCAAGCTGCTGCCTTGGAACTGGAAAATCGCGCTTGCCCTGCTTTCGCTATCGCTGATCAGCGCAAGGACCGAATGGTGGTTCTTGGTGCATGTGCTGACCCTGCCCTACCTGACCATTTACCTGGCGCATCTGAAAATCCCGCGGCTGTCAGGCTTCGGCCGATACGGTGATTTCTTATACGGCATCTACATCTTCAGTTTTCCCGTGCAGCAACTGATGATGCACTGGTTGGATCCCCACCTGTCGTTGCCGGCATTCATGGCAATCAGTCTGGTAGCGAGTATCGCCATCGCTGCAGTGTCCTGGTATCTGATCGAGTCGCCAGCGTTGCGCCTCAAGCGCTTCCTGCCGGGCAGTCGGCAAGGTATCAGCGGTACTGGCCTGAATCCGGTGCCCTGAGCGCGATATTCTTATCGGCCTAGCGAGTCGCCTCCGAGGACGTGCCGTTGTCCTCGACGAGACGGCGAATGGTGGTCACAAGTGCCTCCAAGCCGGTGCCCTTTGGCAGAAAATGATCGACCAGGCCGTCGATTGGCAGCTGCTGGGGCAACGCAGCGCTCATCATCAGAATCGGCACGTCGTCGTACGCCGGGTTCTTGCGTATCGCCCGCACCATCTCGAAGCCGTTGAGCTCGGGCATCATGTAATCGGTGATGATCAGCGTGGGCTTTTCCTGCTCGAGCTTGGCTAAGCCCTGCGCACCGTTTGCCGCTTCGACGACTCGGTAACCCTCGTCCTCTAAGATCATCACCATCAGTTTGCTGAGGCCGAGCTCATCCTCGACCAGCAACACGAGCGGTTGGAGTCTTTGGGGCTGCTCGTCACGCATCCCGCCCTCCCGTCAAGGTTTGACGATGGGGCTGCCCCGTCACGACCCCCTCAGTACGCTCCATCCTCCCTCCGAGCTTGAACCCGCCCTCGCCCAGATAGAACTCGTACACATAGGGGTCGAAGCCGCTTTCGCGCATCTTCAGGATCGCCAGTGTTCGGTAGAGCCGCGATTCGAGTTCTGCATACCTCAGCAGAATGATGTTCTCGGCGATCGCCGAGACGGCGGCAAACTGCAATCCATGCTCGCCGCCGACGATCTCTGCCAACTCCGCGGTAAATACCGTCGTAACACCCTCGCAACGGAGAATGGCCGTCAGGGTGCTGACAAAACGCCCCAGCCGCTGCTCATTCACTGCCGCTTGTTTGAACGCATCGATGCCGTCGATGAACAGCCGTTTCACGCCTCGCCGACGAACTACCTCGATTATTTCCTCGGCGAGCTGATCCTGCAGCAGCTCGGTTGGAGCGTGATGAACCACCTCCACCACGCCACTGTCGATCATGGCCCCCAGCTCAAGTCCGAGTGCTTTTGCACGACGTCGCAGCCTGTGTGCGTCCTCGTAAAAGCCAAAAATGAGACCGGGCTCAGCTTCGCTGCTGTCACAGATGAAGCTCAGCCCCAGGGTGGTCTTGCCCACCCCGGTGGGGCCTACCAGCAAGGTCGTCGAGGAAAAAGGAATACCGCCCTGAATGATGTCGTCGAGCCCAACAACACCGGTGCTCAGGCGCTCATCGCGCATGGGCGCCGATTCCAATTCGCCGGTAACTGCCTCCAGCCGTGGGAACACACGAAAACCGTCGCTGGTGATCGAACTCATGTGTCGACCGGAAATGAAGTCGCTGCCGCGGAACTTGCGCACCTGCAAATAGCGGTAGGTCCGGAACTGATCCTCGTCACTGCCCAGGTGCAACCAACCATCGACCATGGTGAACTCGGGGCTGCCAGAGTCGCGTTTGCTGTTGGTCAGCAACAGGATGGTGCAGCCAACTACGTCAGCGTAAATCGACAGGTCATTGATGAATTCGCGAAAAGCACGCTCCGAGGCGGCGTTTTCTTCCAGCGCGAACAGCCCGTCGATCACGATCAACGAGGCCTGTTGACGCTTTCCATTGCGCGTGAGGTAACGCAGGATGCCTTCCAGCCCGTCGGTACGGAGAATGTCAAAGGCACTCTCATAGACCACCGAAGTGCCAGCATACTGGTTGTCCATGAAACGCATGTTCTGCAGATGGCGAAGCAGACGGTGGTGGGTTTCGGCCAGCAAGGTCACATATAGGGAACGCTCGCCACGGGCTGCCCAGCTGTAACAGATCTGGTTGGCCAGAATGGTTTTCCCCTCACCCGGCCCACCCTGGACGATGTATACCGCTCGGGGCAGCAGCCCGCCTTTTAGGACAGCGTCCAACCCTGGCACGCCAGTCGGAACATGAGCTGGCGCGGTTGGCGAGTAGGTAGAGTTGTCGGTCACAGCAGCTTTCCGTTTCGATCAGTGAGCGCATGGTAGCAAAGGCACCCCGGACCAGATTACTCGCCGGTGCACATTGGTCACCTTCCGGGCCCGGTTGTTCATGTTTCATACAAGGTATGACAGGGGAAGCGATCAATAATCTTGCTTGCCTGCTTGATGACCGTGTTAGGGTCTCGCGAGCTGCACGCCCGGAGCCAGAACCTGCCAGACCTGTTGTCGACTGTTTGCCGTCATTGCTGGAGGCAAGGCAACAAACGCCCTAACATCCCGCCGAGATTGACTACAGCTGGAACTATGCAAACCGCTCGCCTACCTCGCTTGGACTTGCGCCGACTGATCATCCTGTTGGCAATGCTGAGTGGCTTGATCACGCTCGGCATTGGCTTCTACGCCAGCTACAAGGTCCAGCGCGACTCGCTGATCGGCAGCACACTCGCCGCCAACCAAGCGTATGCAGCAAAGTTGGCAGACGGAGCCGAAGAGTTCTTCCGTAGCGCTCAACAACAATTGGCTGTGAGCGCCGAGATCATGGCCGCGCGGTTCCCGGACGTTAACCAATGGCAGGCTGAGGCCAGGCGGCTTCGGCAACAGACCGACAGTTTCAATGCTGTGGTCATCACTAGCGCCGAAGGTAAGGTTCTCGCAACCGCCCCGAATACCGGAGTACTGGTCGGCCAGAAGCTGAATTCGCCGGGCGCAAGCCAAGCGCTCGCCGAGCGCAAGCCCCTGATCAGCAGCCCCTATATTTCGGCTTTGGGCACATTGGTCGTCCTGATTTCACATCCCATCGTGGCAGACGACGGAACCTACCTCGGCTATGTCGGTGGAGTGATCTATCTGCGAGAGCGCAACATCCTGCACAGCATGTTGGGCCAGCACTTCTATCAGGACGGCTCCTACCTCTATGCCGTCGACCAGACGCGAAGGTTGCTCTATCACCCTGAGCCGAAACGGCTGGGTACGGTAGTGGGCGAAAATGCAGTGATCGACAAGGCGCTACAAGGCGAGTCCGGTAGCCTTCGGGTGGTCAACAGCCAGGGCGTGGACATGCTGGCCGGCTATGCGGCCTCCCCTGCCGCTGGCTGGGGCATCGTGGCTCAGCGGCCGACAGCCAACACCTTGCAACCGCTGGATGACCTGATGTTCAGGGTTGCTCGCCAGACCGCGCCGCTGGCCCTGCTGACGTTACTGTGCATTTGGGGCCTGGCGACACTGATTACTCGACCGCTGTCGCAACTGGCCCAGCGCGCCAGCGAAATGGACGCACCCAACACCGCTGAGCGCATCCAGCGTATCCGCTCGTGGTATTTCGAAGCGGCCCAGCTCAAGCGCGCCATGCAATTGGGTATCAGCCTGCTGCATCAGCGCATCGGCAAGCTCAACCTGGACGCTCAGACCGATCCGCTGACTGGGCTGCACAATCGTCGCGGCCTTACCTTCGCGCTGGAGATGCTCGGCAGTGAAGGTCGATCCTTTGCAGTCATTGCGTTGGACATCGATCATTTCAAACGCATCAACGACACCCACGGCCATGACGTAGGCGATACCGTGATCCAACAGATGGCTGGACTGATGAAGACCTGCTCGCGGGATGCCGACATACTTTGTCGCAGCGGCGGCGAAGAGTTCTTGATGCTACTGCCCAACACCACGCTCGATTCGGCGTTGCTGGTAGCCGAGCGCCTGCGTACCTGCGTCGAGCTTGAGCAGATCCCGGTGGTTGGCCACATCACCGTTTCGCTGGGGATCGCAGTCTGGCCCATGCACGCCAGCGACATCGAACGCGTCCTGAAACTGGCCGATGCCGCGCTCTACCGAGCCAAGCAACACGGGCGCAATCGCTCGGAAATCGCTGAACCCGATCAGTACTTGCCGGAAGATTCCAAACCGGACGCTTGAGCTCTGCAAACCCCGCGGTTTTAGTGCTGACAGGATTCCGCCTTGACCTGGGCGACGGCAGACATGGCTAAAAAATACCCAGCTCTGTATACTCGCGCGCCTTTTTCATGCGCGGTTTTCGAGGTTCAAAGTCGATGAGCAAAACGCCAACAGTCGGGTTCGTCAGCCTGGGTTGCCCCAAGGCCACGGTCGACTCTGAACGCATCCTGACCCAGCTGCGCATGGAGGGTTACCAGATCGTGCCGTCCTACGAGGATGCCGATGTGGTGGTGGTCAATACCTGCGGCTTCATCGACAGCGCCAAGGCCGAGTCGCTGGACGCCATCGGTGAAGCCATCGCCGAGAACGGCAAGGTGATTGTCACCGGCTGCATGGGCGTCGCCGAAGACAATATCCGCAGCGTGCACCCCAGCGTCCTGGCGGTGACCGGCCCGCAGCAGTACGAGCAGGTGGTCAACGCCGTACATCAGGTTGTTCCGCCCAATATCAACCACGACCCCTTCGTCGATCTGGTCCCGCCGCAAGGCATCAAGCTGACCCCGCGCCATTACGCCTATCTGAAGATTTCCGAAGGCTGCAACCATACCTGCAGTTTCTGCATCATTCCGTCCATGCGCGGCAAACTGGTCAGCCGCCCGGTAGGCGATGTGCTCAGTGAAGCCGAGCGTCTGGTCAAGGCCGGTGTGAAGGAAATCCTGGTGATCTCTCAGGACACCAGCGCCTACGGCGTCGACGTCAAGTACAAGACTGATTTCTGGAACGGCCAGCCGGTCAAGACGCGGATGCTGGAGCTGTGCCAGGCATTGTCGAGCATGGGCGTGTGGGTGCGACTGCACTACGTGTATCCCTACCCAAACGTCGATGACGTGATCCCGCTGATGGCTGCCGGCAAGCTCCTGCCGTACCTGGACATCCCCTTCCAGCATGCCAGCCCGAAAGTGCTCAAGGCCATGAAGCGTCCGGCCTTTGAAGACAAGACCCTGGCGCGCATCAAGAAGTGGCGCGAGATCTGCCCGGAACTGACCATTCGATCCACCTTCATCGTGGGCTTTCCTGGCGAGACCGAGGAAGACTTCCAGTACCTGCTCGACTGGCTGACCGAAGCCCAGCTCGACCGCGTGGGCTGCTTCCAGTATTCGCCAGTCGAGGGCGCGCCCGCCGAAGCCATGGATCTCGAGCCGGTACCGGACGACGTCAAGCAAGACCGCTGGGACCGTTTCATGGCCCATCAGCAAGCCATCAGCGCAGCGCGCCTGGAACGCAAGATTGGCCAGGAACTGGACGTGCTCATTGACGAAGTTGACGAAGACGGCGCCATCGGTCGCTCATGGGCTGATGCCCCTGAAATCGACGGCATGGTCTATGTCGACAGCGCGCGCCCACTGCAGGCTGGCGAAATGGTCCGTGTTCGGGTCACCAATGCCGATGAATACGACCTCTGGGCCGAAGTGATCTGATCAAACCCATGCGAACCCGTTAAGCCCCGTACCCACGGGGCTTTTTTCTGTCCAGAAAGGCAACGCGATCATGCGACATCCATGCAGCGGCGACCTGCATCAACACTGCGGCCGCTAATGAATGAGTGCCCGCTTCTGGGCGAGAGCAGATGGCTCATTGCTGCATCGAGATGAAGCATTGTCCGCTTGGTCAGGTTCTTTCTGGGGCAAGAACCTGCGCTGGCGCCGAACGAGCCCGGTGCTATAGCTGACCGCAAGGCTTATCTAATTGATAAATAAACAATAATACGAACACAAGGCCATCCGAGAGCACTTGGCTCAAGACTTGCTTTGTCAGATTCATCTGACCGTTCGGCCAAGAAAAAGCACACATAACGCAACAGGAGCACTACATGAAATCCATACTGACCACTGCCGCACTCGCTAGCAGCATGATGCTCGCTGGCCAGGCAATCGCTGCACCGATGCTCTGGCAGAACAACAGCCTGACTTATCTGTACGGGAACGACTTCAAGGTCGACCCGGATACCCAGCACACCCTGACCTTCGAACATGCCAGCGGCTGGACCTACGGCGACGTGTTCATGTTCGTCGACTACAAGTGGAATGAAAGCACGGACGACAGCGAGGCCGCACGGACTTACTACGGCGAATTCAGCCCGCGCCTTTCGCTCGGCAAGACCACCGGAATGGATTTCTCATACGGCCCGATCAAGGATGTACTGATCGCTTTCACCTACGAGCGCGGCGAGGACGAAGTGCAGAACTACCTGCTCGGACCGGCCGTCGACTTGGCGGTCCCCGGCTTCGACCGCCTGGCCATCAACACCTACTACCGCAAGCCCGACGGCATTCGTGACAAGGCGTCCGGCCAATGGCAGATCACCCCGACCTGGGCAATCACCATCCCCGTCGGCAGCTCGGACATTCTCTTTGATGGCTATATCGACTGGGTCGTCAATGACGCGGGTAACGAGGGCTCGGACGATTTCCAGTCGAAAAACCTACACATCAACCCGCAGGTGAAGTACGACCTCGGCAAGGCCATATACCAGAAGGCCGGTCAGCTCTATGTCGGTATCGAATATGACTATTGGTCGAACAAGTACGGCATCAAGGACGGCGGCTTCGTCAGCGAAAACTTTGTCGGTCCTACCGACCAAAGCGCCTGGAACGCCATCGTGAAGGTGCATTTCTGATGCACGCAGCCGCCCGTTCCACGGGCGGCCCACCTCCTTGAACGGTCTTGCTCACCAACGGCGGTGCCCAAACGGTGCCGCCGTTGCTGCGTATCGAACACCGCTTTATTGTCGCGCGAGTGCACGGTCAGCCGAAGGTCTGTAGCCACCGCTTCCGGAGCCGGCGTAGGCTAGCATTCGACAAGCGCATCGGGCCTGATGCCGCCCCTACAGGGAAAGGACCTTATGACTACTTTCGACGCGTTGCTCCCCCCGGCATCAACCGACGGTAAACGCACCGGGCGGATTCGCCAGAAGAACGAAGAGCTGATTCTGTCAGCCGCGGCGGAAGAGTTCGCCCACCACGGCTACAAGGGCACCAGCATGAACGCGATAGCCCTTCGAGCAGGTCTGCCCAAGGCCAACCTGCATTACTACTTCACCAACAAGCTCGGCCTCTACGTCGAAGTGATGCGGCATATCCTCGAACTCTGGGACAGCGCTTTCGATCACCTCACCGTCGAGGATGATCCAGCCGTTGCGCTGGCTGATTACATCCGCACCAAGATGGCTTTTTCCCGCAAACAGCCACAGGCCTCGAAGATCTTCGCCATGGAGGTCATCAGCGGCTGCGAATGCCTTTCCGCGCATTTCAACGAAGACTATCGCGAGTGGTTTCGCGGTCGCGCAGCAGTGCTGCAGGCTTGGAGCGATGCCGGCAAGATGGACCCGATCGACCCCATGCATCTGATCTTCCTGATCTGGAGCAGCACCCAGCATTACGCCGACTTCTCCGATCAGATTCGACGCATCACCGGTCAACGCCGCGTCACCAAGGATGATTTCGAGCGCGGCACCGAGACGCTCATCCAGGTGATTCTCAAAGGGTGTGGCCTGACCCCACCACGCTGACCCCAGCGCCATTCACCGTTTGCTCCCGAGCCGTCAGCCTGTATGTCCCGACGCCTGCGTATCCATTCACCTGCGATCCATTACTTCGACATGGTGCGGCGTTGCCAGTCGATCCGCGAAGCCGCGCGGCGTCTGAACGTCGCCTCCTCCGCCGTGAACCGGCAGATCCTCAAGCTGGAAGGCGAAATCGGCTCGCCGCTGTTCGAGCGCCTGCCAGCGGGCCTGCGCCTGACCGCGGCCGGCGAAGTCTTCGCGCGTCACGTCCTCGTGGTATTACAAGACGCTGCACGCGCCAGCTCGGAACTCGACGCGCTGCAAGGCCTGCGCACCGGCCATGTGGAGATCGCCACCGTTTCGGGCGTCACCGTCGACTTGCTGCCCTCGGTGCTGGAAAGCATGACAGCACGCTATCCTCACATCACCGTCGGGGTGACCAGCCTGGGTTCGCAAGCCATTCCGGAAGCGGTCGTCAGTGGCCAGGCCGATATCGGTATCGCTTTCGCGCTGCGGCGCACTGCCGATCTGCAACAGCTCGGCGTCGGTCATTTTCGCCTTGGCGCCATCGTTCCTGCGGGCCATCCGCTGTCAGACCGACGCGAGGTGAGCTTTTCGACCTGCGCCGAGCACCGCCTGATTCTGGCCAAAAGCGACCTCTCGATTCACCACCTGCTTGCCCCGGTATTGGCGCGTACCCGTTCGCCACAGAAAGCGGCACTTGAAACCAGCTCGGTTGAGCTTGCAGCGCAGATGGCTAAGCGTGGCGCCGGCATCGCCTTCCAGACACGTATCGGCATCGAGGCGGAACTGTCTGCAGGTAGCCTGGTGCACCTGCCGCTGAACGACAACGGTCAGGTGCTCAGCGATCTCGGCGTATATGTACGCAGCTCACGCTACCTGCCCGTGGCGGTGGATGCATTCGTTCGCGCGCTCTGCGAGGAAATCACTCTTCGCGAGAAACGCGAGCGCACCGATGCCGGGCTGATCTGACGTACCCCCTGGCCCCGCCGCGCCCTCCCATACAAAACCCAACACCTCCCGCCGCTCAGCTCAGAACCAATCCCTTCAAAACAGCACGCTCAGTGCCTCAGCCATCAATGAGAGCGAAGTTTTTTCGCCTCACTCAAAACCCGGCTGGGTGCGCCCTTTCGGAGCACACGGCTTCGGCTAAAAGCTGCCCTCAAGCCTGTAGATCACACTCGGCGCGGTTTACCACAAGCCCCGTTTTAGAGCGCCCCAAGCCCTATAAAGAGGCAGCAAGCACTGATGCCGAAACGGCATCGGCATGCGCGATATTCTCTTCTTTTGCGCACAGCTGAAGCGCCGGATACTGCAGCGCAAAGGGTCACCGCCCTCCCGTACGCAGGACTGTTTACATGCCTTACCGCCTCGTCCCAGGCCACGCTCCCGCCTGCCATCTGCCCTTGATCGACCTGACCGGTCTGCTCGGCGAGGATCCACAGGCACGCATCGCCGTCGCCGGGGAAATTGGAAAGGCGTGCCGTGACTGGGGCTTTTTCTACATCCACCACCATGGCATCGATGCGGCGCTGCAAGCGATCGTGTTCGAACAGGCGCGACAGCTGTTCGACCTGTCTGACGAAGCCAAACGAGCGCTCGACAAAGCCGCCTCCCCCGCCAACCGCGGCTACGAAGCGCTGCGCGGTCAGCGGCTGGAGCCAGGCGCGCCGGCTGACTTGAAGGAAGGCTTCTACCTTGGCCGCGACCTTCCGGCTGAAGACCCGCGCGTACAAGCCGGACGCTTCAATCACGGGCCGAACCAGTGGCCGGTGACCCTGCCCGACTTCCGCCCTGCCATGGCGCGCTATCACGCCGCCATGACCGATCTCGCCGAGCAGCTGATGACGGGACTGGCGCTATCGCTTGAGCTGCCGGAGGCGTACTTCGCCGGCTTCTGTGAAGACGCCATGGCCACTCTGCGGCTGCTGCACTACCCGCCGCAACCCGCAAACGCTGCGCCGGGCGAGAAGGGTTGCGGTGCGCACACCGACTTCGGCGGCTTGACGCTGTTGCTGCAGGACGACAATCCCGGCCTGCAAGTCTGGAATCACCGCACTCAGGACTGGATGGACGCTCCGCCTCTAAAGGGCACCTATGTAGTCAACCTCGGCGACATGATCGCCCGCTGGACCAACGACCGTTACCGCTCGACCCTGCACCGCGTGGTCAATCTGTCCGGTCGCGAACGTTACAGCGTGCCGTTCTTCTACGGCGGCAACCCCGATCATCTCGTCAGCTGCATCCCGACCTGTCTCGCGCCCGACGAAGCGCCGCGCTACCCAAGCGTCACGGTCGAAGAACACTACCGCGAGATGTATCGGAGGACGTATGCCTGAACGCCATGTCGTACTGATTCACGGCGCCTGGGCCGGCAGCTGGGTCTGGGACGGTTTGCTCGACGGGCTGCGGTCTGCCGGCTTCACGCCGCACGCCGTGGACCTGCCCGGTAACGGCAGCGATGACACGCCCGCAACAGCGGTGAACCTCGAGAGCTACGCGGCGCACGTCTGTACGCTGATAGACCAACTGGAAGGCCCCATACAGATAGTGGCGCATTCCGGCGGCGGAATGACTGCGACGGCCGTGGCCGAAAAGCGCGCCGAGCGTATCGCGGGCGTGTCCTATGTCGCCGGCATGATGTTGCCCAGCGGCTTGTCGTTTGCAGAAGCCTGTGCGGAATTGGTCAGCACGGCGCCGGAAGTGTCCGGCGTAGGCCCTTTTCTACAGCGCAGCGCGGATGGACTCGGCACCCGGGTGCCCGCCGAGATCGCCTGCGCGCTGTTTTTCCATGATGTGCCATTGCCGCAAGCGCTGGCTGCCGCGCAGCGGTTGGGGGTCCAGCCCGACAGCGGGCGTGCAGTCGTAGCGCGCTGGACCGCCGAGCGCTTTGGCCGCCTGCCACGCCTGTACATCGAATGCAGCACCGACCGCTCGGTGGTGCCGGCCGTTCAACGCTGGATGCAGGAGCTGGTGCCCGGCGCCGAACGGGTCACGCTCGACTGTGGGCACGCGCCGCAACTGGCCGCCCCGGACAGGTTGCTCGCCAGCTTGTTGCCCTTTTTCTCATGCCATCCCAACCCCGTTTTCTGATCGACACCCTCTCGTGACGCCAATCAAGGAGCGACGCCCCATGTTCAAGAAAACCCTGATCGCCAGTTCATTGCTGGCCCTGTTTTCCCAAGCTGCGCTGGCGGCCGATACCGTGCGCTGGCTGAATGACTGGCTGCCCGCCGGCGACAAGGCAGTGATCTATCTCGGCGTCGACAAAGGCTTGTTTGCCGACCAGGGCATCGAGGTGGAGATCGCCAGCGCTCGCGGCGGCAGCGACGTGGTGACCAAACTGGCCACTGCCAGCGCCGACTTCGGCAGCGCCGGCCTGGCCTCAGTCCTGCAGGCGCGGGCACAGGGACCTGTGCCGGTGGTCGCCGTGGCACCGATCTATAACAAACAGCCAGACGCCTTCTTTACCGCAGAAGGCTCAGGCATCGACTCATTCAAGGACATCGCCGGCAAGACGGTCGCGACCCCAACCTTCTCCGCCTCCAATGTGGTGTTCCCGCTGGTGCTCGAAGCCAACGGCATCGACCGCGACGGAGTGAAGCTGCTCAAGCTCGACCCGGGCGCGCTGGCGCCCATGCTGGCCACCGGCAAGGTTGATGCGACCATCAATTGGGTCACCGTGGCGCCAGGCTTTGCCCGTTCCATGCAGGAAGCCGGCAAGCAACTCAAGGTCATCCCGTGGTCGGACTACGGCTTCGACGGCTATGGTCTGTCACTGATCGCCTCTGAACGCTTCCTGAAGGACAACCCCGAGGTTGCGAAGAAATTCATCAAGGCCTACCGCCAAGCCCAGGACATGGCCATTGCCGATCCCGCCGCAGCCGCGGCTGCACTGAAGAACATCGTTCCAGAAGTCGATGAGCAGCAGGCAGTCGAGCAGTTCACGGCGTCAGTCCCACTGATGCAGAACGAGGTCAGCGAAGCCGAAGGCACCGCCCAATTCGATGCCGAGCGCCTGGAAACCACCTGGCAATGGGTCGCCCGCGCGCAGAATCTGCCAAGCGACAGCCTCGACCCGAAACAGGTCATTGCCAACGGTTTTGTCGAGTAATCGCATGAATCAGACCGAAACCCGCTCGGCCGTACGGCCGAGCATCACCTTCGAGCAGGTCCGGCAGGTGTTCACCTCCTCGGATGGTAGCGAAGTGGTGGCCCTCGACGACACCAGCTTCGCCATCGATCGCCACGAGTTCATCGCCGTGATCGGCCCGTCAGGCTGCGGCAAGTCGACGTTACTGCGCATTCTTGCCGGTCTGATTCAGCCCACCAGTGGCCATGTCAGCATTTACGGCAAGAAGCTGGACGGCCCGCGTGATGAGGTGGGCATCGTGTTTCAGAAACCAACGCTGCTGCCCTGGCTGACGATCCGCGACAACCTGACCTTTCCGATGAAGCACAAATACGGGCGGGTCACCCAGCAGGAGCGCGAGCGTGGTGAAGAGCTGCTCCAGCTGGTGGGCCTTCAGGAATTCGGCGGCAAGCGTCCGGATGAGCTGTCCGGCGGCATGCAACAGCGCGCAGGCATCGCCCGCGCGCTGCTGCACGACCCGGAAATCCTGCTGATGGACGAGCCCTTCTCGGCGCTGGACGCCCTGACGCGCGACGAACTCAGCCTAGAGCTGCTGAACATCTGGACCCAGCGGCCGAAGACCGTGCTGTTCATCACCCACTCGATTCCCGAAGCGCTGCTGCTGGCCGACCGCATCCTGGTGATGTCGGCGCGCCCGGGCCGAGTGACCGAGATCATCGATGTCGATATACCTCGACCGCGGTCGCTGGACACTCTCACGGAGCCCCGTTTCAACGAGCTCGCCAACCATATCCGTCGCAAGGTATTCAGTCGTCATGGTCTCTAAAAGCGCACTGGGCGAGCGTTTCGCCCCTGGGCTGGCATTGCTCGGCCTGCTGTTGCTCTGGGAAGCAGCCTGCCGCCTGTTGAGCCTGCCGGCATTCGTTCTGCCTTCCCCGAGCGCCATCCTTGCCGCCACCTGGAAGCTCGACCCGACGATCTGGGCCGAGCACATCTTCGCCACGCTGCGGGTAACCCTGCTCGGCTACGGGCTTTCGATTCTGATCGGGATTCCGCTGGCTATCGCGCTGGCATCGTCCAGGCTGCTGTCACGCACACTCTATCCGCTGCTAGTCATCGTGCAGTCGACGCCCATCGTCGCGGTGGCGCCGATCATCGTGGTGGTGATGGGTGCCGGTGACCTGCCGCGCGTGTTCATCACCTTTCTGATCGCCTTTTTCCCCATCGTGGTGTCGACGGTGACCGGCCTGCTGGCGACGCCACCTGAGCTGATCGAATTGTCGCGTTCGCTGGGCGCCTCGCGAACCCGCGAGTTTCGCAACATCCGTCTGCCCTACGCGATTCCTCACCTGTTCTCGGCGCTGCGCATCTCCATCACGCTGGCGGTGATCGGTGCGGTGGTCGCCGAGTTCGTCGCGGCGGACAAGGGCCTGGGTTACTTCATCAATTTCTCGACCTCGATGTTCCAGGTCCCACAAGCCTTCGCGGCCTTGATGATGCTGGTCATCATCAGCCTCGCGCTGTTTCAGCTGGTCGGCCTCGCGCAACGCCTGTTCTTCACCTGGAGCCTGCCGAAAGGCGAAAGCTGAGCCCTGCCTGCCAGCAGATCCAAACTCTCAATGGACATCTCACCATGCACCTAGACGACACTGCCTTGCTGCGTAAAAGCTTCGACGTGGCGCGCCGCGCGCTGGCCGAGGGTACGCACCCCTTCGGCGCCATTCTGGTCGGCCCGGATGGCGAGACCCTGCTCGAACAGGGCAACGCCTACATGCCGGACCATGACATGACCGGCCACGCCGAACGTGTACTGATGACCCGCGCCTCGACCCGCTATACGCCGGAATTCCTCTCGCGCTGCACCATGTACACCTCCGCCGAACCCTGCGCGATGTGCGCCGGCGCCGCGTACTGGGTGGGTCTGGGGCGGGTGGTGTATGGCCTTTCCGAGCGCAGCCTGAAGACCATCACCGGCAACCATCCAGAAAACCCGACGTTGGACCTGCCCTGTCGCGTGGTCTTCGAAGCGGGCCAGCGAAAGGTCGAGGTCGTCGGGCCGTTGCTTGAAGATGAAGCGGCCGCCCTGCACGACGGCATCTGGTAAGGCTCACTCAGCCAGAATCAGGCAAGCCCTCGGCAGGATCGACATAACGCCGCGTACCGTCCGCTGCTTAGCATTCATCTCACGGCGCATCCGCGCTGCCGAATGACCGAGCGAGGATCTGCGCATGTCGAACATCAACGGAAAAGTCGTACTCATTACCGGCGCCAGCAGTGGCATTGGCGAAGCCACGGCGCGCCTGCTGGCCGCTCGCGGCGCTACGGTTGTACTCGGCGCCCGCCGCGTGGAGCGGTTGGAACAGCTTGCCGCCAGCATCACCAGAGCCGGTGGTGTCGCGGCCTGCCGCGCCCTGGACGTCACCCGGCGCGAGGACACCCAGGCCTTCGTCGATTTCGCTGAGCAGCGCTTTGGCCGGGTCGACGTGATCATCAACAATGCCGGGGTGATGCCGCTATCACGCCTCGATGCCCTGAAAGTCGATGAGTGGGACCGGATGATCGACGTGAACATCCGCGGCGTGCTGCACGGCATCGCCGCCGCACTACCGCTGATGCAGCGTCAGCGCTCAGGCCAGTTCATCAACATCGCCTCCATCGGCGCCTACGCCGTCAGCCCCACTGCAGCGGTCTACTGCGCGACCAAGTATGCGGTTCGCGCCATCACCGAAGGGCTGCGTCAGGAGGTCGGCGGCGACATTCGCGTCACCCTTGTCTCACCCGGTGTCACCGAATCGGAACTGGCCGAGAGCATCTCCGATGAGGGTGCACGGGCGGCCATGAACGATTTCCGTCGCATTGCCATTCCAGCCGAAGCCATCGCGCGCGCCATCGCTTATGCCGTCGAGCAGCAAGCCGATGTGGATGTGAGCGAACTGGTGGTCCGCCCGACTGCTAGCCCCTACTAGCGACACCATCATGGTTCTGCTTACCGGCAGCCCGCATTGGGCTGCTCGCCTCGCGGCCCTCGATGTTGCCCGATGCGAGCCGGTCTGAGCCGGGATCTCAACAAGCGCCCTCTTCGCCCGCCCCACCCCGGTGCACCCTGGGGCGGCAATGCCCTTGCTGGCACCAATTCGAAGCACTGATAAGACTCGCTGTTATCCTGTGCCGACAGCCAGCCACCCTGTTGTTGGCCCCGCTGCGGAATCCTGACTGCCTGGCCAGCTTTTTGCTATTCACTCGGTCATGACTTCCAGCGGACGTTCCCATGCCCGATACATCCCAACCCCGCCTGCAGCTGAACGGCATCACCAAGCAATATCCAGGCTGTCTGGCCAATGACCGCATCGATCTCATCATCAATGCCGGCGAAATACACGCGCTGCTCGGCGAGAACGGTGCTGGCAAAAGCACGCTGATGAAGATCATCTACGGCGTCACGCAACCCGACGCCGGGGAGATCCGCTGGGAAGGCCTACCGGTCGTCATGCGCGACCCAGCCCAGGCGCGCGAGCGCGGCATCGGGATGGTGTTCCAGCACTTCTCGCTGTTCGAAACCCTGAGCGTCGCCGAGAACGTGGCGCTGGCCCTCGGTGCAGCCGCCGGAACGCCTAAACAGCTGGAATCGAAGATCCGTGAAGTGTCCCAGCGTTATGGCATGCCACTGGAGCCGAATCGCCTGGTCCATAGCCTCTCCATCGGTGAGCGTCAGCGGGTGGAAATCGTTCGCTGCCTGATGCAGGACATCAAACTGCTGATTCTCGACGAACCGACCTCTGTACTCACTCCACAGGAGGCCGACGACCTGTTTGCCGTGTTGCGCCGGCTGGCGGCGGAAGGCTGTAGCGTCCTGTTCATCAGCCACAAGCTGAACGAGGTGCGAGCGCTTTGCGAGGCCGCGACAGTGCTGCGCGGCGGGCGTGTCTCCGGCGATTGCATACCCGCAGACTGCAGCGATCTGGACCTCGCACGGCTGATGGTCGGCGACGCCGAGGGGCTTGAAGCGGAATATCCGAAAGCCGTGGGCGGCATGCCTTTTTTGCAAGTCGAGTCGCTGTCCTGGCACAACGCCGATCCGTTCGGCGTGTCACTTGAACAGGTGATGCTCGAAGTCCGCGCCGGGGAGATCGTCGGTATCGCCGGTGTCGCCGGCAACGGCCAGGACGAGCTGCTCGCACTGCTCAGCGGCGAACAGCGCTTGGCGCGGGACCAAAGCGCACGCATCCGCTTTCTCGACGCTCCCGTGGCGCACCTGGCGCCGGATGCTCGACGTCGCCTGGGGATGACCTTTGTCCCGGCCGAGCGCCTCGGTCATGGCGCGGTGCCGGCGATGAGCCTAGCTGACAACGGGCTGCTGACCGCGTTTCAACAGGAGGGAATGGTCAACAACGGACTGATTCGGCACAGCCGAGTCGAGGCGTTCGCCCGGCGCATCATCGAGACCTTCGCGGTAAAGACCCCCGGCACCCATACCCCGGCGCGCAGCCTCTCCGGCGGCAACCTGCAGAAATTCATTCTCGGCCGCGAAATCCTCCAGCAACCGAAACTGCTGATCGCCGCGCACCCGACCTGGGGCGTGGATGTCGGCGCGGCCGCAGCGATTCACCGTGCGCTGATCGAGCTGCGCGACGCCGGCGCCGCCATTCTGGTGATTTCTGAAGACCTCGAAGAGCTGTTCCAGATCAGCGACCGCATCGGCGCGCTGAGCCATGGCCGCTTGTCGCCGCTGCAGCCCACCGCTGCTACCAGCGCCACGGACGTCGGCCGCTGGATGGCGGGACAGTTCGATCACCCCACGACCACAGCCGCCTGAGAATTCCATCATGTTGTTATCCCTTGAACCCCGCGGGTACGAATCGCGCCCGATGCTCTGGCTCTCCCCCGTGCTGGCGGCGCTGTTGACCTTGTCTAGCGGTGCCCTGTTGTTTGCATCACTCGGTCACCCGCCGCTGGAAACCCTGCGTGTGCTGCTGATCGACCCGGTCAGCGACCTCTACGGCGTCTCCGAACTGCTGGTCAAGGCTCTGCCGATCCTGCTCTGTGCCCTGGGCCTGGCCGTGGTCTACAACGCGCGGATCTGGAACATCGGCGCGGAAGGCCAGCTGCTGATTGGCGCACTGGCAGGCAGCGCGGTGGCGGTGCATGTCATCGAGTGGGATTCGCGCTGGGCGCTAGTGCTCAGCCTGCTCGTGGGCACGCTCGGCGGTGCCGCCTGGGCGGGACTCTGTGCCTGGCTGCGCACGCAGTTCAACGCCAACGAGATCCTGACCAGCATCATGCTCAATTACATCGCGCTGAACCTGTTGCTCTTCGCCGTGCACGGCCCGCTTAAAGATCCGGAGGGTTTCAATTTTCCCGAGTCGGCGATGTTTGGCGACGCCACGCGACTGCCGCAGCTGTTCGAGGATCTGCGCGTGCACGGTGGCTTCTATTTCGCATTGCTGGCGCTGGTGGTGGTGTGGGTGCTGCTGCAGAAGAGCTTTCTCGGGTTTCAGATCAAGGTGCTGGGACTCGACAAACGCGCTGCCGGCTTTGTCGGCTTCCGCGAGAAGCGGCTGATCTGGATCGCGCTGCTGATCAGTGGCGGTCTGGCCGGCCTGGCGGGTGTATCGGAAGTCGTCGGCCCCATAGGCCAGCTGGTGCCGCAGGTGTCGCCTGGCTACGGCTACGCCGCGATAACCGTGGCCTTTCTCGGTCGACTCAATCCCATCGGGATTGTCTTTGCCAGCCTGCTGATGGCGCTGCTTTATCTCGGTGGCGAGAACGCCCAGATGGCGGCCAACCTACCGCAATCGATCACTCAGCTGTTTCAGGGCATGGTGCTGTTCTTTCTGCTGGCGTGCGATGTGCTGATTCTCTATCGCCCGCGCCTGAAGGGGTGGAGCCGCAAGGTGCAGCCAACAGCGCTCGAACCGGAGCCCGCCGCATGATCTGCCTTCCCCACTCTTCCGATGGTTTGCCGCTTGCAGCTCGAGGCTTGATTTGATGGATATCGATCTACTCACCAACATCTTCTACGCCATGATCCGGACTGGCACGCCGCTGCTGCTGGTGGCGCTCGGCGAGCTGGTCTGTGAAAAGTCCGGCGTTCTAAATCTCGGTCAGGAAGGCATGATGCTGTTCGGCGCAGTGGCCGGATTCATCGCCGCTTTCGCCACCGGCAATCTCTGGCTAGGCGTGGTGTTTGCCTGCCTTGGCGGGATGCTGTTGTCGCAGCTGTTCGCACTGGTGGCGCTGGGCTTCAATGCCAACCAGGTGGCCACCGGACTGGCGCTGACCATCTTTGGCGTCGGCCTGTCCTCATTCATTGGCGCGGGCTGGGTCGGCAAACCACTGGCCGGTTTCGAGCCGATCGCGATCCCGCTGCTCAGCGATATTCCGCTGATCGGGCGCATGCTGTTCGCTCAGGACTTGCTGGTCTATCTGTCATTCGCACTGTTCGCACTGGTCGCCTGGGTGCTGCTGAAAAGCCGCGTCGGGCTGATCATCCAGGCGGTTGGCGAGAATCCCGATGCCGCCAGTGCGATGGGCCTGCCGGTGCTGCGGGTGCGTGCGCTGGCCGTGCTGTTCGGCGGTGCCATGGCAGGGCTGGCGGGAGGTT
>Ga0208814_1000468_pt1 | contig 25032 bp, 26 predicted proteins | sample MalvirAntarct_55_FD_184253 | JGI IMG/M metagenome (GOLD analysis project Ga0208814, IMG submission 184253) | Marine viral communities from the Global Malaspina Expedition - Malaspina viral metaG Antarct_55 (SPAdes) (version 2) | ecosystem: Environmental > Aquatic > Marine > Oceanic | place...
CCTCGCACAGAGAAGGGTGAGCTGATCTGTCCAGAGCGTTTCGGGCCCGATGAAGTTGCAGATCTCAAGCGACTGCTTGGCGTTTATGGAACCGCCGGTCAGCTCCAGCAAGATCCGAACCCAGCCGAGGGTGGCATACTCAAGACGGATTACATCGAGATGTGGCCTTGCACCAAAGGATTGCCACCCTTCGAGTACATACTGCAAAGCTATGACTGCGCCTTCACAGAGAAGACTACCGGCGACCCCACAGCGTGCAGCACCTGGGCGATCTTCACTCATGCAGGCCAGCACCACGTTATGCTGATTGATGCGTGGGATGAGCACCTTAGCTATCCAGATCTGCGAGAGCGCGCGATCAAGGACTGGAACACTGAATACGGAGGCATGACAAAAGACAGTCAGTTCTCTAGACCTCGACGCGCAGATAGAATTCTGGTTGAGGCTAAGGCTTCGGGCCAGTCATTGCTGCAAGACCTGAGATTGGCCAAAGTACCGGCTATCGGATACAACCCAGGCAATGCCGACAAGGTCAGCCGTGCTCACCAAGCTGCGCCAACCCTAGAGCTCGGCATGGTGTGGATACCTGAGTCGAAGAAAAACCCAGGTCATTTCGTCAGCTGGGCGAATGACTTCGTAAAGCAGCTGTCGAAGTTTCCGGTTGCACCGCACGATGACTACGTTGATACTTTCACGCAAGCCATAATTTACTTTAAGAATGACCGTTGGTTTGAGCTACCTCAAGCCAGAGACCCTGACGAGCGCCGTGTCGAACAGACTGTAAGGGCCAATCCGTATGCAGCTTAGGAGTAAACAATGTCGCTGAAAGATGACCTGAAGTTAAACAAGCCAAGGCGCACGCCTAATCACGCGACGAAGTCTCACGTTGTGAAGACCAACGTAGACGGCAAGCCTAAGATGATCAGGTTTGGCGAGCAGGGTGCGAGCACCGCTGGAGCGCCGAGCCCTAACGATTCGGCAGCGGATAAGGCCAAGCGCAAGTCGTTCAAGGCCAGGCACGCATCTAACATTGCCAAGGGTCCGGCGTCTGCCGCATATTGGGCTGACAAAGTAAAGTGGGCTGAAGGCGGCGCGGTTGAAGAGAAAGAGATATATCAAATACCTCCCTCGTATCTTGATATTGCCGGTGATGTTGTATTCGACACTGTCTCTGGATTAGTTGGCCCTATTGCTGCGTCAGCGGCATCTCTGGGCGAGCAGGCATTCACTGATAACACCATTGAGGAAATGGCTCAGAACAACGAGGCTTACAACGCAGCTCTAAACTACATTCCAAGAACTGCTGAAGGCCAGGCGACTAGCGACTACGCCATGGGAAAGCTGGGCGAAGGAGTGGCTTACCTAGCTGATACGTACAACGAGAACAAAGACTACCTGGGTCGCCTGGGACCAATCCCTGGCATGATCGACTACGGCATGGAGAAATACAACGAGCTCGAACCAGAGACTCAGTTTGCTACAGAAAACTTGCTAACGGTAGGCGAGGTTATCCCCGTCGGTAAAGCTGCCGGAATGGCCAAACGTGGCGCCGCACAGGGCGCACAGAGCGTCAAGCGAGGCGTGGAAAATGCGCTTGATTTAGCGAGCCGAATTGAGATTGATACGAATGTACTTGGTACGGTTGGCGGTAACATTACCGTAAGGCCAAAAACACCAGGCTTGGATAACTTACTTAAAGTTGAAAGTGGCGGCAATTTGAATGCCACATTGATTGGTAAGACCGGCGATACGTTTAGCATTCCTAGCGGCAAAGCTGTTTCAGAAATGACTATGAAAGAACTGGAAAGTTTGCAGGGTGCTAGAGGTTCTGGAAGTTATCACGCATGGTCCAAGAGCAACATGCCTGAAGGAACAGAGGCATTCAAAGGAGGCTTAGGATCGACGCCTGTAGGCAAATATCAATTCGTTGGAAATACGTTAAAGGATTTAAAAAATCGAGGTGTGTTGGCAAAACTAAACATAACCGATGATACTGTCTTTGATGAACAAACGCAGGATAGATTGTTTCTGGCTTTGGCTGAAGAACGTCTTGCTCAAGCCAGCAATGCCAAAGGCAAACGAGATGCAATGCGGAATACGTGGGAAGGCTTAAAGAGCAGTACCGACAAAGAGGTAGATATTGTTATCGCTGAGATTGAGGCCGGTAAACTTAATGGCAGTGCGGATACGGCTGCTGTATTAACGGATACTCCTCACCGCCTAACGTCAACTGCCCGTGAAGTTGCAGATAAGCGAATTGCTCTGGAGAAAGAGATGGCTCTGTTAGAAGCGGAGAGATCTGGAAAAGCTCTAAAGCGTGTTGGATCGCAAGTTAAAATTGATGACCTGGCAAAAACTTTTGATACGGATCACATAGATGTACATGGCCGAAAGCTAGATCCGACAGTAGCGGCGGATCAATTAATAGCTGCAAGAATCATTGCAGCTGACATCGACGCACAGATGACGCAAGCCAACTCTGGTGCGGGATGGTATGATGCAGATGTTGAGAAGACCTTTGAGATGTTGGGCGCGATACCTGGTCTCGAAGATTTACAGAATAATGAGACCAAAAGAATAATCTGGTCGGCTCTTGCTGCGCCCACATCGATCAACCAGAAAGTTATAAACAACACTAAGGCAGCTACGGCTGCTATGTTGACCTACGCACGCACCGGAGAGATCCCAATTGTTGCGCCAGTCAAGGACGCGACAACCCAAGGCATAAAGAATGCTGGCTGGGGCATGTATGGCGTTACTTCTGTTGAACCTGGTATGAAAGTCATATCGAAGTTGATTGAAAAGTACGGCGAAGAAGGTTTTGCTGATTGGTGGCTATCACCGCACACTTTAAAAGAACTGACAGACATTAGGAAAGAAGCTGGTTTAGGTGGTGGGCCTTCTGGCCTAAGTGGTGGCAAAGACAGTATTCACCTTGGAGCTATGGTTCTAGGTGACAAGACAGGTCGCTTCTCTCTGAACATAAATGGCTATGAGGGGACCACGAAAGACGTTTGGTATTCTCGTAGCTACAACCGCGCATTTGGGCAAATGTTTGGCGCGAACGACCCGAAGACTGGATTGCCCGTGGTTCAGGGCGGTCCTAGAAATCAAACTGAACGCAGGCAAATGGAGGCTTTCAACCAGCTGGTTCTTGACAATACTGCGCTAAAAGGATTATCAGAGGCTGATGCACAGGCAGTTCTGTGGTTCTACGAACAAGGTTTATATTCTCGCTTGGGTGTTCAATCACGCCCAGGCTCATTTAGTGAAGGTGTAGGAGAAGTATATGGGTCTCTCGGATTACGACAGCCAGTTCGCGGAAGCGATGGCATTGAAATTGAAATTGAACCGCCAACAGCGCTCGACAACTTCCGCGACACCAGTGGAAGCGTCAGGGCCATCCGCGCCAACAGGCGTGCCAATGCGCGACTCGATAATGGATCAGGTCTTGGCGGAACGACCGGGCCTTACACGCGAGAAGTTGTCGAAACAGATGGCGGCACTGGGCTACTAAGCTTTACTCCCGACCCTGTTGTTTCCAAGCAATATGAAACAGCAGGTAATTCTCTCCCCGCCATTAGACAAGTAAATTCTGAGCCTAACGCTGCTACCTATAACGCAGACATGGTAGCTGCTATGGCAGAAAATCCTGCTGGCGCTCAAGTAGAAATAAAAAGCGCTGAAGACCTTTCAGGCTACAATCTTTTCCGAACTGAAGCAGGCAGTGGGCTTGCCATTAAGCCTGACGGCGACATAGTAGCTGTGTTCGCCTCTCCTAATGAGCCCCCTCGCGGTTCCTACGCAATGCTGCAAGCCGCAGTCCAAGCAGGCGGCAAGAAGCTAGATGCGTTTGATACATTCCTACCTAAGATATACGAGTCAGCCGGATTTCGTCCAGTAGCGCGTCTTCCGTGGAACGATGAATTTGCCCCGCCAGGATGGGACAAGAAAGTATTTTCTGAACACAACAATGGCGAGCCAGACATTGTCTTCTTTGTGCATGACTCAAACTACTATGGCGGCGCAAAAGATATCCCTGTTGTTAAAGAATACGACCAAGCTGTTTTACTCCAAGATGAGGCACTGAAAGATATGAATAATCCATTAGAAAGTTTTAGGATCGGCGGACTAGCTACAAAGAGCACCCCCATGCCTGTTAACGCTCCAGAAGGTATACAGCCTCTGACTTTGACGAGGGAGGATGGAGAGCTTCTTGTAGATCTAACTCCTATCATTGGAGACATTAAAGGCGGCATTGAAGGCGCCCAAATAATAATACAGGAATTAAAAGCTGATAACCCTAATTGGCTGCTAATAGGAGTGATTGGCGGAGCGACGGTGGCAGGGATGATACCTCTTGTGGGTGTAGGAGCTAAAAAATTAATGATGAAAGGCGCCAACAAATTTAAAAAAGATAAAGTATTAGAAGAAACTTTAGATATGTTGCCGGTGCAAGAAGCTGAAATAGTTAAAGATTTAACTAATAAAAGCGCAGCCTATAGATTTGGTCTAACAGACATGGATCAGAACAAGGATATCGCCACTGCTTTTGAAGAAATGGTTGAGGACAATAAAGACTTATACACAGAAGATGTTTATCATTTCACTAAAGGCACGACTAGGTCCGTAGGGGATGACGTACTTACAGGTGACAAGTTTGATCCGTCCGGCGGTAATAGCAGGTTTAATAGATTAGGAACACACGTTGGAACCCCAGAGGCCGCAAATGATCGCTCTGTATTCTTTTTAGGGCCGAATAACGATAGCCCCAAAGGAGGGGGAATAATGCCTTTGCGCGCAAGAGTTGATAAGCCCTTGCTCAATTCAAGCGGAGAAGTTTTTGGCGAAGAAGACATTATTCCTTTAATGAATAGATATGCTGATGATAACAAAATTGCTGATCTTGATATAGCTGCGGATATGTTTAGGCAAGAATTAACAGACCAAGGGTATACTCACATCCCGTATACAAATAATATTGAAGGACGCACTGATCTCGGTGAAAGAACTGAGAGTAAGATAATGCTTACTGACCGCACAGCCGGAGATCCCGCAGTTCTAAAAGGTAAGTTTGGTAAATATGAAGATGTTTACGATCCTAGACTTATGAAAGCTGAAGGTGGAGCAGTTAATGCCCAGTATGACGCAGAGAGAATAAATAAAATCGCACAGAGCTTACTAACTGAAAACTTTGCAAAAGGCGGTCCAGTGACTTATAACGCGAGCAGAATTAATAAAATCGCCAACCGACTATTAGAGGAGCTTTAACGTGGCTGAAGAGAACGATATTGAAGTCGAAGTAGAAGAAATCACGATGGTTGAGCTCCCAATAGAAGAGCTAGATTTTGAAGATACTGAAGACGGTGGCGCAATTGTAAAGATGGAGTCAATCACTGTTAAGGAAGGTAGCGAGCACTTTGCTAACATTGTAGACGATGTAGACCCCAGTCTTTTAAAGACTTCCATTAATAACTTAATGGAGAAAATTGAGCGAGACAAAGAAGCTCGTCAGAAGCGAGACCTTCAGTACGAAGAGGGATTGCGTCGCACCGGCCTTGGCGATGATGCGCCAGGCGGAGCTCAGTTTCAAGGAGCCAACAAGGTTGTGCATCCCATGCTGGTCGAAGCTTGTGTTGACTTCTCTGCGCGATTTATTAAAGAAATATTCCCGCCTACTGGTCCAGTTAAGTCTAAGATCATAGGTGAGGCAGACAAGTCAAAGGTCAAAAAAGCCCAGCGCAAGACTGAGTTTATGAATTGGCAGACTACTGAGCAGATGGTTGAGTTTCGTTCAGAGCTTGAACAGCTAAGCACGCAGCTTCCATTAGGCGGCGGTCAGTATATGAAGTTTATGTGGAACGCTCGATTTATGCGTCCCACCTCTGAATTTGTGCCTATCGATGATATCTATCTGCCTTTCTCAGCAACAAACTTTTACACCGCAGAGCGCAAAACCCACGTTCAGTACGTCACGCAGATGGAGTACGAAAAGCGTGTCGAGGCTGGAATGTATGCAGATGTAGATCTGCCTACTCCAAATGATCCAGAATTTAGCGCGGCAGAGCGTGCAAACGAGAAAATTGAAGGCAAGCAGAACACTAGCTATAACGAAGATGGTTTGAGAACGATCTTTGAGATTTACACGTTCATGGACTTTGAAGACGGCGAAGGCTTAGCACCTTATATTTTGAGCGTAGACAAGTCTTCTGATAAGGCGCTGTCTCTTTATCGTAACTGGGAAGAGGATGACACCAGGCAGAACGAGCTGCACTGGATTGTAGAATTCCCGTTTGTTCCTTGGCGGGGAGCTTATCCGATTGGCCTAACGCACATGATAGGTGGATTGAGTGGAGCAGCTACTGGCGCCCTACGAGCTCTTTTGGACTCGGCATATATCCAGAACGTGCCAACACTGTTAAAGCTGAAGGGTGGACCAAACGGTCAGACGCTAAATGTTCAGCCTACTGAGATCGTTGAGATGGAAGGCGGGGCGTTGATTGATGACGTTCGCAAGCTTGCCATGCCACTGCCATTTGCCGGTCCCAGCCCTACTTTGTTTCAACTGCTCGGCTTCCTAGTTGATGCAGGCAAAGGCGTTGTTCAGACATCGTTTGAGAAGTTTAACGACCAGAATCCGAATGCACCAGTTGGCACGACGATGGCTATCATCGAGCAGGGCATGGTTGTGTTTAGCTCTATCCATTCGCGCTTGCACGCATCCATGGCTCGCAGCTTTAACATCCTGCACCGCATTAACTCTATGTACTACACGCAGGAAGAGCTTGATGCGTTAGACGCTGGCCTGGAAATATCAGCAGAAGACTTTGACGGTCCATCAGACGTTGTGCCTATCAGTAATCCTGCGATATTTAGTGAAGCCCAACGCTTTGCTCAGATTCAGGCGATTATGCAGCGTGCTGAAAAAATGCCGCAAATGTATGATCAAAAAGCGGTTGAAGAGTTGTTTTTACAGACGCTCAAGATCCCGCCTTCAGAGGTAATGCAGCAGCAACCAGGCTCAGAAGATAGAGACCCAGTAAGCGAGAACGTAGCAGCTGCCATGAACCAAGGCATTTACGTTCTGCCCCAGCAAGATCACTTGGCTCATTTGCAGGTTCATTTGCCATTCTTAAAGTCTCCAATGTTTGGGTCCAGCCCTGGCATTATGAGCACATTCTTTTATCCAATGGCGTTGCACATGCGAGATCATGTATTAAACTATTATCTAGTAGAATCTCACAGTGCTATTGATCAGGCGCAGACTGAACAGTTAATTCCTGAAGAGGCAGAGCAGCAAGTAGAAGTTATTCTTAAAGTTCAATCTTTTATCGAAGAGCAGCTAGGTGGGTTTGCTCAAGAATTGGCTCAAATTAATGAAACTGCACAGCAGTTTAAGCCTGAAAATCAGCCTCAACAGCCTGGCGATGCAATAAAAATCGCAGAGCTCAGCGCGCAGATTAAGCAAAGTGAGCTTGCCCAGCGCACAGAACGCGATGGCGCCAGAATTCAACTGGACAACGCCAAAATGCAAGCAGCTAATGAAATTGCACAACTTAAAATGCAACAGACTGCTGAGATTGAACGCGCTAAACTGGCAGCTAAGCAAGCTGAGCGTGAAGATAAAGCAGACGCTCAAGGTCTTCAGCAACTTTCTGAAACAGAGCGCAACAACATTAAAGAGATGTCTGAGACAGATCGACTTAATACTCGTGAGAAAGGCGAGAATAAGCGTAAGGCGGAAGACCTGGCGGCTAGAGAGCGCATGAATGATGCTGACAACAGGACCGCCAAAGAGCTGGCCAATATGGAAATGGAGTCAGGAGAAAAAACCTCATACACTAGCGGAAAAGGAATTGATCCATAATGGCATTTCTACAAGGCAACATACCGCACTTTAAGTGCTGGGTCAGGAAAGAATACACTCACAACCATGAGAAGTTTCATGGCGAGTGGATTCATGCGATGGCCGTAGCTGTAACCACGCTGCCTAATAGATGTTTAAGCTTCCAGATTATATTTACTGGGGCTGAAACTTATGACACAGATGAATCTAATGTTCATGGTGGAGCAATGTGGGCAAGAATGCCTATAACTGCTCTAATGGGGGACACTCCGGTTGACGAGTGGCCAGAGCCGATGTCTACACATGACGCCCAACCTTGGGACTGTGCATCTCGCACTCACAGCGTCTATGTTCTAGACCGATGTACGCCAGCTCCTTGGCTGGCAAAGATTGACGGGGAGTTTTATCCTGCCAAATACTATTTTACTGTGGACTATACCGATTCAGAAGTTGCAGACGATCCAGCTCAACATAAGCAGGCGCACGTTCTAGAACTTCTTGATGCAGGAAAGTGGACAGGTAATATAGTAGCCTTACCTAACAATAGAGTTCGTGTAAGCCACCCAGCTTGGTTTGAACTAGGAGAAGGTGCTCCTGATTTTAGACCTTCTCAACACATCCATTACAGTAAATCTGATCTGGATTACACGTTGGACGTTAACCAAGTTTTTGATAACATTTATGCAGAGGAAGAAGATAATGATGAAAAGTAAAGGTTACGCCAAAGGCGGTAAAACCAAAGGCGGCAAAATGAAGAGCAAGGGCTACGCCAAAGGCGGTGCAGTCAATATGAGTTCTGATGCAGTTCCGCAGCACAAGCGTATGGCAGCTGGATATAAAGTTAATAAGACTTCTAGCACTACTAACTCTTAATAAGGAGAATTTCATGGCTATTCGACCAGGTTTGTACGCAAACATTGATGCCAAACAGAAGCGCGTTGCCGCTGGTAAAAAAGATCCAGCTACGGGGAAACCTGAAAAAATGCGTAAGGTTGGGGCCAAAGGAGCGCCTGCCAAAGGTGCGTTTAAGGCTGCGGCTAAAACGGCGAAGAAACCTAAGAATAATGCTTAATGAATATAGACTCTAAACTTTTAAACCTTCTCAAAGCAAACCAAGCAGAATTTGCGCTTGAAGCTTTGAGGAGGCCACAAAAACGCGATACTTTCGAGTACGGGTATCGAGTTGGTATGGTTGCAGGTTACGAGGCAGCTATTGATGTACTCTTGAACTTAATAGATGAGGATAAAAATGGAATCCAAGACTTATGAGGACGCACTTGCGGAGGCTTTCCCAGCAGTAAATGCTGGAATACGGCCTTTCGGTAGCCGCGTTCTGATCCAGATACGCACAGCAAAAAGCAGAACAGCTGGCGGCATCATACTAACCACTGATACTTCTGAAACAGAGAAGTGGAATACTCAGATTGGTAAGGTAGTTTCTGTTGGGCCTTTAGCTTTTAAAAATCGTAATACGATGGAAAGTTGGCCCGAAGGTAATTGGTGTTTGGAAGGCGATTTTGTGAGAGTTGCTAAATACGGTGGAGATCGGTGGGAAGTTCCTATTCCTGATGCTCCCCACGGTGAATCAGCAATGTTTGTAATTTTTAATGATCTTGACATTATGGGTAGCGTTGAAGGCGACCCACTTAAAGTTAAGGCATTCATCTGATAAAGGAGATGAGTAATGAGTGACGAAAAAGAAGATACTGTCTTAATTGAAGACGATGGACCCGAAGATAAAAAAGAACAAATTATTATTGTCGAAGACGATTCAGATAACTCTGAGGACGACAATGATGAAGATGAAAGGGTTACATCAGCATCTGAAGACGATGACGACGATCAATCTGAGCGCTCGGCTATTCGAGATCGTAGGCGGAAAGAAAAGCAGGATCGCAAAGAACGGCGCGAAACTGCAATCAAGCGCGATAAAACCGAGCTTGATTTCTTACGGGGTCGAAACGACGATCTTGAGAAGCGCTTAACCACGCAAGAGCAACGCGCGCATGCTCAAGAGCTCAACGGTATTGATCAAGCAATCGCCCAGGCTCAAAAAGAAGTAGGAATGGCGGAGCGAGTTATCGCCAAAGCGGTTGAAAACAACAACGGCAATGACGTTACTAAAGCGATGAAGTATCGTGATGAGGCCATGAATAAGGCGCAGCAGCTTAAATTTAACAAACAGCAAGCAGCAAAAAACGTCAACACGGCACCATCTGTTGATGACCGGACAATGCATTATGCTCAGGAGTTTATGAAAGATAACCCTTGGTATGATTCTAATGGTCGAGATGAGGATTCAGCTATCGTTATGGCTATTGATCAATCTCTTAGTCGTGACGGATATAATCCACAAACTGAAGAGTATTGGGATGAGCTGACGGCTAGATCTGCACGCAGACTTCCAGAGCGCTTTGGCGAGGATGAAACTTCACAAAGAACATCCAAGACTACACGCAAGGCCAGAGGTGGCCCGGCGGTAGGTTCAGGCAAAGAACATGCTCCAAGCTCGACCAGGAAAGAGATTTATATTAGCCCAGAGCGAAAGGCTGCTTTAGTTGAAGCTGGTGTTTGGGATGATCCGGTACTGCGCACTAGGTACGTTAAAAGGTACGCGGCGTATGACAAGACGAACTCTTGATCAAAAATAAATCACTTGCATTAATGACTGCATATAATACATAATAAATCAATCGCTGAATGAAGGAGCGACTAGACATGAGTAAAACAGACGAACGAGTGAAAAAATCCGTAGACGAAGGACGGGAAAATCGTGCGATGGTAGATCGCACACATTCCGAAAATCGAGAAGTCACAGAAAGTGAGCGGGTAGAAATGTTCCGTCAACAATTATTTCAGACTTCATTGCCTGATTTACCGGAATTACCTGGCTGGCATATGTGCTGGCTAACAACGACTAACCCACGCGACTCCATCCAAGCTCGTATCCGTTTAGGTTATGAGCCCGTTAAGCCAGAAGATGTTCCTGGCTGGGAATATGCCTCCCTTAAAACAGGTGACTGGCAAGGATTTATTGGGGTTAACGAGATGCTGGCTTTTAAATTGCCTATCTCTTTGTACGAAAAGTTTATGATGGAAGCCCATCATCACGCTCCGAACAGAGAAGAAAGCAAGTTAACAGAAACGGCTGAATTCCTGAAGCAGCAGGCTGAAGGGCAAGGCAGTAGCATCGTGCAAGGTGACGGAAATAAGGGTCTTGGAGTAGAGCGATCAGGTCAATTTGACCTGGTCTGACGAGCAATCTATTTAACCAAAGGAGCAACAGTATGTCAACGACTACTGAAGCATTTGGCTTCCGAGCATCGTACCACAACAGTGGTCGAATCACGGCTAAAGCCTATACTATCGCCTCTGGGTACAATCAAAATGTATTCTCAGGTGATCCGGTGAAATTAGTTGATGCAGGCACTATTCAACTAGCAACCACTAATGGAACTCGTGCCGGTAACGCAGCGGCTACCCTAAATCTGGGTATCTTTGCTGGCGTTCAGTACGATGACGCATTAGGCAAACCAACTCTCTCGCCATTTTGGCCAGCGAGTGCCACAGCAACAAATGTTATCGCGTTCGTTTATGACGATCCAGAGATTATATTTGATGTTGAGTACCCTAACCCAGCCGCAGGAACTACGATTCAAACTGCTGTTGGCGAAGAGTGCGACTGGACTGTAGCTTCACCTGGCGGCTCAACAGCCACTGGTTTATCTTCTACTTCCTTAACTGCTATCCAAGCTGGAACTGGTCAATACCAGATTACAGGCGTTGCGGGTGGTCCCAATAACTTGATTACAGATGCATTTGTAAAGGTCTCAGTTCGTATAAATGAGCACCAGTACAAAGCTTCCGTAGCATCTGTATAAGGGAGGTCTAAAAAATGGCTACTCCAATGAGAAGTACAGACTTCCGTTCGATAGTTGAGCCAATACTCAACGAAGTTTTCGACGGAGTTTACGAGCAACGCGCTGATGAGTGGAAAGCAGTTTTCCGCGAGCAAAAAGGCATTCCACGCAACTACCATGAAGAACCAGTTCTTTACGGTTTTGGCGCGGCTCCTGAATTGCCTGACGGCATGGCTGTCACTTATCAATCAGGCGGCATCTTGTTTGTGCAGCGTTATCTTTACCATGTCTATGGCCTTGCGTTTGCATTGACCAAAGTATTGGTTGAAGATGGCGATCACATTCGTATCGGTCAAACTTACGCCAAGCATTTGGCGCAATCTTTGATTGAGACAAAAGAAACATTAACTGCCAATGTATTGAACCGTGCGTTTAACGCGGCCTTTACAGGTGGTGATGGTGTTGCCCTGAGTGCAAATAACCACCCGATTGTGCAAGGTACTTTCAGCAACGTGCTTACTCAAGCCGCTGCTCTTTCACAAACTTCACTTGAGCAGATGCTCATTCAAATCCGTAACGCTGTTGACAACAACGGTAAGCGTATTCGTTTGACACCTACTCAAATTGTTACTGGTCCAAGCAATGTCTTCCAAGCGGAAACTCTGCTAAAATCAGTATTGAAAGCTGGAACAGCTGACAATGACATTAACCCAGTTAAATCAATGGGTCTTTTGGCAGATGGTCAAGCAAACCTTTCCCGTATTACTTCTACCACCGCATGGTGGGTTCAGACTGACGCTCCTGAAGGCTTAAAGCTTCTCATGCGCCGTGGTCTTGAGAAGTCTATGGAAGGTGACTTTGCGACTGACTCTATGCGCTACAAAGCGACAGAGCGTTATACAGTTGGCTGGACAGACCCTCGTGGTGTGTTTGGTACACCAGGGGTATAAATAAAAAGGTTCCTAACTCTAGCTCCATAGGGTTAGGAACGCCCTACAGAATTTAATTTGGCTGTTGACAGCTTAGGCTGACGACATGCAGACAATAGCCAAAACCTTTAAATCGCATGTGAGGAATTTAAGATGGGTAATACAACTTTTTCGGGTCCAGTAACTTCGACCAACGGATTTATCGGCAATTTAACTGGTAACGTAACCGGTAACGTAACCGGCAGCATCAGCGGCGGAAAGATAGTTAATCCTACCTATTCGCATGTAGCTGTAACAGCTAACGCTACTGCAACGCTTACGGCAGATAAAGTTGCCGCAGGATACATCACATGTACTTCGGCTGCTGCCACTACTCTAACATTGCCTACTGGTACTTTATTGGGTACAAAGTTAGGCGCATCAAAGGGTACTATATTTGACCTGTACATTGATAACACCGCAGGTGCGAACGTAGTAACTATCGCAGTTGCCACAAATGGTATTATATCAGCTCTAGGTGCTGCCGTCGCTGCCAGCGCTGGTCTTAAAACAATTCCTGCTGGCGTGACTGGTCAAGCAAAATTTACTCTTATGTTCTCTAGCGCGACAGCGTACACATTTACTCGTGTTGCATAACTAATCCGCTTCGGTGGATTTTGAACTTAGAGGAGTAAATCATGCGACCAATTAAAATAGGCACACTTACGCCAACAGGTGTTTCCCCAATCTGGTTCAATGGGAACGGGCTCACGAGTACCGGTGCGGCGGTTGCCGTACAGACAACCAGCACATTCGATGGACTTGCTCATAGGGTGACATTGACCGCTCCCGTTCAGGCCACCTTGGCAGGTGTTGCATTCACGATTGTCGGGACTAATGCTAATGGCGCTGCTCAGACTGAAGTGATCGCAGCTGGGCCTGGAAGCGGCGCAACAGTGAGTGGCACTCAGTTTTTCCTTACTGTTGAAACTATACAGCCTAGCGCCACTATGGGTGTTCTCGTCGTGTCGGTAGGTTTATTGTCTGAAGCTGTCGGTTACTGGGTAAATTTAGAAAACACGATGTCTGCGCCGATGGTTATGGTCGGCGTTACTGGAACCATCAATTATAGCGTGTTTCAAACCCCTGCTAATATCTTTGATGCTCCAGAGCGAGATGCGATCTATACGTCCATAGGAATGCCGATTACGGGCCTTGCCGCTGCTACAGCTAATGCTTTGGCCGCAGGTGGCGAAAGTTGTCGAGCGATTATGCTCCGCGTTAACTCATTTAATCCTGGCGCAACCATCACGGTGTACATCAACAACTCCGGTGGAGGTTACTGATGACAATTAAGTACATGGAAGAGTTCGATTTTCCTTCAGATTTTGGTTTTACTAAATCATCAGAACCGGCCAAAATGAGTCTTGGCGGTATGAATAATATCCGTGACGAGGAGGCTCGCGTTATTGGCGTTCAGGACAATGCCAAAGATGAAATGCGTAGAGTTGAAGGCCGCAGATCAAATGACGCGGCTGAGCGTAAAGATAAGCGCGATCAAATGGCTCGTGTCGGTTCTCGTGAGCGAAATGCGCGTGATGAAATGACTAGGCTGCGAGGAGAAGCTGAAAATGAAATTAGAAAAGGTTTCTATGCAGCTTCAGGTGGTGGCAAAAAAGACTGGATAAAAGGTGCTGTAAAAAAGCCAGGCGCCCTTCGTGAGTACATGGACACTCCTGAAGGGCAAAGCATCTCAAAAAGTAAACTAAACAAGGTTGCCGCCGGAGAACCGGCGACTTCAGGTGGTCCTAAACCATCAGCCAAAACAATGAAGCGAGCTAATCTAGCTAAATCATTTTCTAAAATGAAATAAGGAGACTTAGACATGGGTATGAAATCAAAAGGATATGCTAAAGGTGGCATGAAATCCAAAGGGTCAGCTAAAGGCGGTATGAAATCCAAAGGCTACGCTATGGGCGGTATGAAACAGGGCTATAATGCTCGTTTAGACGATTCAATGGGATCTAGGAATGGATCAAAGAATCAATCTATGGGTTCTCGCCGCAATGAAAGCAAGGGTATGGAGAAGTCCATGGGAAACCGAGCATATTCAGGTAATATGAGCAGTGCTCAAGGATATAAAAGTGGCGGCTCTGTAGACGGGTTTAAGAAAATGGGAACCATGAAGAACAGTTGGGATTAAAACCATCTGTCTTTATAGGGTATGCTGTATCAGCAACCGTATTAGTTAAAACAAATATGGAAACTGTATGGCATACTCAGGCAACATTGGCGTAAAAACTTTCAACGCCCTGAAAGTAGTAGATCACGCTTTCAGGCGGTGTCGTATGCCTGCGCAAGCGATAACCTCTGAAATGCAAGAGTATTCTTTAGATTCTCTTTCTTTTATGTTGGACGAACTTGCTAACATACGCACGCCTGCTTGGTGCATAGAGAAGCAAATACTTCCTTTGTACGAAAATAACCAAATTGTTACTCTCCCAAGAGGAACAATAGACGTTTTAAACTTAAATCTAAATGTTCTTCAAGCGCTAAGCGGCACTGTAACGACCACAAATACCTCTTATTTAGTCAACTTCACAACTCCCACAATTGTTAATTTCATTGGAATTAAGTGGTCTGCTAACGCTATTCCAGTAACTTTTCAGACTAGCACAGACAACAATACTTGGACTACAGTAGGAACCTCAACCAGTTTAAACATATCCACAGCAACTACAGCGGTTGCCGGTAATATTACTTGGTCAGAAATAACTGGAGCTGTAGCAAGGCAATACTTCCGAATAATACCTACAGATGGCGCTTCTACAATTTCGTTTAGCACTATCACCCTGGGCAACATGCCTCAATCAATTCCCTTGGGAATCTTGAGCAGAGATAACTATGTAAATCAAAGTAATTTAGTGTTTTCTGGGCGTCCAAGCAGTTTTTATTATCAGAGAGATATTCCACAGCCTATTGTTAATTTATGGCCTGCGCCTAACCTTGCTTCCGAAAAATATCAATTAGTGCTCTGGCGTCATCGTCAAATAATGGATACTGATAACCTACAGCAAGAAGTAGAAATACCTAATCGTTGGTTAGAAGCTATAATAAATGGTTTAGCTGCTAGAGTCTGCGCTGAAACACCCGCCGCAGACGCGCAACTTATGCCAATGCTTGATGCGAAAGCCACAATTAGTATGCAAAGGGCTTGGGACGGTGATAATGATGGATCTCCAATTCAAATTAATCCAGGAATAGGGGCTTATACAGCATGAGCATTTACCTCAATCCAATGGGCCAACCCACTTTTGGCATAGGTATTTGCGCCAGATGCTCAATTAAATTCCTATTGTCTGAGCTTTCTCCTGACCCTAACTTCCCTGGATTAATGGTTTGTGCGGCTGATAAAGACGAATATGACCCTTATTTGTTGCCAGCTAGACAACCAGATCAAATTGTTTTGCCTTTCAATAGACCCGATAAAAATATAGACACTCACCCAGCTGGCATAATTCAAGAAGCAGGCGATGAATTTATTGTCACTGAAGACGGCAATAAGTTCTTGGAGATGAATTAATGACAGTTAATGTTCCTAGTAATCTAATACCCAGTAGAGTTACGCAGCTCCCAACTGCTCCAGTGGCATCGCCAGAAGGCTTACTTCTATTTACTTATGAAGGAGCAAGCTATCAGATTCGTGCTGGAGACCTTTTACAAGTTACCGGCGTTCCAACTACGCGAAAAGTGCTTGCAGGCACTGGAATGACAGGAGGTGGCTCATTAGCCACTGACGTAACCCTAAGCATAGCTAATGGCGGTGTAGGTACAGCACAGCTTGCAAATAGCGGAGTTACCGCCGCAACCTACGGAGATGCTGGTAATATACCTGTTGTTACCGTAGATGCGACTGGTCGTGTCATGGCAGTGACTTCTGTACCAGTATCTGTCGCAGGATACGTTCCAACTGCACGCCAGATAATAGCTGGACCTGGCCTAGAAGGTGGCGGAAACCTTAATGCAAATGTTACTTTAACTGCCGACTTTGAAGATACAGCACCACTGACCGGAACTACAAACGGCTCAGCGGGAACTCTAACAGAGCTTTCTAGAGGCGATCACCGACACCCTCCTGTAAACCTTGCCGATCAAAACCAAATTGATGGCACGCTGCCGATTGATCAAGGTGGTACAGGCAGTAGCTTAACGGCTGTTCCTGGCGCTATTGCTTACGGAAATGGCGGTCAAATATCTTTAGGTTCCGCAGGACTTTCTGGACAAGTTTTAATTTCTGGCGGCACAGGCGCATATACTTGGGGTTCCGCATTAGTTCAGTCTGACCAAGCAGCCAATACTTTCTTTGGAGGACCAGCTTCTGGAGGCGCAGCTGCTACGGCTTTTAGGGCTTTAGTTAACGCCGACTTACCAACTTCTGCAGCAACCGCTGGAACTTACGGTTCTGCTAATTTAATACCAATTATTACAGTAAACTCTAAAGGTGTAGTAACCAACGCCACAACCACTGCGTTCCAGACAGGATTGGCGTTCCAAGGCTTGTGGAATGCAACAAGCAACACGCCCACATTAGCTTCAAATACTGGAACTCAGGGTCACTATTATATAGTAAGCGTTGCAGGAACAACTAATCTTAACGGAATAACCGACTGGCAGGTTGGTGACTGGGCAGTGTTTAGTGGCTCGGTTTGGCAGAAACTAGATCAATCGAACACTGTTATATCAGTAAACGGACAGACAGGAGCTGTAAATCTCACTCAAATAGCCAATGTGGCAGGTGGTGCAGCTAACCGAATAGTATATAATACTGGAGCAAACACTACTAATTTCTTGGACGCTCCTACAGTTACTGACACATTCCTAAAATGGAATGGCTCTGCTTTTGTTTGGACTACAGCTGTGACATCAGCGGTGGCTAGCTTTAGTGCAGGATCTACAGGACTAACACCAAATACAGGATCAACAGGTGATATAACTTTAGCTGGGACACTTGCCCCTGCTAATGGGGGAACAGGCTTAACTTCTGCGGGAACTTCCGGTAATATTTTAACCAGCAACGGCTCAGCATGGGTTTCACAGGCTCCGACAGCTGGGGTAACAACAGATGATGTTATAGCTTTAGCTGTGGCTTTGGGGTAAGGAGATAAAATGGCAAACGTATTTACGAGAAAAGTTTCTAGGGGTGTAGGCACTGCTTTAACTTCGGTGGGATCATATACCGTAGGAGCTTCAACTCAAACCACTATAATTGGATTAACGGTGGCCAACACGAGCGCTGCAACAGTTAATATTGATGTCACTTTAAACGATGGCACTAACGACACCTATTTAGTTAAGGACGCTCCTGTCCCAGTAGGAGGGGCTCTAGTACCCATAGGAGGAAACCAGAAAGTTGTTTTAATAACGGGCGACTCAATAAAAGTTAACTCAAGCGCGGCATCATCAGTTGACGCTGTCTTATCGATCCTGGAGATAACATAATGTCTAATCCTTATATTGGTAATACTCCAACTAACGTACCGTTAACTACGGATCAATTAGCTAACGGAATCGTCACTACGGCGAAATTAGCTTCCCCCATAGCGCCTACGATTGTAGGAGGAACTATAAATAACACTCCAATAGGTGCAACGACCAAAAATACTGGAGCATTTACGGCAGTGACTGCAACAACAGTGACTGCAACATCAGGAATTTCAGGAGGTACATTCTAATGCCACAAACAGGTTACACACCAATTCAATTGTATCGTACAGCCACTGCTTCAGCAGCTCCCAGTGCGGGAAATCTGAATGATGGAGAGCTGGCTCTTAACACTAATGATGGTAAATTATTCTTCAAGAATTCATCTGGGGTGGTCACGGTACTTGCAGATGTCACCCCAGCTCCTGGCGGTGTTTCATATGTAGCTAAAACTGCTAATTTTACAGTTTCAAACTTGCAAGGTGTTCTTGCCAACACAAACGGTGGAGCCTTTACTGTTACTCTACCTGCTTCGCCAACATTGGGCGATCAAGTTATTATCGCTGATGCAGGCGGTGTTTTTGGAACAAACAACTGTATAGCAGGTCGTAATGGTTCAACTATCGAAGGAACTGCAGCTGATTTAAACCTAAATATTAACGGTGTCTCTGTGCAGTTTGTGTACAGCGGCTCAACTTGGGAAGTCTACGCGCAGGTAGGGGGCAATGGTGGAGACGCTGTTACGCTTACTGGCACCCAGACCCTGACTAACAAGACATTAACAGCTCCAGTTTTAACAGCTCCAGTTTTAGGAACTCCTGCTTCTGGAGTATTGACAAACACAACTGGACTACCATTAGCTACTGGAGTCACTGGCACATTACCTGTTTCCAACGGTGGCATAGGGGCAAATTCTCTAACCGCTAATAATGTGGTTTTAGGTAACGGCACATCAGCCGTACAGGTTGTAGCCCCCAGTACATCAGGTAATGTTCTTACTTCTAACGGCACTACATGGCAGTCAACGGCTCCTGTAGTGGCTAGTACAACTTTAACACCAGTTGTATACCTCACTACCACTAATTTTACTGTTCCTTCTGGCGTTACCAGTGTTAGGGCGTATGCGGTTGGAGGCGGTGGTAATGGTGGAAAGCCGCCAGCAGGTAATTATTATAACACTAGTGGTGCTGGAGGAGGTATGGCTTACGGTGATATAGCCGTTTCCCCCGGTGACACCTTAAATCTGGTGATCTCATCTAAAGTCGCAACTGTAGCAAAAAGTGGGGCAACACTGTTGACTGGAAATCCGGGAGCCAATGGGGCTGATGGAACATTAACAAACGCTGCCGCAGGTACTGCGGTTAAAGCCGGATCAGTGACTAATGGCGGTGCTTATTCAGGTGGAGCTGGAAGCAATATGAACGCCACCAGTGGTCCAGGCGGTGCAGGAGCGGGAAGTCCTCTTGGCGTAGGATGTGCAGGGGGAGCAAAAGATGGAGCAGGTGGTATAGGAAACACCACTTGGAATAGTTATTCCGGTGGGGGAGCTGGGTCTGGAACTACTGGAGGCGGTACAGATTATGTTTCAGGGGGCGCAGGCCCAAATCAAAGAGGTAGAGACAATGTAATATATCCATATTTCACAGACCCTTTGATTGCAGGATGCACTGAACCGGGAGTAAGGTCTAACAGCAACAATGCAAGCTGGTTTTACGGTTATCCTCATTATACTCCGACAGGTGTTGGAGGAGGGTTTGATCAAAGAGCTGGTACAAGATCTCACGGAAATGCAGGATCTTTTGGTGGAGGTGCGGGTTCACCCCAAGGTGCTGGCGGTGCTGACACTTTCTCAGGTAACGGAGGAATGTTATGCGGTGGCGGTGGCTCTGGTAGCACAGGAACTGTAACGGCGGGAAATGGCGGATATGGCGGCGGCGGCGGTGGAGTATATGATGCCAATGGTTCTGGCGGCACAAGAGGCCTCGGCGGTGCAGCATGTATTGTTTTAATTTACTAGGAGGAATATTTGATGTTTATACTATTTGAAAATGGAGAAGAGCATGAGTCCCTTCAAGTTGACCCTTACACTGTTTTTCCTGCACCTTATGCAAGTCGGTTTCGTCCTTTAGAGTCTGATGATTCTGCCGACACTGTTGAGCCTTGTAATAGGTCTTATGTATATGAGGATTTAGGTGCAACTGTAAAAAGAACACTGGTGATCACTCCTATTTCGGCAGAAGAAAATAGATTTAAAAGAGATCAATTCTTAGCTTCAAGTGATTGGACACAGGCTGAAGATGCCACGATTACTAATAAGGCTGCTTGGGTTGAATGGAGACAACAACTTAGGGATTTACCAGCCCATGCTAATTGGCCTGATCTTAAAATGGCCGATTGGCCCATAGCTCCTGGAGTATAGAAATGGCAAATTTATCAGATATAATCACACCAACAAACATTGTTACTGCGACAGGCACGATAACGATGACCAACAAAACCTTAACTTCTCCTGTTTTAGGCGGAACAACAACTACAGCTTCAGGAAATATGATTGTGTCCCCGGCAACACAAATAGTAGAAGTGAAAGGCGATGGGTCTAGCGTAGAAGGGCAAATTAGACTTAACTGCCACGCTAACACGCACGGGCAAACGGTCAAGGCACAGCCCCATAGCGCAAGTGTTACCAATACAATGTTGCTTCCAGCAGGGGCTAATTCAACTTTAGTCAGTTTAGTATCTTCCGACACGCTAAAAAATAAAACATTACAGGGTTATGCGGAAATCACTAACGCCATTGGCAATGCTACAGGTGCTAAGACTATCGACTTGACACTGGGTAACAGCGTAACAGCCACTACTACTGGTGCTACGACATGGACATTTTCCAACCCCGCTGCCAGTGATGAGCTTTCTTCTTTTAGTATTAAATTAATCAATGGCGGTTCTGCAACTCAAACTTGGCCCACTACAGTAGACTGGCCCTCCGCTACCGCTCCAACTTTAACAACAAGCGGAACTGATGTTTTAGTATTTATTACCTGCGACGGTGGTACTACTTGGTATGGTTTTGTAGCAGGACTCGCTTTAGCGTAGAGGATTAAAAAATGCCGAGTACTAAAAAATTATTAGAAGCCGCCGCTGGCAGTGCTGGCGGCGCGGGCCTTGATGTAGCTGATGTGTTCAGCACTTATTTGTACACTGGTACTGGTAATACTCAGTCTATATTCAACGGAATTGACCTTGGCCCAAACACAGGCGGCTCAATATCATTGCAAGCATCACCTGATGGCTTAGAGATACCACAGTCTGCGGATTTTAATTTTGGAACAGGAGACCTTACCTGCGAAGCATGGATTTATTTAGAAGGCACTAGTGCAGACTACCGCACCATGTTTGGCTTTGATCTTAATGGCGGTCTATTGTTTGAAGTCTACCAAATGAAGTTGGACTTTGGTATCAGAGGAGGATCAAACACTCTTAGCACAAACGCTGTTCCTGCGAATCAGTGGAACCATGTTGCTATTGTCCGTTCGTCTGGTACAGCCTACTGGTTTATTAACGGAGCGTTGGATAAAACTCAGGCGAATTTTACCAATACCTTTAGCAACGCAACAAAGGCGCTTATCGGTGATTATTCACAAGGCGGTGTTAACTTTGACGGCTCTATAAGTAATCTCAGAGTGAGTAATGTTGCTAGATACACCTCAGCATTTACGCCTAGCACAACGCCCCTTACAAGTGACTCAAATACTGTTTTGTTAATAGGTCAGAACCCTGATCCCTTTCTTGACAATTCACCTAGCAGTCATTCAGTTTCTACATACGCATCACCCGCAAAGTCAGGTATGGGTCCCTTCAATGGAACTGCCGGCGAAGGTGGGATGATTTGGTTTAAGCAAAGAAGCGGAACCTATAATAATACTATCTTTGACACCGAAAGATGGACATCTAGTGATGGTAAGGGATTGTTTACTAATTTAACAAACGGAGCAGGTAATATCAACGAGTTGGCTGCTTTTAACTCAAACGGCTTTAGTGTCACTTCTAACGGATATATCAACACCAGTAATAGTACCATGGCATCGTGGACATTTAGAAAATCTCCTAAATTTTTTGATGTTCAAACCTATGTTGGAAATGGTCAAGCTTCAAATAATATATCACACGATCTAAATAGCATTCCAGCTTTTGTTATTAGTAAGCGCACAGATAGCACTGGTAACTGGAACATAGCAGCAAGGCAGTCCGACGGTAAGTATGTTTCTGGGGCTGGCTCATACCCAACAGCATTAAACTTAACCGCTGTGGCAAACGCTATTACTGGCACTAATGGTGCTTCTGATATGAATTTAACATCTACTACCTTTGACGCAAAAAGGCTTACTGGGTGGAACAGCAACGACGGAAGTGGCAATCCTAGTAATATAAATACTGCGTCATACGTGGCGTATTTATTCGCCCATAACGACGGTGACGGCGATTTCGGCTCTGATGGTGACCAAGATATCATCAAAGTTGGTTCGTTTACAACGTCAGGTTCTACATTTATTAATTTAGGCTGGGGACCTCAGTGGGTGCTTATCAAGAATACAAGTGTTGCTGGTGGTTGGTACATATGGGACACCATGCGCGGATGGCAAAACGGAAATATTGGAAATAATAATGATCCGTTTATTTATGCAAATAGTAACCAAGCTGAAGCTGGTTTTAATGGGTTAGATGTAGGTTATCCAACGGCTACAGGTTTTCAAGTATTAAGCTTTGGGGCAGGAAATTATATCTACATGGCAATCCGTGCGCCTATGATTAAAGAGCCAGAGGCTGCTACTGAGGTGTTTAGTATGCAAGCTACTGGAAGCTCAGGTCTGCCAATTTACAAACCTGCTAATGGTGCTAATACCCTTGTTGACTTTGCTTTTATGAAACCAACGGGTGTAGGGCCGTGGTATTCCTCGGCTAGGCTTATTCAAAATTCATACCTTCAGCTTGAATCCACTGCCGTTTCAGCAAATAGCACTAACTTTGGATTTGATTACAGTCAGGGTTGGTATTCTGGCGGTGATAGCCCACGACAGGCTTGGATGTGGACACGTGCAAAAGGCTATATGGATGTCGTGGCATACACGGGAAATAATACAGCTGGCCAAGTTATCCCGCATAGCCTCTCAGTTCCACCTGAGATGATCTGGACGAAGTTGCGTGATACTGGTGCAAATAATTGGTCGTGTTGGCATAGTGGCTTAGGTAACAAAGAGTTTTTAATACTAAACAGCAATGCGGCTAAAGGGTCTAATAACAATGGAGCAGGATGGCTTCCCACAGCCACAACATTTAATGCCGATTATTATATGGGAGGAGCAAACTACGCTACAAATCAAATCGCCTATCTCTTCGCAACACTAGATGGCATATCTAAGTTAGGCTCAGTCTCACACTCAGGAAGCTCAACAAATGTTGATTGTGGCTTTAGCAATGGCTCTAGTTTTGTAATGTTAAAACGTACTGATGCTGCTGGAGATTGGTATGCCTGGGATAGTACTAGAGGTATAGTTGCGGGTAATGACCCATATATGATATTTAACTCAACAGCAGCACAAGTTACCAACACGGATTACATAGACCCACTATCATCAGGCTTTACAATCACAGGTAACTTTACTGACGGCACTTACATATTCTACGCAATCGCATAATCAAACTCATACCAAAGGATCAATTTTATGGGCGAATATAGAATGAAAGACGGATCACTCAAGTCGCAAGGCGAGATCCGCAAGTTAAACCCTAATGTCTCAATACCTAAAGTTTGGAACGCCGATGTCTGCGCAAGCCTAAACATTGACCCGGTATTGGCAAGCCCAGCAGCTACCACAACGGCATATCAAATATCTGTGCGTGACGGCGTTGAGCAGGACGCCAGCGGAAACTGGATGGAGAAATACGTTGCCCGTGAGATGTTTGCTGATACTACTGATCAGGACGGCGTAAAAACCACCAAGGCGCAGCACAAAGCCGCATATCAGGCCGGGCTAGATGCAACGGCGGCTGAAGGTCACCGCACAACTCGCAATAAACTTTTAGCTGATAGCGATTGGACACAAGTTAATGACAGTCCACTAAGCAACGAGTTAAAGACTGCTTGGGCAACTTATCGTCAAGAGCTTCGCGGATTAAGCGATGCAGACGCATGGCCAAACTTGGCAGATGATGACTGGCCTATTGCACCGTAATTTTGGCAATATCATAAGGATGTTAGGAATAAAAAATGCTTTCTGCCATTAATGCTCTTATAGGACCGGTTTCATCGTTATTGGATAAAATAGTTGTGGACAAGGATCAGAAAGCTGCCTTGGCACATCAGATCGCCACGATGGCTGATAAACATCATCAAGAGCTGATGCTGGCGCAAATATCTGTTAATCGGGAAGAGGCAAAAGGTAACTGGTTTCAATCATCTTGGAGGCCAGCAACTGCTTGGGTTTGTGTAGCAGGGTTTGCCATTAATTTTTTGGTTTCTCCATTGGCGGCTCCATTTGGAATAATTGTTCCTCAAGCTGATACAACAGTAATGCTTCCAGTTCTAATGGGTATGCTAGGACTAGCTGGCGCCAGGACGTTTGAACGTGCAAAAGGATTGGAAAAATCTAAACCTGTTAGTGGAGAGAAGTAATATGAGCTATACTATGACATACGACAGCTTGTTAGTTGATCTTCGCCGTTACTTAGAGCGAGGATTTACTGAAGCTAGTGATCAAATAGTATTTGATCAGCTCCCAAGGCTTATCACCCTGGGCGAGCGTCGTATTGCTCGTGAGCTTAAAATAGAAGGCTTTATTAGAGCAGTAAACTTACCACTCTCAATTGGTGTTTCAACATATTTAAAGCCGGATCGTTGGAGAGATACCGCATCAATGAATGTGGCTGGTAAATCAATATT
>Ga0208814_1000470_pt1 | contig 24988 bp, 35 predicted proteins | sample MalvirAntarct_55_FD_184253 | JGI IMG/M metagenome (GOLD analysis project Ga0208814, IMG submission 184253) | Marine viral communities from the Global Malaspina Expedition - Malaspina viral metaG Antarct_55 (SPAdes) (version 2) | ecosystem: Environmental > Aquatic > Marine > Oceanic | place...
GCGGGGATCGTATAATATGCGAAGATTGCAGAGATAGTGAATATTACTATCATAACGGGTCAGATCAGTATGTGCATAATGAAGATGAAGAATATTCTGATTGTGAAGATGGTGATGAAGATAATGATTGCGATTTTCAGGGTGTGCTTCGTTATGATGTTGACGTTATGGATTATCTAAGCAAGAAAAAGCTAGACAACGAGCCAAGAATTACCCGTAAAACTTTGCTTGGTGGGCTTGAGTGTGAGTGGGAAGCTCGAAGTTCTTGCCCTACCGATTTACCCGAACAGATTGATGAATTATTTGGTGGTGAATATTGCAAGTTCAAATCTGATGGCTCATTAAGGAATGGTTTCGAGATGGTGACTGCACCCTGTACCCTTGCTTTTCATAGGCAACAAATAGATAAGCTATTTGATTGGAATGGGTGGACTGATGAAGATAAAAATACTTATGTCAAAGCATGGAATACTGACACGTGTGGGATTCATGTACATCTAAATCGTGGCTCGTTTACAGGCTCACAAATCGGTAAGATATTACAGATTGTCAATGAGGATATGAACAGAAAATTTATTGAGGCGGTCGCTGGTCGTAAAGCTAACGACTACGCTAAGTTCAGTAAAAAATCTATTGCAGAGGGTGGTCAACGAGACTACAGCAAATACGAGGCTGTCAATACCGCTCACTCACAATCAATCGAGCTACGAATATTCAGAGGTAATGCCACCAAGAATGGCATACTTAGAGTGTTAGAGTTCTCATTCGCACTCGGTGAATATGTACAACAATGCAGTTTCAAGGCACTGCATTACAGAGATTTCTTGAAGTGGTTTAATCTACCAAGAAACAGAGCCGACTATCCATTTATCAATGAATGGTTTGTTCGCAAAGGCTATCTCAAAGATGGCAAGTCAAATAGACTTGTTACCAATGAGATCAACGAAGCTATTGACAATGCTGTCAATGGTTAAATCTTAACTTAAATGGAGATAAAAATATGTGCTTAATAATACAAACTAACAACCCCAAGAAAGTAGACATTGACTTAATGGAATGTGCCTACGAAAATAATTCTGATGGCTTCGGAGTTATGTTCTACAACAATGGCAAGGTACACACTCACAAAATTGTACCCAAGTCATTCAAAGACATCAACAAGGTGTGGGATATCTACAAAGATTTGGATACACCAATGGGTATTCACTTCAGATTTACTACTGAGGGTGAAACCACTCGCTCACTATCTCACCCGTTCCAAGTACTCAATGCCAAAGAACATGGTCGAGACATATGGGTAATGCACAATGGGGCAAGATTACCAACCCCAATGATTGACGCCAACAAATCAGACACTCACCAATTTATCAAGTGGATACTACGCCCACAACTGGCTCACAATCCTGCCATGCTATACAATGTTGAATGGCAAGATATGTTAGCCGAGACAATCGGTACTGACAAGATGGTATTTCTTGATGGTAAAACAAAAGAGTTTACTATTGTCAATCCACAACAAGGCAAAGAGGTTGCGGGAATAGGTTGGGTATCAAATACCTATTCGATCAATCGTGGTGTAGGCTTCAACTATGATGTCAACACAGGCAAGAAGACAGGGGCATTGGTAAAGTCAAATGGCTATGGAAACTATGGTAACTATGGTTTCTATGATGATATGACTGGAGACAATTACTTTGATAACTCAATCAACAGTAATTGGGATTGGGACAAAGACTCGCCGAAAGATAGATATGGCAGAACATTTGCCGAGACATCAGTTGATCTAGCCCAACCTTATGATGACTTCAGATGTACTGACGCTGACTTTCTGGGGGCAACCCAAGAAGATATCCTTGATCAAGTCGAGATGAACCCTATCGGTACAGCCGAATGGATTTACAGCCTGTCAAATCTTGACGACAACAAAGGTAATAAATAATAATTGGTATCAGGATAGTTCTATTAAACTTAACAATGTGTAGTCTGACTAAGTTTATACCAGAATTAATAGAACAGAAAACAAAGCCAATGACACTTAACAGTATAACACCGAATGAACACCGACAGAACACGACACGCAACGAATACCATACTAGGGGTGTCCAAAGCCTTTAGTATGCTACACCTAACTATATATACTATATATAGTAAATATATATATATATATAATCGTATATTATAAGGGTGTATGGGTGGGTCACCCCGAAATCGTGACCACTAGTGTTCAATCGGTGATCTAGCGGTGTTCAGTAGTGTAAATAACTATTGCATTTAAATATCAATATGATATAATACAGTATTCAGTAAACGCATTTGGTCGAGTGAAAAAAGTCGAACTGTACAGGGGATAAGAGCCAAAGAGAACTGAAGTGAGAAAAGTTTATGTGTTTATTTTCTCACACCCTATCGGTGAGTATGTTGAAAGCCGACCACTAGCTACGAGCCTATCGACTAGATGAAACAGGGGGGCAAGGATAAATTACCAAGCGAATGAAATCGTTAGCTGATTGTACCTTACTACCCTCGCAACTTAAACGGAGAATAAAACTATGAACAATGATGAATGGGCGATAGCCTTTATAATAACTTTCACAATACTAAGTGCTTTGTGGGTGTGGATATGAATAAAACTTATATGATTGCTTTCTTTTTTCTAGGCATTGTCTGGGGGTGGGGATTGATTGCTATAATCGGTGTCACCTTAGAGGTACGCAAAGATGTGTATGCTATACACACCAGTTCACAAGAGATGCCTGAGATAATAAACACTATACAAACTATACCAGTTGTGGTATATGAATTAGAGAGGACTGAATAATGATTGACGCAATATTCTTTACGACTATGTTAGACGCAGAGATGTGGGAAGTAGTTATGGTTGTCATAGCTACTGTATTATTAATATGAACAAAGGAGAATGATATGGGACAAGTAAAAAATTGGTTAATGGAGATGCAAGAATACTCTTGGCATTTGATTGACGAGATGGCTGACAGAAATATATCTTTGGAACAAGCTCGTGAGTTTTTTGTAGCTAAGCATGGTCAGTCTCAAGTGACTGTACTCAATGACTTGATAGAAGATAACAATGATGAATGGCGAGGACATGCTGACATGATTCTAGATGATGAGGATCGTGAGTATGGGTGGTAAGTTAGAGGTGGCTGTGTATATACCCAATGAAGAACAACAAGAGATACACCGCTACCTAGTAGGCTATCAAGAGACAGGTAAGACTACAATGGATAGCATAGAAGTATGTACCTACACCTACGAACACGCAAAACAATTCGTTAACAAGAGATACAAAACCCCAGTGGTTAAATCAATAACATACTTAGAAAGGACATAATGATATGGCTAAATTTTATTTAGATAGATACTTTGCCAAGGCGGAACAAGTTAGATTTGAAACACCTGTCTACGACTACTACGAAGATGAGTATGGTGATGAGCAAAGGGATTGTGTACGAGAGGGTACAAGCAAGAGATCTCTATGCAAACAAGTACAAGAAACTAATGCCCCTATCTATTACTTCCGTAGATGGAATGGCAGAGCAACAGATGACAAACACTACATCAATCACCACTACAAAGATAGCTGTGATGTTATAGCAAAAACATGGGGGCGTAGAGTCCTTATCATGCCCCGAAAAATGCACAAGCAACTAACTGACGAGGCAAAAAAATCATTTGACAAGACACCTAAAACAAAGTATAATAGTCCTTTGGACAAATCGTCTGAAGCTATACTAAGATACTTCAGCGAAACTTTTGACATCAACATAGCATTAAGGGAAAGCGATTCAGTATGATAGGAAAATCTAAGAAAAGCAATGAGTTAACTAAGGTTAAGGTTGGCTTTGCTGACATACTAATTGAGAGGGTTGCTCCCTCTTTTAAAAAGAACAACACCGATTACTTTGGGCAGTACCTATCAAGAGAAAGCAAGATAGAAATACAAAAAGAAATTAGTGGCATTGATTATTCTAACACATTGTTGCATGAGATAATTCACGCAGTGATATACTTATCTTCTCTTAACTCTGATGGGGGAGCATTGAAAGATGATGACGCAGAAGAACAAGTAGCTAACACCTTAACCAACTGGTTGATGGGAGTCTTTAGAGATAACCCTGCCATACTGGACATACTAAAGGAGACTATACATGACATGGACAAGTGATCACGCATACAACAAATACAAACTAACCATAGAACGCAGAGACAAAGCTTTAGATAAGATAAAAAGATATGCACCAACAGCAGAACTAAAAGCTATGTGGGCATACAAACACGCACAGTTCAAAGGCATATACATAAATGGTTAAGAATCTATTTGTGTATGGCACATTAAAAAAAGGACACCGCCTTAGTGGCATACTAGACGGACAAAAGTACAGAGGTGAGTATAATACTGCCCCCGACTTTGACATAAGAGATTATGCTAATGGATCTTTTCCTATTGTAATACCAAAAGAAAATGGTTACAGTATCAAAGGAGAGTTGTATGAGGTTGATGAAGAAGTATTTAGATTGACTGACGCAATAGAGATTGGTGCAGGGTATACCCCTGTTCAAATAAAACTCATGCCAGATGATATAGAATCTACTATCTATGTTCATGCTGATGAGCCTGATGTAAACCTATCCGATAACTACATTGTTATTGAGGACAACATAAAGGAATGGAAACATGGACGAATTTGGTAAAATATATGGGTGGATTGGAACTCATGGATTTTTTTTATTTTTAACGATAATGGCAGTGCTGTCGTTACCTAACCCCCTTGCTATCATATGGCTTGGGATATTAATCGTAGGAAAAACTGCTTCCTACCTAGACTTAGGAGGTCACAATGGTAAGTAAATATAATAAGACTACAAAGAAAACAGAATGGATACCTGATGATGGGGACTTTGTTCTAGATGGATTTGATGACGCTTCAGAGGATATCTATAATGATAGCTCGGCACGAGGAGTCTTTGATGACACAGACGATTATGAATATCAACAGGAGAATGCAAATGGCTTACAATCCGAGAACCTACAACCTATTCCAACAGATAGATATCTCAAACGCTTTGGAAAAAGCTAAGTTATACTTAGACGAGACAGAAGATGAGACACCCTCTATCTCTATCAAGACTAGCAAACCTTTTGCTTTGGCTATGCGATTTAATAGATACATCAGAGCCTTCAAAGAGCAGATGAAGAATGAGGTTGACATAGATGAAGGAAAGTATAACCTACTTAAGATTGCACATGACAAAGATGTTGTGCGTATAACCCACTCAATGGAAACGAAACAACTTGAGTTGATTAATGAACAGACTGGAGAAGAACTATGACCAATGAATATCATTTGACTAGCGAAAGAAATAGACGCATAATTATTTCATCTAATAATCTAGATGAGCTAAGGGCAGTAAGAGATAGGCTTAACAAACTTGACAAAGATTATATCAAGACTACTAAGCTAAAGATTAATGCAGTTAACTTTGAGATAACAGGTGGTGACTCTGATGGATAAGCAAGATATGCGTAAAGAGTTTGAAGATTGTGTCAATGAGTTTAAAGAACCCTTACTAGAACTATCTAAGCAGTACTCAACAGGGGTACTCATGGGTTCATTGCTTGAGGTAAGTCTACGCATGATAATGTTATCGGTAGGTACAGCAGGTGCACTCAAGATCTTTGGTCAATCCGTTGCTAACATAGCAGAACTTGGGCCTCTGATAGATGAGATGATAGCGAGTGGTATAGTTACAGACCCACTTGACTTCACAGAAATAACAGGGGTAAGGATAGTACCAGACCCAGACAGTACCATTCACTAAATGAAGTTCCACGAATATTGGGACAAAGAGAACAAGCTATTAGAGCTTTCATACCAAGAATCTATTAGACAAAAACAAGAAAGAAAAAGGAGAGACACTATGAAAATACCTAAGAAAAAATTCAATGTAGTAACAGGACACATGCATACTAAACACTGGGAGGTTGAGGCATACGATAAGACAGACGCAGAATCAAAGCTACCTTCCTTGCTCGAGAGTCTTGAGTACTGTAAAGAGCACAATCAATATCACTCTAGTATGTATAAAGAAACCTTGAAGACTATACCAGACGCAGTGATCATGGCAATAGAATCACCCAATGAATTAGACAACGATGAAAGAAGGGAGCAACTAAATGAAGACAAGTAGTGAAGACTTAGTAGCACCTACTGAATACTTAGAGATGGATCCGATTGATCTGGCTCAAGATGAGGCAGGTATCCAAGCCATCATGGCTTACCTTAGAAGCACTAGGGTTAACATAAAAGCCGCAGAAAAAGCAGGCAAAAGAATCACAGCAAAGGCGGCACGCACCAAGCCTAAACAGTTTGATCAAGACCCATTGGCTATGATCTTAAAGGACGCATGATGAAGCACAGACTATTAGTATTAATTAACAGGTACTCTGGCAAACTAAGCAGTTGGTCATGGACTAAACTATACGGGACAAGATAATGGAACAGCAACATGAGATAAAATTAAAGATGCACGAACTTCCTCAAGTAATACTTATGGAAGCTGAGATACCTATGTCAATGGTAGATAATCTTAATGCTTATCTTGATGATCTCATGGTTGCAAAGAATAGGAAAGATCACTCAAGCAATTTAGTGGGACAGATACAACATGGTCAACAGTTGACTATGAATGCTGAACATGAAAAGGTTATACACTTTACGCAGACTATCAATCAACTTGGTAAAGAATACATTAAACATTTTGTAAATAGAATTGGATCAAGTAAATTGTTTCCAGACAAGATGGAGGTAGGGGTAGATGAGATGTGGTCAGTGCATAGTTATGCAGGAGATTACAATCCGATCCATGATCATAGTGTACCTGCCATCACTGGACTAGCAGTAACTACTTGGACTAAAGTACCCGAGCAGATAACTAAACAGAACAGTCCGAATGATGGTAGCTATAATCTATTTGGTGCGTCTGGTAATTCAGATGGCTTCATTGCTTTTAACTATGGGCAGACATCTTCGTTAGATAACCCAATGTTAAAACCACCAACCACTTGCACTATTAAACCAGAGGTAGGTAAGCTATACATCTTTCCTATTTGGCTACAACATATGGTCTATCCTTTCAAGGGTGATGGTGAACGCAGAACTATTGCGGCAAACCTATGTGCTTGGCACAAAGATAATGCAGACAAAGAATCTATTATAAATAAAATGTACAAGGAGTAATATATGGACAGCGGAATGGGATACATAGAAGCACCACACTTCCCTAAATATGTGTGGCAAAGTAACGGCACGGCTAAACAAATGGTATGGGATACCTCTAGCTTAACGGCATTCTCATCATGCCCCCGCTACTACAACTATCAAAACTTATTAGGCTATAAGTCTAAGCAATACTCATCAGCTACTGGCTTTGGGTCAGCAGTTCATGTTGGCTTTGAAGAGATAGATCGTGGCAGATTTGAAGGCAAGTCAAAAGATGAGTCAGTACAACACGCCATCAAGGTGGTGCTGTTAGAGTTTGGTGAAGAACTATTACGTACTGAAGACAAGGCTCGTGGACTTGAGTCAGCTCTACGTGCTATTGTCTGGCGAGCAGAAGAGTTTTGGGAGGATACAATTAAGATAGCCACCATGCCTGATGGAGAGCCTGCACTTGAGCAGAGATTTGAAGTACCCTTTGCTAACACTGGTGAGAGATTGTCCGGTCGTATAGATAAGGTGGTTGAGTTACATGGTGAACTCTATGTGGTGGATACCAAGACCACTAAGACTGCTCTGTCTAGTTATTACTTTGCAAACTTCACCCCTAACAATCAAGTGTATGCGTACCTATGGGCGGCAAGACACATATTAAAACTGCCTGTTGTTGGCTTCATAGTAGAGGCGGCACAGACTGGGGCAAACTTTACACGCTTTGAACGTGCAGTATTTAAAGTTAATGATGAGGTCATAGAAGAATGGTATGTAGATTCTATGCACAAGATAGATCTATCTAACATGTATGCTAAGGATATTTATTATCCTGCTGACTTCACTGCTTGTGCAAACTATGGTGGCTGTAAGTACCGAGACATATGTAATGAAGCACCATCACGCCGAGCAACTATAGTTGAGGCAGACTTCAACCGAGAAGTACACAAAGACTTAAGGAAAGAAGATAACGTGGTTGAATTTCCAACCGATGAACTACAAATAGAAGTGGAGTTAGAATAATGGGCAAGTTTTTAAAGACACCAATGGATCATAAAATTATAGACTATCTATCGATAGAACTATTTAAGTTAGATCCAGACAACGAACATCTAAATACATTTATGGGTATGAAGAATGAAGAAGGTTATCACATAAGTAAAACAATAAAAAAATTTAAAAAGACTAATGAACTACCGAGTGGTTACAACACAGATGGTTCATGGCAACAAGAAAGGTAGAACTATGAACAACGAAATGAGATTTTTTGTGGTAGTCAGCATGACTATAATGCTAGGTATTATTTATTTAGCATTAACATAAAAAAAGTATTGACGGATTCAAATTAATTTAGTATAATGCAAACACAGGAGAACAACATGGCAAGTATTAAAGAACACACATCAGCAGATGTAACTAAACTATTACTGGTAGGCGACAGCGGATCTGGTAAGACTGCAGCACTAGCTTCTTTAGCTAACGCAGGAAGGAATCTTCGTATACTTGATTACGATGATGGTCTATCTATATTGACAGACCTACTAACTCCAGAGGGAGTTGATCGTGTATCATACGTAACTCTTAAAGATCCAATAGGTAAGGCAGAAGCTTTCCGTAAGGGAGCAAACTTAATTGCTAATTGGAAAGATGGAGATGAAGACTTTGGTTCAGTCAAGACTTGGACTAAAGATGATGTACTTGTAATCGACAGTCTTACTCTTATGGGTGAGTCAGCATTACGCAGTGCACTAGTATTTAATAATAAGAAACCAACAGAACAACCATCTCAACCAGAGTGGGGAACAGCGGCACGTGATGTGCAACACCTCATACAATATATAACTGGTTCAGAAGTTCCGTGTAATGTGGTGGTGACAACACACATGCAGTACATGGAAGGGGATTTGGGTGTGAGTAAATCATATCCAACTAGTGTGGGCTCAAAGCTATCTACAAAATTGGGCCGATACTTTAACTGTGTTTGTAGAGTGGACACTAAGAGTTCAAGCAAAGGCACAGAACGTTCGCTTCGAACTGTATCAGATCATAGAATGGATCTCAAAGTTCCTGCGTTAGATATATTAGAACCTAACACAGAGCTTGATCTTGCTAAATTGTTTGATGCAATTCAAGGGAATGCGAAGAAGAAGTTGTCAAAACCAATGTCAAAATAGGAGGTATATACCATGACAGGATCAGACGTACATGACTTTTTAAGCATGTCACCAAACGAAGTACCACAAACGGTTACTTTACCAGAAGGTAGTTACGATTTTGTAATTACTAGTTATCGATCAGACAGAGTAGGTGAAAACCAAACTCCGTTAGTGAAGATAAATGTAAAAGCTACAGGAGTTATCCAATCAGATTTGGATGAGGCTGACATAGCTAATGCAGAACCAACAAGACTGGAGTATTGGGCTACGCCTAATGCCATGAAACAAAAGAACCCAGCCATGTCACTAAAGAGTTTCTTAACTGATGCTCTCGAGATGGATGAGGAACAATCTTTTGGTGAGCTACTTGAGCAATCAATTGGTCAGTCTTTCTCGGGTGTTGTAAAGCACGAGATGGTTGGAAAGAACAAAGACATATTACAAGCTTCTATTAAAAAGATTATTAATAAGTAGTTTGTGATAGTATGAGTGAGTATGCAGTACATAAGCGGGTTGAGTCACAGGTTCCAGATTCTGGGAATTCTATTTGCATAGTTTTAGAATATCCTACGACTACCGAATCTAGACTTAACAAAATAAATACAGGAGGCATACAACAGGTATTGAATCCCATGTGCACACTCGCAGGTATAGATGCACAGACCGTAATGCTCACTCATGCATTCCAATTAAAGCCAGCACAAGAAAATGCTCAGTTCTTCTTTCACAAGCGGAACGAGTACAAGGCTATCAAGAAAGAAGGGGAGTGGAAGTCAAACTATTCTCCTTCCCAATACGGATTTTTAAAGCAAGACTATGAACAAGACCTTGAAAGATTATACAAAGAGATCAATGACTTCAACCCTAACATTATAATTACTATGGGTGGTTTATCTTTCTGGTCTGTAACTAACATAGATAAGGTCGGCTCATACAGAGGTGCACTTACTTATTCAAACACAAGCAGACTACGCAGACCTTTCAAAGTCATGCCAACTTATAGTCCGTTTGCAGTTATAAAGAACTATGCGTTTAGACCTACAGTAGTTAGTGATCTAAAGAAAGCGGCAAGAGAATCTACTACTACAGATATTATAAATACAGAGAGAGAGATATACATTGAACCAACATACCAAGAAGTCTTGCAGTTCTTCAAAGAATGTAAAGAAGAAAACAGTGAAGACAATCCGTTGTCATTTGACATCGAGACAGCAAGTGGTGAGATTACTTGCATAGGATTTGCACCATCACCAGAACGTTCAATGGTCGTACCATTCAGGGACATCACCAAGAAGTCTCTAACTTTTTATGACTACACTACTGAGCTAGCAGTATGGGCAGCAGTAAAAGAATTACTAGAAGACGAGACACTAGTCAAGGTAGCACAGAACCAAACGTATGATGTGTCTTGGCTTAACCATAAGTACGGAATAGAAGTAGCAGGAATCATACATGATACCATGCATGCACAACATTCTCTCCAGCCAGAAATGGAAAAGGGATTAGGCTTCTTGGGTTCTATCTATACTAACGAGGGGGCATGGAAGAACCTTACAAGTTTTTCTAAGAACGCTAAAACACAGGAATAAAACTTTATGAAACGTCCCCAATACTTTGCGGCCAAGCCGATAGAGGAAGAGTACATTCCTATTGAGAATGAGATTGTATTATGGCGTTCCGTATTAGATCAAGCTATGCAGGACATTGCATACCGAGGTAAGGATAAGGAGTATATAAAGTTTAAAGAAGATGCCATTGATTGGTTGTTTAATAATGATGAAGACTTTGATTTGATATGTGACTTTGCTATGTTAGATCCTAAGAAATCCAAGCAAGAATTTTTTTATATAATGAGGGTAGCAAATGACAAACGTAAAACAAATGACTGAGTTCTTTAAGAAAGTAAAAGAATTAGAAGACAATGATCCAGTAAACTATCCATCACATTATAACAAGGGAGGCATCGGATGTATTGATGCTATCCAAGCTAGTCAAGGTGAAGGATTTAAATACTACTTACAAGGCAGTGCTTTTAAATATCTATGGAGATATGAGCACAAAGAAAAACCAATACAAGATTTAGAGAAAGCCAAATGGTTTATAAATAAACTTATTGAAATCACACAGGAGAGGGATGATGAAAATAATAAAGAACACGGAGATAGCGGCTCAAGAGTTAAGTAAGGAACAAACTCTTTGGGTATATTGCGGACTAGACTGCTCACTCACCAGTGAGATATGGTCGAAGCTATCAAAAGAATTAGACGAGACTACTAAGCAGACGTATAAGTTTGAATTAGATAGCCTCAAGCCAGCACTTAGTATGATGTTGCGTGGACTGAAGGTTGATGAGATGAAGGCAGGATTACTCCGTGCCCCCCTTATCAAGAACCGAGTCAAGGTAGAACGCATGTTGAATCTATTTGCTAATGCAGTATGGGATAAAGATCTTAATCACAACAGTCCTCTACAGCTTAAGAGTTTCTTATATGAATGGCTTAACTTACCACAAGTTATAGCCTATGCTAAAGGTAAACAAAAAGTATCGACTGACAAAGAAGCACTAGAACATTTACGGAGAGAGTACCCACGGGCTAGGCCATTCTGTAATTCTATCATAGCTTTGCGTGACATAGATAAACAATTAAACATACTCAATTGTGAGAGAGATTCTGATGGTAGACTTCGTACTTCATTTAAAGTAGCAGGTACTGAGACTGGCAGATGGTCAAGTTCTGAAAGTCCTTGGGGCACAGGTACTAACCTGCAGAACATTACAAAAGATATGCGAGAAATATTTGTACCCGATGAAGGTAACGTACTCTTCTACGCTGACTTGGAACAAGCAGAGTCTAGAGTATCAGCGTATGTTGCTGGAGATCAGGGATACATTAATGCGTGTGAAGGGGAAGACTTACATACCCAAGTAGTTAAAATGGTATGGCCTAATATGGGTTGGTCTTCTGATCTTGCACAGAACAGAGAGCTTGCTGATCGTCCATACATAGGACACTTCAGTTACAGGGACATGTGTAAGCGAGCAGGTCATGGTACTAACTATGGTCTATCGGCTACATCTTTAGGTAGGCACTTAAAGATTAAGCTATCACACGCAACGAGGTTTCAATTACTTTACTACGGTGGAGTGATTGCGTTGTCATCACTGGAGAGATGGCACAAACAAGACAAGGAAGGTGGATTCCACGAGCTAATTGATGGGGGCACGATTTTAGGGACTGGCCCATCTTCCTTAGTCAGAATACAGGGGGCATTTCCAGGCATACGTAAGTGGCATGATGCGACTGCGAAGCAGTTACAACTAGAGGGTACACTAACAACTCCACTCGGTAGACGCAGACAATTCTGGGGTAGACTGGATGAAGCTACTACCTTAAGGAAAGCTATTGCATATGTACCTCAATCCACCATTGGTGATCTATTAAACATAGGACTGTACCGTGTGTGGGATGAATTAAAAGATGATGGCGTAGAAGTATTAGGACAAGTACATGATGCAATCTTAGGGCAGTTTCCTATTGGCAAAGAAGCTGAGGTTATACCTAAGATACTAGCACGCATGAAGAATCCTATGCAGGTAGGCGATAGAGAAATGATAATACCTTCTGATTGTGAGACAGGTCTCGATTGGAAGAACATGAAGAAATGGAAACCAAATGAGTAGAAATTATGCAGACTTTGTACAGGCATCAGCAGATGCTATCAAGGGTAGTCCGATACCTAAACCTTTTGCACAGTGGAGTGCACTCAGTGCAGTAGCTGGAGCATTAGGCAGAAGAGTATGGTACCCAATGGCTAACTATGATATACGAGCCAATTTATTTGTGGTATTGATTGCCCCTCCTGGGCGAAACAAATCAGTAAGTTTAATCTTACCATTCACAAAAGTATTTAGTAAACTAACTACACCAGTGGGTACTACTGAAGATGATCAGAACTTTAACTCTGGATTAGATCAGTATGGCTTACGTAACTATCCATTGTACTCAGTACAAGATAGAATCACGCCAGAGAAATTGGCAGTAGACATGACTAGGATTACCAGACTAGATCTACGTTTGTCTTCTCCTATCATGGAAGAGTTCTATGACTCATCAGTTACTTTAATAACGTCAGAGTTTGGTACCTTTATGGGCAGGCACGAAAGATATTTACAAATGTTTATGACAGATATGTGGGACTCTAAAGCTGAGTACAGTCACAAGACTAAAACCTCTGGTGAATATTTAATCAAAGGGCCGTGCCTTAATTGGCTAGCCTGTGCTACACCAGAACAGTTTGTAGACAACCTGCCAGAAGATGCACGATCCCAAGGGTTGTTATCTCGTATACTCCCTATCTATTATGATGGTGATAGAATACCACAGTCGCTTATACAAGAAAGAGTTAGTGACAATACAGTAAACAATTTACGTGAAGACTTAGCTGACATAGCTAAGATGTACGGGCCAATGACTTTTGATGAGGATGCGTTCAAGATTGTGGATGAAGACATCAAGGCAGGCATACCGCCAGAGCCTACAGATAATCATCTATCAGAGTATGTGCAACGTAGAGTATCTCACTTCATTAAGATTGCTATCGCAGTATCAGCATCACGCAGAAGCACTCGTAAGATTATGTTAGAAGACTGGGAGTTCACAAAAGAATTAATGTTTGCGGCTGAGAAACAAATGCCTAAAGCTTTAGAAGGTTTTGGTATGGGCAGAACAGGTCGCATTGCACATGACATGGTAACATGGTTGAATGGTACACTATTTAATAACGGCAGAAGCCATATGCTTATGAAGTTATTTAAAAGAGAATTGCTACGTAAGGTTCCTAATCCTGGAGAGTTAGAACAAACTATCCGGGCTATGGAAGATTCTGGTTACATCAAGGTCGAAGGGAATGTGGTTTTTCCATGTCGAAAAGACGTTTAGTAATCAGTAAGTTGCAATGGGCAAAGGCTCTTGATGAACGTCCTGTATTTATACCCTCTCCAAGGTTAACAGGCGTGAAGAGAGCTGGCGTGCTCTATGAGAATAGAGTAGCTAGCTATATGAAAGCAATCTATGGAGATGAGAATGTATTGCATGGCCAGTGGTATCAATACCAGGATAGACGAGGTGTAGGTTACTGCCAATCTGACATACTAATCTTACCACATGGAGATGTCAAAGATCTTTTAATCTTAGAATGTAAATTAAAATCTAGGAGAGTAGCTGAGGTACAACTACGTTATCTATACAGACCCATAGTAGAACGGCTATATCCAGACACCAATATTATTATGGTGCAAGTATGTAAGTTTCTAAACCCTAACACTAAGGGAGTAATCATAGATGATATTGCTGATATGTATAAGCAAGATTTATCTACATTATATTTAAGGACATTTGTATAATGTTGTGGACAGACGCACATCAATATGTTATAATGTTCTTTCATCACATCAACAAAACTAACTAGAGGAAATCTAATGACTAACAATTATCTGCCTACTGAATACCAACAATTTATCCATACCTCTAGGTACGCTCGATTTATTGATGCTGAAAAAAGACGAGAGGCTTGGCCTGAAACTGTCACCAGATATGTAGACTTTGTATCTGAAAATCTCAACACTAATTTTAAATATAAACTAAACTCTAAAATAAAATCCGAACTAACCAACTCCATATTATCATTACAAGTCATGCCGTCAATGCGAGCATTGATGACAGCTGGGCCTGCACTAGACAGAGATCACACTGCTGGGTATAACTGTAGCTACATACCAATAGATCATGTTAGATCTTTCGATGAGGTTATGTATATACTTTTGTGTGGTACAGGCGTAGGCTTTTCAGTTGAACGTAGCAACATAGAAAAGCTACCTACCATTGCCGAAGAGTTTGAAGATACTGCCACAACTATAATTGTACAAGACAGCAAGGCTGGGTGGGCTAAATCATTTAGGGAATTGGTTGCGATGCTTTACTCTGGGCAAGTACCAAAGATAGATGTATCACGGGTACGTCCTGCTGGTGCACGATTAAAAACATTTGGGGGGCGAGCAAGTGGGCCTCAACCTTTAATAAACTTATTTGAATTTACTATCAAAGCATTTAAGAATGCAGCAGGTAGACGGCTTAATTCATTAGAGTGTCACGACATTGTATGTAAGGTTGGCGAAGTTGTAGTAGTAGGTGGAGTAAGAAGATCCGCTTTGATATCACTTAGTAACTTACAAGATGATAGAATGCGTGGAGCTAAGACTGGTCAATGGTGGATAGATGAAGGTCAACGTGCCCTCTCTAATAACTCAGCGGCCTATACTTCTAAGCCAGATATGTCTGTGTTTATAAATGAATGGAAGAGTCTATATGATTCTAAGTCTGGTGAGCGTGGTATATTCAATAGGCAAGCCGCCAAAAATAAAGCTTCAGAGAATGGTAGACGAGATGCTGAATGGGACTTTGGTACTAACCCTTGCTCTGAAATTATACTACGACCATATCAATTCTGTAATCTAACTGAGGTAGTCATTCGTGCAACTGATGGTGAGAAAGATCTATTAGCTAAAGTAAGAGCCGCAACTATACTGGGTACGTTCCAATCTACCTTCACTGATTTTAAATATCTACGTAAGCAATGGAGACAGAACACTGAAGAAGAAAGATTGCTTGGAGTATCACTAACAGGTATCATGGACAACAAACTTACTAGTAGTCCTAACAAAGATTTCTTAATGCGTCTACGCAAAGAGGCAGTAGATACTAACAAAGAGTTTGCTAAGAAACTAGGCATACCACAATCAACTGCTATCACTTGTGTTAAACCATCTGGTACTGTAAGTCAGTTAGTTGATAGTGCTTCTGGTATTCACAGCAGACATAGCCAATACTATATACGTACAGTACGTGCGGATAAGAAAGATCCTTTAACAACTCTAATGATAGAGAAGGGCATGCCACATGAACCAGATATAACTAAGCCAGACTCAGTTGTTGTGTTCTCATTTCCTATGAAAGCACCAGAGGGTTGCATAACTAGGCACGATCTATCAGCTATCAATCAATTAGAAACATGGCTGATGTACCAAAGATACTGGTGTGAGCACAAGCCTTCATGTACAGTCTCAGTGAGAGAAAACGAATGGTTAGAAGTAGGGGCTTGGGTATACAAACATTTCGATGAGATATCTGGTGTTAGTTTCCTGCCACATTCAGAGCATGTGTATCAACAAGCACCATATCAAGACATAACTAAAGAGGAATATCTAGACGCAATTAAATTAATGCCACAACATGTAGATTGGTCAGAGCTAAGTAACTACGAAGAAGAAGACAATACAACTGGATCGCAGGAGTTAGCCTGTAGTTCTGGGGTGTGTGAGATAGTTGATATATCGTCAAATTAACCCTTGACTTAACGGCTCTCCTCGTGTATAATATGCAATAGGGGGGCACAAGGGGCGGATTGGAATGTAAAAGTTTTGATTTGCCCCTAGCTTTTACAGGAGAATAGAATGAAGTACCACCCTAAATACCCATCAGTAAGTACACCACTCGAAACAGTGGATCAAAAGACATTAGACAAGTGGAAGAAAGATAAGACTGAAGCCATGTCTGCTGCATACAGACTATCAAGAAGATTAGGTCAAAGAGATAAAGACCACGCTGAACATTACAGAACTTACCTAGATGCGAAGAGTGATCTAGCTGAGATAAGACGCTACGAAAGAACCGGAGAATGGACTGGCTCATACATGCCTTCCGATCCTCCACGAGAGTTGGTATACAGAATAGTAGCACCTGCCTACCATGCAAACGGAACCTTAAAGAGTGCACCAGAGGGTGCAGTTGTTGATGGGTTTAACAGAATCGTAAATGATTCTAATGTCAAAAAATAATATAGGAGAACATATATGATGGACAAAGTACAAGAAGCAGTCAACGCAGTAGTGCTTGCTAAAGGCAACAAAGCAGAGGCGGCTAAGAACTTAGGGATACCACGTACTACCTTGATAGGTAGACTGGATACTGCAGAACGAGAAGGCATTGCACCAAATGTTAATGCCCCCGACACATCTGCTGCCCTAGTAGAACAAAAGATGTTGCATGATATGCAACTTAAAGAACTAAGAACTCAAGTTAAAGAGCTGGCACTAGAAAATATTACAGCAGAACAAATCAGAAAGACTGTGTTTCAATTACACAATCGCAAGGCCAAGCCACCTAAGTGGTTAACCAAAGCATCTCCTGCGCATGGCGCACCAGGTGTACCTACATTATTTCTATCTGATTTTCACTGGGGTGAAGTAGTTAATTCAGCCGAGGTAAACCATCTAAATACTTTTGATAGAGACATAGCTAAAGCTAGACTTAAATCTACTATCGAATCTACCATAGATCTATGTACTAACCACATGGTTAATCCTAAGTATCCAGGTATTGTAGTTGCCCTTGGTGGTGATATGATCTCTGGTCATATCCATGAAGAGCTAGCAGAAACAAATGATGGCACTAACATTGAGCATGTACTAGAACTCTTTGACCACTTGACATGGGCAATTGATTCACTAGCTGATGTGTTTGGCAAAGTGTTTGTACCGTGTGCCTTTGGTAATCATGGCAGAATGTTTAAACAATACAGACATAAGCAAGCAGCGGCAACCAGTTTTGACTGGATGTTATATACTATGCTTGAGAAACATTATACTAATGCCAAGGATGACAGAGTACAATTCCAAATACCATTTGGCTTTGATGCTTATTACAAAGTATATGATGTTAGCTACTTGTTAACTCATGGTGATAGGCTTGGAGTTAAGGGGGGCAGTGGAGTAGTAGGTATGTTAGGTCCGATTGCTCGAGGAGTTTCTAAGGTTAAGATTGAATATGCTACACACAAGAAGCCTATTGATTATGTTATCATGGGGCATTGGCATCAGTACTTAACTTTAAAAGGTATCATAGTTAATGGATCACTAAAAGGTTATGATGAATATGCAATGAGTAACAGGTTTTCTTTTGAAGAACCACGCCAAGCTTTATGGTTTACACACCCTAAATATGGTATAACTTTTCAATTACCTGTAATGTCTGAGCAAGCACTAAGAAAGAAGCCAAAATCTGAGTGGGTACAATGGAAATAATCCTTGCATGTGCCCCCTTTATTTGATATAATAGGAGACTTTATGAGCGATAAAGAACCACAAGAAATTAAGACAGGGTTTAACATACCATACCCAGAACTTAATGCACCATCTGTTACAATAGGTGGTGATGCAGTTAAGGTTGAAGATACAACTGACAATCTTAAACAAGATAAGGACTAACCAACAACCCATGTCAAAAGAAAATGAAGAAGAACGCATTAGCTTTGCAGAATTAGCACAGATGCTTAACAAGAAAACTATTGGCGTAGGTAAAAAGAAAAGGAAAACAAATGGAAAAAATAAAACTAATTAAAGACTGGTACATTGGTCTTGGTAAGAAAACTAAGATAGTAATTGCAATTGGTGTTGTAGTTATTATAGGAATCATTGTTAACAGTTAATGGGTATTCCATTCGAAATGATTACCATGCTTGGCTCCACTGTTCTCGGTGGGGTCATGAGCATATGGTCGCAAAAGATCAAAGCTAAACAAGATGAGCAGAAGATGCTCTTACAAAGAGCTGAGGTTCAGACTGCTAGTTATAAAGAAGCACGTGAACATAAAGATGTAGGCTTCCAATGGACAAGAAGAATCATAGCATTGACTGCGGTGTTTTCTATTATTGTTCTACCTAAAATTGTACCACTGTTCTGGCCAGAAGTACAAATCATAGTAGGTTATTCAGAGTTTAAGCCAGGGTTTCTTTTCTTTACAGAAGGTGAAGAGATAATGAAATGGGTACCAATGGCGGCACCAGGTATTGTAATCACACCACTTGATACTAATCTCGTGGCGGCAATTACTGGTCTGTATTTTGGTGGATCATTAGTGAAGAAATAATTTTAACAACCAACAAGGAGAACCACATGAGTGAACAACCAACCGAAGAACAAGTAGTAATACAGGATCTTGTTAATCAGCTTGCTGATAAAGACAGATCTATAGTTAACTATAGGGTTACTATTACACAGTTAAGAGGTCAAGTAGCTGCACTGCTACCAGCAGAAAAAGCAATCGAGACTGTAGAAGATAAGAAGAAAAAAGATTCTAAGAACTAAGAATCTAATCCAAGAGATTCTCTGTTTTTCATTTTCTCTTGTATATTTAATTTATCTGAGCTATATATCCTTGCTTTAGGATTAGCTTGTTGCCTGCCTTCTTCGAACAGTCTAGCTGTATCAGGACGGTAGGCATACTTTCCATCCATCTTAGTATTAAACTTAATAACATCAACTCTAAGTTTGCCTAATCTTTTATATGTATCTGCTGTTAAAGAAGGATCAAACGTAATATTCTCCGCCATATATAAATCTCTGTATGCTTCTTTATATCTAGCATTAAATTGACGGTGTGCTTGTTGATGCTTAGTGTCAATCATTCTTTCTCTGAATAAAGCGTCTCTTTCTTTAGCTACTTTATTAGAAGCAAAACCTAATGACTGTAATATTAACTCTGGTGTAGTTAAGTCTGCTGTTAGTAATGTACCTTTTCTAGTATCCGCATATCCTTCGGTCGGATATTTATATGCCCCTCTATAAAAGTTTTTAATAAACGAAGGAGCAGCTGCCATATAGAAATCTAAATTTTTTACCGCTTGTCCAAGTCCTTGTTGGTTAGATATTTGTATCATTTGTTGTGGTATACCTAAGACAATAGCACCAGGAGCTCCAAATAATTCGTAAGGTTTTGAACCTGTAGGCATTCCTACAGTACCTAGTATAGACCAGACTTGTTGCATACCAGGTAAATTTCCTAGAGTTATTCTTTGCTGTATAGACACTCCAGCATATGCTTCAAAGATTCCATTCATTATAAAGTCAGTAGTTTTAGGGCCAGTTACTTCTGTTAGCATGTCTCTCATTTGAGTTCTTAAATCTGTGTTAAATCCACCAAGTCTTGATAAGAATGCATATGCTCTGTTGAGATCATCACCACCTGGCATACCTAATACACCGCCAGTTAAAAACATCATCAACATTACTTTAGCAAATATAGCTCCGCCTGTTTTTCTGTTACCTTTAACAAATAAACTGTGTAACAATCCAAGCATTAAATTAACATAAGTTTGGAATAAGAAAGCTACTGAACCAAGTCCTCTCATAATTTTAGGACGATTAGTTTTACTATAATTACCAAATGTTTCATCAATCATTAGGTCAGCAAACATAGTAGCAGTTGCTATACCACCTTCCCTAGCTTTTCTAGCATTCCATATTTCATTGTATCCACTATAATATTCATCAGCTTTTCTTAACATCTCTGGATCTGATGCCAACCTATATGAAGCAATCCAAGCAGCAGTACGAGAGAAAGTCTCAAAGGTATTAAAGACACCACTCATAATGCCTTGTTCAAATATTCTTCCTGCCTTTCTAACTGCACCACGTTTGCCAGGTATAATAGAAGCGTTAGGTGCTTGGCCTTTTTCCAAACCAGCTTGTCCAGGTCTAAGTACTCCGTTGTTAAATCGTTCTTGTATCAACGCTTGTAATTCTTTAGGTGCATTACTTACATTCATAAACGTGTCACCATAATCTGACTCAACAATAGTCATCATCTTACGTGCATCATCAAATGCTCTAGTTAATTGCACTGTTGTTTTAGGAGTGCCTGCAAATTGTGATAGTATTGGGCCAGTAAATTGTACTGCACTCATAGTCTGTAAGATACCAGAAGAGAAATTGCCCCCCAAGAACCACCAGAAACCCATTCGTCTTAGTCCAGAAAACTCATAGTTGTGAGCATCAACTACACCATAGTCATACATACCTGTAATAGCTGCTCTTAATTTTGGTTTAGGACTTCTAGGATTATCAGCATAATCTTTTGCCTTACCATAGTTTCTTGCAACTTCTTTAGACATACCATTACGTGCGGCAAAATCAGAAGCCATTAATCCAAACGCCATAATACCATTCATGAAGTCACCACTGTATCCATCTACACCACCTACTTCTCTTCTTGGAGTAATAAATTGATCAAAGCCTACAACTCGGCCCTCACTTACTGAGGAGTTTAATTCTTTAAGAAGCTCTTGAAACATCTTTCCTTTGTTGTCAGACATTCTAGCTGCTACCGCTTCTAATGCAGAAAAATCTTTAGGTGCTTCATCGTTGAACTTTTTAATAATGTCTGGATTTAATTTAACTGTTGTTATTTCATACTTAGGATCATTATATCTATCAGCAAACTTTCTTTCTATTTGCCTTATCAAACCTGCAGTAGTGTATCCTCTGAGTCTGTCCTCTGTTAATGGTGGCTCAACTAGTTCGTATGCAACTACTCGGTCTTTACTAGTACGAGGTTTTGTAGTATCAACTACAGTAACTGCATTGTCTCCGTATCTCATTAATGGTATGTAGTCAAACCTTGTAAACTCAGCAGTTTGTTTAGCAACTTTTAGAGCATCACTTAATCTTGTCTCTGCTCCCACAGTATCGTTACCAAGTAGTGCTTGTATTCTACCAGATGATTTTAAAGTTTCATCAAAGATAGCTAGTTCGTTAAAGTTATAACTTAAAGTCTTAAGAGAATCATAAACTTGCTGTATCTGTGGATATTCCAGATTCATAATTTGTTCTGGTGTTACTGGTACTGTAGGATCAAATCCTAATTGAGTTAAACTTTCTGGATAAGCAGTTGCTAATAAATCAAAAGCTGATTGAAAGTCTTCCATATGGTGACCACTTATAGTCATCATTAAATTCTTTTTCATTACCTCAACATTAGCTACAATTATATCTTGATAAGCTTTGGCCGCATCTCCTTGTAAAGTTATAACTTCACCTTGTTGTATAGTGTAACTGTCGCCATTTCTTCTATGTAATATCTTAGACTCAGGGGCAACAAATGTTATGTTACCATTAGCATCAGGACGGTATTGTCCTGGAGAAGATTGTGAAATAGAAAATGCTTTGTCTAAAAATACAGCGTCCTCACCTAGTAATTCGTATATCATGAAAGCATCTTTAGTAGCTATTGCAAACTGAGATTGAAAATTTTGTGCAAGTTTTTGCATGAAATCTATACTGTTCCACATAGTAGAAACCACACCATACTTACGAGCAATAGTACTTAAGTTTGAAAACCATTTACCAAGAGTACTTATATCAGTTAGACTTACCTCTTCCATAGCAGAAAACTTTTCAGTAGCCGCTCTTAACTTAACCATATTTCTTTCATGCTCAGAAAGACCTTGACGGCTCATCTTCTCATTAGTACTTAAGAAATCATCCGCTATTGCTATCTCGATTGGCCCGTCTGTTGATGCATTATAGTTTAGGTCACGCATATCTGGATTACCATTGCCATCTACTTGTTGATACTGATCGTTGTTAAATATAATAAAAGAATCCATCATTGGATCATGATCATTGTCCATCCCTTCCACTTGATTACGATATACTATACCATCGTAACCTTTAGCTTCTATAGATTCTTTAAGATATTTATTAAAAAAAGCATCTTGTTCTTTTAACGGTTTAGTTTTAGTTTTTTCTCTAACAAATTCTCTTATGGCATTAGCTTCTTCTTTAGTAAATATTTGATCAACAAATAAAGCAAGACCTCCGTCAATGCTTTCCATCTTATCTGTTTTTTCTGTTAATTCTTTTAGTAAATTATTTGTGCCCCAATCTGTTCCTAAATCTGTTACTCTTAAAGGGTTTCTTATATATAATACAGCAGCCATAGTTGATGGACCTTCTGCTTTAGTACCATATACTGGGCCTTCTGCTCCAGTACCATATTTGGAATATATGCCACCTTTTTGAATAGCTCTTTGATCAGCTGCGTTAATGGTACCAAAGTGTGTGCCAAAATTATCAAAGATTAAACCGTCAAATCCATATCTTTTTGGATCTACTCTAAATCCTTTTTTTCTTATTTCTTTCATATTGCTAGTATTTGTACCATGATAAACAATTGAAGGACTGCCTGCTATAGTCAGATCAGATTGTGTAGGCAAGTTAGCTCGTATACGGGCTAACCTAGCTCTGTACATCTCAACAGGATTTATATTACCAAGTATGCCACTTGCTTGCATTAACAAATTTCTAAATAATCTAGTAGTTTCTTGTTGAGCAAATGTTTGACTTACCCTAGAATACTGTCTTGTAAGTTCTTCAAAAGATAAAGCTAAATTAGAACCAAGGTTGTCTTGCATATATGCAAACAAAGTATTCAGAGTTCTATCATCTAGTTTTTCTAGTTGTTGTAAATAACTTTCTACCAGATCTAAATTAGGTATACCATTGACGTTAGTTAAACCTTTGTACAAACCAGAAACTTTTCGTAACATCGTTTTTAATAAAACTCCTTCAGAACCTTCGTATGTAACTACTGGAATACTTGGTGTATCCATTGGATTTTGTCTAAACAACTTATCATCAACGTATTCATCCCATGCTTTATACAATGATTCATTCTGTATTATGTCGCCCCCTGTCTTACTGCTAACAAGTACTTTGGTTGTACCTTCTTTTCTATTTAAAAAGTTAATAGCATCTTGTTCTGATATGTTAGCAGCTCTGGCCAAGTTAAGCGGACCAAGTCTTTGTATGTCAGCTTGATCTATAATTTCTTTTCTTTCTTTTAGAACGCCGTTATCAAAAGCTTCAAATATTTTATTGCTTTCTGTAAATTTATTAAAGCCTAAAGCATTGGCTAACATTTTTAAATAAATAGCAATACGTGCAAAGACTTTACCCATTACACCTTTAGGTTGGAACAGTGACCCATTTCTTGTAACAGTCATGTACTCAGCAAACATATCAGCTATGGCTTCTTCTTGCATACCAAGCGCAGTCATGTTAGGTTGATCTTCATAACGTTTCTTAATGTTATATCTTTTTAATCCTACTTCTCTTGCTACTTTAAGTAATGCTTGCTTTTCCTTCTGTGTCATTAAGTTATCTAATATATAATGCATAGACTCATGATACATAACAAAGTTTCTAGAATATGCAGGATCAACTTTTCTGCCAGCAACCATAGGGTTTGCGTTTAAAGCTACTTGTATTGCGTTAGCACCAATAATAAACTTACCATTTAACTGTGCCCCCTCTGCGTTTAGTACCTTATTAAATAAATCAACTGACAAAGCATCTAAGCCTAAGCTGTTTAATTCACTTTGCATTTGTTGTCTTATGATAGGTAGTGCATCTAACATCTCTTGTGTTAACGCACCTCTGTCTATTGAGGTAGGATTCTCGTTTACACTCCAATAAGTTTTGGTTACCTTTTCTTTTATTTTTTCATCATAACCAAATAATCTTTTTTTAATTTTATTTATTTCAGGGGTAGTAGGTTTACCTTTAAATGAATCCCATTTTCTTATGGGTTCTATATCAAAACTTCCTAGCAATTCGTTCAACTCAACTCGAGCATCTCGAATCTCATCTATCATGTTTTCATAATTTCTAATTTGTCTTACCGATTCTCTGTAACTACTTCTAGCTGT
>Ga0208814_1000471_pt1 | contig 24981 bp, 22 predicted proteins | sample MalvirAntarct_55_FD_184253 | JGI IMG/M metagenome (GOLD analysis project Ga0208814, IMG submission 184253) | Marine viral communities from the Global Malaspina Expedition - Malaspina viral metaG Antarct_55 (SPAdes) (version 2) | ecosystem: Environmental > Aquatic > Marine > Oceanic | place...
GTTAGAGTTCTACAACAAACCAAACTACGAACTGCATCAATACGTGGTCGGCGTTGGTTTCGGCTCACCTCTCATGGCCTTGACAGGTCTAAACAGCATGTCGATCCACCTATATGGCGGTTCGGGCGTAGGTAAAACTACTGCACAGATGGCGGCGATCGGTATATGGGGAAGCCCTGACGATCTGATGAACAAGCCAGAGGATACACATAACTCTCGTATGCTACGTGGTGAGGTGATGCACAACATACCCTTAGTGTCAGACGAGATGACTAACGTAAATGGTGAACAGATGTCTGACTACGTTTATCAGGTGTCTGGTGGTCGGCAGAAAAACCGCATGTCTATGAACGGCAACACGGAACGGGCGCGGGGTAAACCTTGGCAACTGCTCGCGTTAAGCTCAGGCAACACGAGTGCATGGGAAGTACTGGGTCGTCACAAAGCATCTCCGAAAGCAGAGATGTATCGGATGTTTGAGATACGTGTTAAAAAGATGAACTTCACTAAGGGAGACAACACTGCCACAGCCTACCTTATAAACGACTTCAAGAATAACTACGGGCATGTAGGCATAGAGTATATACAATGGGTTATAAACAACAAAGAAGAAGTACGCCGTATTGTTGAGTCTGTGCGTACACGTCTGGACAGAGCGGCTGGACTTAGCACGGAGCATAGGTTCTGGTCTAATGGGAACGCGGTTATTATTGCAGGTCTTATCATCGCTAATAAGTTGGGCCTCGTTAATTACGATGTCGGTGCTGTGTATAAGTGGGTTGTGGGTGAATTGCTTTCTCGTAACAGCTACGTCAGCGATACAGGTTCATCTGTTGTGCAAACACTCAACAACTACTTGTCAGAAAACTTCAACAACATGCTCAAGATCGAAAGCACTGAAGACCTTCGTGGCAAGAACGAGAATGGCCTAGATCAACTTGTACCTGTCGGTGCATCGCCTAAAGGCCATTTGGTTGCACGGTACGAGCCAGACACTAAGCTGTTGTTCCTAAGATTGAAGCCGTTCCGAGAGTGGTGTGTAGATCAGCAGATAAACTACCAAGGCATTGTAGACGACTTAAAGAATAAGTTAGGCGCAAAGCGTATCAAGAAACGCCTTACTAAAGGCACTGACTTTAACCTACCGCCAGATTGGGTACTAGAGATGGAGTTTGCAGAGATGGAGCAAGATAGTGATGGATCAGAAGGTATTGAAGGTTGACGATTTAAACCCTGATGGGTTACGGATCACTGTTGACTGGGAAGACATGAGTGTGGGGGCATCCATATTTGTGCCTTGTGTCAACACCGAGAAGGGTAAAGAGCAACTAAACAAGATCGCAAAACGTAAAGAATGGAAGTTGGATACGCAAACCTGCATAGAAAACGGTAAATTAGGTTTACGTACGTGGCGTACTGTGTAACAATACTCACACGACGTTCGCCTGTGAATGTTGTTCTCAACCTACTTGCCCTCGCTTCGGCGGGGGCTTTTTTATTCGTACTCTTCGAAGCTCTTACGCATGGCGTCTGTGTACACGATACCGTTAACCATTTTACCGGTTGTTGTGAGGAACCCTTTATAAGAACTTTCTAACGCTGGATCATCAATCGCATCACCCCGATATTCTGCAGGTAAAGATTGATTGAACTCTCGTATCTTTTTACGCACCTCACGAATTTCTTCTCTATCGCCTTCGGTCTTAGCCATGTTGTGCAGTCGCATTAACTTACGGCGTCTTTTGTCCACAACGTTTTGTCTACGCCGCTCACTGCTGTTGATCTTTAAATTTTCTACATAGTCTGCGGGCGCGAAGCCTAACAACTGCATAAACGAGTTGTATGGGTTTATATCGTCTACGATTGGGTTGCCTCGCATCGTGTTCGCCCCTTCAGTAGAGAACCTTTGGAACTTACTTATGTTGCGCATAGCGGCAGGTGCCATAGCCTCAAGCCCACGTTGAACCTCACCTTCTTGTAGAAGATCATACCCCCGCTCAACACTCAAACCTACACCAACAACAGGACCGCCCAGCTGTTCTATAAGTGTGTAGAACCTGCTCTGGTCTTTGTCGATAAACGGCTGGCGATACAACAAGCTGTTCATAGACACACGACTAGCAATATCCACGCCTAGTAGTTCGTTGGCTAACCCGTCATACAACGTACCGGGTAATAATTTACGCATCATAGCTTCGAAGTCATCTTCGTCATCATCAGCAAACATATCGTAGATTGCGGCAGCTGCACCCATCAAAGGTAGCCCAGCGACACCGGCCAATGACCCAGTAGTTACCATAAAGTACGCAAGTTGCTTCCGTGCAATCTTACGGATGTCTGGGTCTGCTTCGGCTAGTGCTTGGTCTACTAAGTGTGCCATAAAGTAATATCGAGACACCGCGAATCGTTTAAACAAGAAGGCTACGTTACCTACGGGCTTCTGTGCCCACACCGGACGACCTGCAGAAGCCGTAGAACCTAACGTCAATTCTGTAGCCTCCATAGCTTTTTGCGCCGCCGCATCGTAATCAGCTTGGCTCGCTGGCTCTTTACCCCCATTAGTACGATTGTTTAACTCCAAGTCATATGCAGCCATTAATGATATTTGTCGTCCAAAACGCTCTCCGTGGTGCACAAGGAACCCACTTACTTGATTCATCTTCGCTAACACATCTTTGCGGTTAGTTAAGTCCACATGCTCTTGGTCTATACTTTGATTAAACATACCCCTAGCACCGGCTTTCTCAACCAATGTCTTGTATCTTAAAATATCTTCAGGTGTGTTCGGGTCATCAAAGTTATAGTTATCAAACCCTTTATTATGCTTACCGAGCTGTACTTCTCGTATTTCTGGTTTACCGTCTGCACCCATAACAGTAATCATCTTTGTAGATGGAGACCCCATGAAAAGCTTCGTTGCTCGAGATATAGCTGATGTAGCTTTCCCCCCACCATACTCCCCAGCTAGATAAGGGTGTACCGCCATAGGTATATCAAACATCACGTTAAAGGCAGATGATATGTTACCCCCCATCGTCCAACCGAAACCCATAGAAGTAGCGATTTGTGACCACCGTGCCATTGATGGAGATTGAGCAAACTCTGCAATTTGATCCAGCTTCTTCGCTATATCCATAGTGTCGAGGTTAGTGAGATAATCCCCCTCTTGAAGTTTGTTTCGGAAAGCTTGTATTTTTGCGCCATATTCTAACTGCACAAGCTGTTTTTCGATACCTCGGAAGTTGTCACGAAATCTTTCTGCAGGGTCAACTTCCATTCCCGGCATACCAGATGGAGTAACATCACCCAATGCACCTAGAATACCTCGGCCTCCAGTTTCACGTTCTTTACGACTACGGAATGACTGCATAAACGAGCGTTCTGGTATCGCATCTAACGACAGATCAATAATCCTATCTATAGCTTGTTGATCCACCCCTGCTTTCTGTAGAGCGTCTAGCACTGAGAATACGAACGAAGATTTTGGAGCTCCACTATAGTCGCGCTGTGCGTCTCGCTTACCAATTTCAATCTTACCAACATCGTCATCACGCCCGATACTTCGTAAGTATTTAACGACGTTTTCCCGTGCCTGCATCATATCTTTTTCAGATGTGTAGTACTCAGTAAACACTTCTATACCACCATTTCTAAGTGGGTCAGGGGCATTGTATGATAATCTAAAATCTCCATCACGACCTAGTTTAAAGTAAGGGCGGATAACACCACCTTGAGCGTGTAGTAAATCAGATAGTTTTTCAAACGCAGTTTTTTGAGCTTCTGCATCTATACCCAAAGAAGCAATACGTGCTTTAATAGCAGGCATAATACGATCTTGCGCGGCCTCGCCCATGTCACGGGTTATGTTATACAGGTCTTGCCCTTGCTTGCCGAGTAACTTGTATTCGTCATTTAAGGTTTTCCATATCGCTTTCTTTTCGTCAGACGGTTCACCTGCTTTTTTAGCTTTTGACCTCGGCATATCTTGACCGCCGAACTTTTGCTCTAAGTCGTCGTTTAGTTTTTTGACCTCTGCATTTCGCTTTTTAACGTCAACAAAAGATTTCATAACCGTTCTTTCAGTCACCATGTCGTAGTATGATAACCAGTACTTATCGTAGGTACTTTGTGGGCGAGCAGGATCAACTTCGTCTTGCGTAGCACGGTTCATCAGTGCCTGCATCCTGTTGTACCCTTCGGGGTTTGCTTTGCGGTAGGCTCTGTAATCGTTGTATAGCACGTCCACAGGCTCGAAAGCTTTCCGCAATGCGCCAGACGTTTGGTCTATTAATACGTTTAGTTCATTAGCAAAAGGAATTTTGTCTTTGGCTAGCCGTGCCAAGTTGTTTACAGGCTGCACAGCAAGTACAAACTGTTTTAGTTTACGAGGAGTGTTTTCGCTAATAAAGTCTCTTGCTTGTTCGTAACGATTTTTGTCCCCCAACGGCACTGCTGTAACGTGCTTACGTAACAACTCGGTTGCACCTTTTACAGTGCGCCCCAGCAACAACATATCGGGCACTGCTCGTGTATCCGGTGCCGGAGTAAGCAGTCCCATAACTAAACGGTCTATATCGTCGAGCGGTGATTCCGGAGGTTTCGGCTTAAACCCTAGCATCTTGCGGAAAGCGCGCATGACTGCATTTGCAAACTTCTTCCAGCCTGCCATTTTACCGCCGTCCACACTCATAAGAGCTAGAGCTCTTTGGAACTCAGGATTACCGAACGCTTCTGCAACAAACTCGTCTAAGTTTTTCGTACCATACACATCGCCAAGTTGCTCTCTCGCCGCTTCAAGAAGCGCTTGCAACTGCTTAACTTCTGGTAAATTAGGGTTAGCTAAAGATGCTGAAGTGACCGCGTGAGCCATCTCGTGTAGAACAGTATGCACGTTCATACCATTGTTAGCGTCGATAAATACTGTGTTCGTTGCGGGACGGAACATACCAGCCGCTTTGCGCCCTACCATTGTAGATAGATCGCCAACTACTTGAACTTGTGTAGTACCAACAGTTTCGGCCAACTTACCTGCAATCTGACGGACACGCTCTACTGGGTTTGTAGCGGCTATTGCATTAAGGGCAAATTGTAAGTCACCTCTTTGCAGTGCGTTCTGTATACTAGGTAATAATGCCTGATCTAAACCATGCACAGGATCAGTGAGTAAGAAGCCCAAATCTCGTGAGTGTGCGTAGCCGTCATACAGACCCATAATTTCCTCGCCTGATATAACTGATTTAGCTTCAGGGTCGTACACTATTCTTGTAGTTTGCGGTAGGGCAGTAGATACTTTATTGTTTTCTCGAAGCTGAAGACCTGTGCCGATAAGGTATGATTCGAACGCGGTACGACCTCTAACCGGTGTAGTTACGCGGAACAGCTCCTCACCTGACTTCAATGTCGTTGTTTTAATGTCGTTAGCCATAGAACTGTCTAGTTCAAGAGTTTTGTTTATCCGTTCGTTTGCAACTTTTAAACGTTCCGCCACTGCGATTTCTTTCGCATCTTTGTTTTGCTGTTTTTTAAACGTTTTATCTATACTCTTCTGTATTGACTTAGCGGCATTGACTACGCCTATATAGGCATCAGATGGGTTAAACTTAGAAGTATCACGGTTAGCCATACGGCGAGCACGTATCATCTCTTGTATAGCACTGTCAGACATGTTCTCGTGAACCCAACGACGTGCTTCCATAGCTGCAGGCTGTGTTATACCGTTATAGAAAGCAAACTGTGCAGGAGTATAGTCCTTCTTAATAGTCTGCGTAGCCCCAATAGACGCTTGCGAACCAATTTCAGCTAAGGCATCAACAGGTCTACGGAATCGTTTAAAAAATAACTTAGCTTTTTCAGCTGGTTTGTTCCCTTTAAGGGCGGCGTCCGAAGTAGTGAGGAGTTCAATAATACCTTCTTTATCCACTGCGGTAGTGACTTCAGGGGCAGCTTGTGCGTCTATCTGCGTATCGTGATACTCTTGTGATCCTTCTGAACGGCGTCCGTCTTCGAATAAGGCGTCAAGTTTAGCCTGAGCTTCTTGGTTGCGAGTATCTTCAGTGGCTTGTAGTTGCTCTTGTGGTACTGCTTCCCCTTGAATTTCATTGGGAGGTATTGGTGCAAGTGCTGTAACCTCTTCTACCACTTGTTCGTCGCCTGCTTCGAACGGTTCACCGATAGGTTCAAGCGTTTTCGGGTTAGTACGTACTTTAGTGTTCGATGCTGCGGTAACGTCTTCGGTTTTTGGGATTGTCGTAGATGTTACATTATCTACGTTTATAAGTACTTCGTTTTCCCCGATTGGGCCTCGTGCCGTTATATCTGGCGATCCTAGTATGTCTGCCTTTTTAACTTTAAAGGCTTGTAAATCACCTTCACCGTCTACCCAAGGTAGTTGAGTAGAAAAAGTTTTGCCAAATTCAGGGTTTGTTGTAAAAGACTTAACTTCTCCTTTTGGAGTTGTACCTATCCGGTATACAGTCATTTCGTCAGGTTGGTCTTTTAAAAATTCCTGTGTTTTATCGTATATACCTTTACGAACGTCGGCTATCTCAACTTTATTAGCGGTTTCAAAGTTATATTCTTTACCCTCAGCTTCCATAATAGCCGCTTTTATTTCACCAGCGGCGTACTCATCATCTGAGCTAAGTGCATACCTAATCCTGTCAAAAGAATCCGTACTAGCTGATAAAAACTTATCTAGTGTATTGAACTCTGGTCCCGCTGGTCCTCCAGACTCATTAACATCTGGCAAATCTGCTCCCAGTGCATTGGGGTCAGGTGTTGTAGATTCGTCGGGATTTCCACTTGTATCTGGTTCAACTCTGTCGTTTGCCACGCTTTCTGAACCACCTGAAACGCTTGCTCCAGTTCCTTTGGGTTTAGGTTGTGGCACTTCTCCATTAATTAGAGCCTCTATTCTAGCTTCTATGTCGGGTACTTTATTACGGATTATCGAATTTTTTGCGTAGTTCTGCAAGAGTGCTTGTACATCTTTGTCGTTAATATCTTCGCCAATTATTTTTTGACGTATTGATGCTCGAGGAAACACACCTGCATTATCAAGCATTTCTTTAGTGACGGGTGTCACTGTAGGAGTAGGGACTGTGCTTCTGCCCTCTCCAAACGCACCAAGTGTAGCTCGTGTACCACCACCGATTAGACCACCTGCAATAGCGGCTTCACGATACTCTACAATGGCATCGTCGCTATCAATAGGTAGCCCAGCTTGTGCGCGTTCTAGCATTTGCTGCCCGACTTCGGTCAAACTTTCAGTAGCAGCACCGCCTGTAGCACGAGAACCTGTACGTGTGAGTACGCCTTTCCAGCCTTCTTTTGTAGAACCAACCGGTTTTAGTAGTTTAAACCCACCTAGTAATAACTTGTCTGCAACACCTTCAAGTGCCGCTTGGCCGAAAGTAGCGGTCAGCGCATCGCCTACATCGACTCTATCTTTTGTACCGCTAGCGACTTCATCTTCTTGACGTTGGATGTTGTTACCAAACAGGATCGGCGCAGTCGCAAGGCCAGCAGCTGTAGCACCAACAACAAACGGTGCAGCTGCACCCAAAACAGGAGCCGCTAAAGGAGCCGCTAGCGTACCTAACGCCGCCGCACCAAGACCAAGACCTAGCTGTGTACCTTGCTCACCTACAACTTCACCTGCGTAGGTCAACGCCGATCCAATACTATCAACGTCAGTAGACTGTAATCGTTTAGGCTGTTCAAGAGATAAGCGCCCAAGTTGTTGACCAGCACGTTCTTCTACACCGGTACCGTAGTTCTCAAGAAACCCAAGCCCAGTCTGCTCTCCGATAGTGCCGATAGTCTCACCAACAGCTTCTTTAACTTGCTGAAAACCGCGAGCACCGCCGCGACCTAACGCAGTGCCATCGTCTACGTATAAGTCTTCGCCGTATCTATCTTTGTATGCTTTAAGGTCTTCTTCTCTATCCTGCTGAAGAATCTGTGCTATTTTAGCAAACTCTACGTCTGAAGGATTTTCTCCGGATATAGTAAAGTCGTAACCTTTACCCGTTTGGGAGTCTACGTATTGGAAAATACCCATTTATTTAGCCTATTTAGTTAATTAGCGTACATCGTATGCGGAGTTTTTACTACCTGTAGGATTAACGTTAATGTTAGCACTACGGTATGCCTGATTTATAGCCTTTTCTAGCTCTTCTATTCGGTCGTTTATTCTTTCACGAGCTACTCTATCAGGATCGACCATTTTCCCACCAAACCCAAAGATCGACGATTTTTCGGGGTCTCTAAGCATGCTACGTTCTGCTACTAGCGCCTCTAGCTGCTTTCGCATATCTGTAAGGTACGCCCCAGTAACAGGTTTGCGCATACCTGCTTTTGCTTTGGCTAGCTGAATCGACGTTAAGTCTTTATATGCAGATAGGCCAGCTTGCCCTGCTTTACCAAAGTCACCTGTGCTCATTAACGTAAGGCCAGCTTGGGCTAGCGCCAACCACTGATCTTGATTTAGTTTACTTGCAGTGGATTTAAATGGCTTGTCATCGGCTTTTTCAACCGGAGTCTTTTTGACAGGCACGACACTCGCAATACCTACTTGTGACATAGCTTTGTCTTCATCCGCTATTCGTTTAGCTTGCTCAAGCTCATTTTTTCTTTTTTCTTCCAAATCGCGATATTCTGTGCCGCCCATAAGTCGAGCAACCTCATTAGGGTATTCGAAATCTGGTTGAGTAAGGCTATTTTCACGGGCTCTAAGAGCTCCTTCGTAGCCACGTTTTTCAATTTTATCTCTTGCGGTTTCGTTCATACCTCCAACATACTCATCAATCCGGGCGCTATTACGAGTACTAAAGTCTCCAAGCCCCTTCATTATTCTTTCTCCAAGGCCGGGGTTTTCTGGGTCGCGGCCATACCCACCATAGATAGAAGTAGCGTTAGGGTCTAAGATTTGACCTAAGCCCATGCCTCCTTGTACCTGCTGTCCGGGGTATGCTTTAGGAACAAAATTTGGATCGGCGGTTGGATAAAATTTATCTAACTCAGTAGTCGTAATAGCACCGGGACTATAGTCTGGTTGACTCGGCATTTGTGCCATTATCGCTTGTGCGACTTCATCGTCAGACGAGCCTCCAAACTTCATCCCATAATCTCTTAAAGTTGTGCCATTAGAATCCGCTGGGTTATACTCTCCGCCAGACTCTATAAACTGACGCATACCACTTTTGCCGCCTAAATGAGCCATAGCCATGATGCTATCGTCGTTAATCAACACGCCGTTAATCGTTTGACCCTTATACGCATCCAAGCCTGTGTCGTTTGCATAGTCCGAAATATCTTTCTGATGCCACTGAACAACTTCTTCTTGTAGTGCTGGATTAGCTTTAAACTGCTCCATAGTAAAATCTTGACCTGTCGCGTCACGGAAGTCCGTGAGTCTAGCATCCCCAAACTGATACTTGCCAACGAAACCCTCATTGTTCTGTGCGTTGTATCCACCACTTCCTTGACTCTCACTCTCGCCAAGCTGTGTTAACATACTAGAGGATAAAGACGCTGCAATCCGAGCAAGTTCTTCTGGGTTATCTTTGTACTGTTCGTATAAAGCTGGGTTACTTACTTTTAATCTTGCAATAGCGCTCATATCACCACCTGACACAAACCCACCGGGAGCTAGACGCATAATGCCACCATCAGCCATACGTTGAGGCTGGTTAGGTTGTGCAGGAAGTCCTGCCGCTTGTACGTTTGGCACCCCTGTATTCTGTGTCATGTCTGTTTTAGGAGCCATAGATTGTGCAACTTGTGCAATACCTTGTTGTGGCACGCCCGCCGCAGATACGGCATCTTGCGCAACGGTAGGTTGCATCAATCCTTCTTGTCGCTGTACATCTGATCGCATACGCTTCCGACGCTCGATCTCGCTCAATACCATGAACTGAGGGGCAGAACCCGAAGGCATCTGCATTTCTTTTATCAGTTGAGCTTCAGAAAAGTTCTTTAGCTTGTCTTGGGTGTCGAGCATATTAAGCATTAGCCGTAAGCCTTATATAGTGATAATCCAGTTAAACCTGCGCCAACCGCTTGTTGGAGCGCGCCGGGTTGTTGTGTAGGTGTAGTGCTTGTTCCTGAAGTTGTGCCTGTTGCGGCAATAGGCATACCGGATAAAATACCCGTCATATTACCAATCTGTTCACGAGTGTAGCCCTGCTGTTCAAGGAAGTTAGCATAGTCCAGATCAAGTCCCGCCTGACCTTCAGCCTGTACGGCTTGGCCTACGCCTTCACGCAACTGCTCGTTCTGTATTTGTGTCTGACGCTCGATCTCACCCAAACGAGTAAGCTCTGTACCCATGCTAGTACCGGCTCTAAGTGCCGCAAGTCCTTGCCCTGCACCGAATTGGCTGGCCGCTTCTTGGCCTGTTTGTACCCGTCCAAGTTCAGAGGCGCGTCGTTGTTCTGCGGTCATCTGTGCGGCTCTATCGGCACCGAACTGCTTCGATGCATCGGCAAATGCGCTTTGCGAGCCTTTAGCTTGGATGCTTGCTAGTTGGCCCAAGAGCTGTTCTTCTGCTAAACCCTGTTGCACTGCTTGACGTGAACCACCGAAAGCACCAGCTTGAACTGCCTTTGCGTCTCGGGCTCCTTGCAAGCGATTAAAGTCCATAACCGCTGATTCTTTTTGTTGGTCTGTCACTAACTGTTGATACGGAGACATGTACTGAGATACGTTGTCACCCGTAAATGTAGCTGGATCAGAGTAGCCAAACTGTGAATAGTTGCCGCCATCGTAGTTTCCAAGCTCAGTAGCACGATCCATCCCTGCAGTGGCGTAATCTTGCGCAGTGCCCAGCCCAGCGACTCCCGTATCAGCTATACCTAGCATATTATCACGAGATGCAGTTACATTTGGATCAGTCGCTGCTAGGCGATCACCGCTGTAGGGATCGTACGGTTTGCCAAACTCAGCTTCGGCCCGTGCAATGTTTCGTTCAAAGTAGGGCTTTGCCCATGCGGGCAAGTCTGTCTGACTCGCCGATGTTGTTGTATTGTTTACTGTCTTACTGCCACCACACATAGTTTAGCTCCTTACGCTGTTCTAGCTGCAAGCTCGCGTATAACACGCGGTGCATTGTCTTCGGATTCGTTTATAGTGTCGAGAAACCCGCCACCGTACATTTTTTCAAGTGCTTTTGCAGTTTTTGCACGGAGTACATATTCTCCATCTGCAAGTAGCACATCTTCTTGTCCTTCAAGGGACGCAGGTACTTTGTCGTCAACACCAGAACCATCGCCCGGCCCGTTGACTTCACCAGCTTCACCATTAGCAAAACGTTCTTTTGTGTCGTCGTATTCACCAGACTTTACCTTTTCGACTAAGTCTCTAAGAGCTTCTTCACCGTAGTTAGCTAGAAATTTACCCAGTACAACCGATGCTTCCTCTTCAGACATGTCACCTTTTACAGCACTAACTGCATCAGCTATCTCAGTCTTCTCGTTACCACCTTCTGGTGGAGCTACTTCAAGCTCGCCGCCTTCGGCAAACTGCGCCAAGCCCCCATTACGCATTGGAACAGGGGTACCATTTAAAAGCTGTTGATTCTTATACTCAAGCAACTGTTCGTAGCTTGGGTTGATTAGGAATCTAGGAGACATCGGATCGTTAGGATCGTAGTCAGGGTTCGGAATAGATTGAAATGCACCTTGTGCGGCTGCCGCACTCATATCAGACATACCTGCAATTCCGGTGTTATCTGTAGGTGTAGTTACTGTTTGCCTAACTCTATCGTCGTTATTGTCAGAACCATCTGCACGAGATCGCCCAGCTGCGATAGCTTTATTTTTTTGTTCAAGCTGATACGCTTGTTCTTCTTCAGGAGTATCAAACTTTGGACCCGCAAAAAGACCGCCGGGTTGGAACATACCTTTAAACCCTTCCTTTGGTTTAGAGTCTTCTGAACCGCCTCGCATATTATTCTGCATAGCATTACCAGCCACCCCGCCAATAATACCGGGAAGGCCACCAGTCATCGCACCCATAATAGCAGACACAACCAAACCATCATTGTACTTTTTAGTTTCGTTTTTTGGAACTTGAAAGAGCCCACCCTTATTATTAGATACAGTCACGCTATTACGTGCTTCGTTAGGGTTTGATGAGTCAACTGGCGTATAACTATCTCTGTCATTTGTAGCTGTTAGCCTACCATCAACGTAGGAAAACCCATCGCCGGGGGTAAGGATGTTAGCCAATCCTTCTTTAAAACTGTTGCCAGAGCCTTTTTTGTCGTCGTTATCTCTGTTATTTGCTCCGCCTGTTTCGCCACCACCACACATGTAAAAACCCTTTTCTTAAACTTGTTGTGCTATTCTACTACACGTTGCTTATAATTTCCACCCACAACATCATATCCTAGTTTTTGTAACATCGCACCGGTTTTGCCAGCACTTAAACCACTAGAAACCCCCATGTATATCTCTGCAGCTTTGCGCTCCTTAGCCCACTTTTCAAAGGCTCGTAGCAACTGCAGTCCAACTCGAGAACCCCTGCTTTGTGTAGATACATACCACACTGTGTCGGATGCGATCAAGTCAGTACCGAAATAATGTTCGCCGATAGACCCAAGAAGAATACTATTAGGCGTCCCGTTAAAAGTGCCAATGTATGCAAAGTGCGTATCTGGGTTGGTTATAAAATTATATATCATCCGACCACACTTATTTGGGTTGTAATTAAAATGCCTATAAACACTTTCTTGATGCATCTGATAGCCAAGGTCGATAGCTGCAGGTACATCTTCTGGTGCTATAGGACGTATAGGCATCTTAGCTTAACCACCCATATATCTTATTAGTCTGTTCTATACGGTCGTCTAATCCATGATAACCACCATTAACCCGCTTAGTAATACGCTTGATTACATCCTCGGTTACGCCTTCGTCGGCGATATCAAAAAGTTTGTTCTTCTTAAAGAACCATAACGCTGTCTCAAACGCATAGTCTGTAGCAGCCAGATCAGGGTCAGTCATCACGTCGGGTAAGCCCATATCACTAGAGAAAGAACGGTAATTTGCCTTACCGGTTAGTTGAAGGAATCCTCGGCCGATAAAATCTTTAGCATCTTGCTCCGAGAGGTTTCCAAGTGATTCTCGTAAATATACTTTACCTGCGATCTTACTTGGCTGTCTTTCGTACTCTTTAGCTTCCTCTTCCGTAAATCTACTAGGCCAAGTCCGCATAAGAGCTTCCCAACCGTAGTTTAGGTTTTCTCGGCAAAGTCTAAATCCGCCGCTTTCGTGAGCAGCTTGCCCCAGTAGGTGCGCCCCATGTTCAGGGGACAACTCGTAGTGAGATACAATAGCTCGTGCCGTATTCGGTCCAAACCCTCCATCGGGAGTAACACCACATCTTTCCTGCAGTAGTTTTAAAGAGTCACTCATTTTGTAATTCCTTGTTTCTTTTCGTAGCTGCGAAGTCCGCCCAATCCGAGCATGCCCATCATAACAGTCATCAAGCTACCCATATCAAACTCTGGTAGCGCTGGTATGTCAACTCCAGCGGCAGTTACACCAAACACAATCAATGGCTGTAAGACAAAGTGATATGCAAAAGCAACACCACATACCCAACCTATAAACGGTCGCCATCCACCTTTGAATAAAGAACCCGATGCAGCTTCGGCTTTGTTTATCTCTAACTGCCCCATTAGCGCCTGTTGGGCATGATTATCGGACATCGTAGCGATCTCGTGGGCTAACTGTGCCTTTTGATCTTTGTCTTCGATAACTTTGTCTAGTAGCCCAGTAACAGGCCCTATCAAATTACTTACTAAACTCATCATTCTTTATTCGCCTTTCCTTTTGTGTATGCTTCTTTACCATAAAATGCGGCAACGATAGCAGCTACAGAAACAAAATACACACCAGCTATAGACGCTAGTGACTTCATGGCTTCATCAAGATTAGCCACGTTACAAATAATTATAGCAAATGGATACAACAACATGCCGAATAATGCAAACCACGCCATCTTGCGTTGTGCATCTCTTTGGGCGTCGTCATCGGCCATCTTTAGTCTTTTGTCTTCTAGCGCAAGTTTGTCCCATTCGGCTTGGTCTATTGAGCCATTACCGTCTGCGTCAGCTTTTTGAAATTCAGTCATACTAGTCTCCTAATCTGCAAGGGGGTTATCTAACGCCCGCTGTAGTTTATCCATTAACTTATCTTCTAAGTCTTTCATAGAACCACTTTGTGATACTCTAACACGTTCTCGTTGATTTTCGAAGCGTACTTCTGCGGCATCAATCATAGTACGCACTTTGTCTTCATTCTTACGCACAAGGTCCTCGATTCTGTCAGTCTGTTGTTCAATGCGCAACAGATCGTCTTTTAACCCATTTTTTATATCTCTAGTGTACTCGACAGATTCTTCTACCTTCTCAGAGATACCCGTGACTTTTGCATCCATCACGTCCATTGCTTGTTGATACTCACCAAGGTCTAGCCCTGCAACCTCCTCGATCTTTTGGTACATTACGAAACCACCATACAAACCACCAACAACTGTAGATAGAAATGCAAATATAGCCACGATAGAACCAAACGATAGCTTCATACCGCCAGTCTTAAACTCACGATCTGCTAAACCATCAATGTTATCGGCTATTCTAGTTGTATCAACCATCAGTTTTCGAACTCCATATCACCGCCAGCACGCTGTAAGTTCTTTAGTTCTTCTAGTTCGTCACGTAACTTTTGCACTTCTAGTCTGCGCTGCGTTAGTTCTATTCGGTATAGGTCATTACAGTTAATACGAGCCTTTGGTTTATCTAGTGGTATAACTATACGAGCATACACACCTATATCTTTGCCACGACTGTTTGTGTCTAACCCTGACAGTACACCAGTTACGCCATACTCTAAGTTTACACCCCCACCGACAGCATTACTGCAGCGGAGACTACCTGTTGAAAACGAATCTGATTGGTAGTTCATAGGTGGGTTTGGTAAGCTTAACGCAAGTGAACTACTGTCAGCAACTGCTGAACTAGCCATAACACAAAGAGCAAAAGCTAGTCTCATGCAGGTTCACCATCTAAACGTGAGCATATCTTAGACGAAACAAGCGTCCTAGATTGATTAGTCTTTTTGACTTTTGAGGTCGTGCATAAGTATACCGCTTCGTCCATATCTATTTTACGAATATATACATTAAAAGACTTTTTCTCTTTATAGCCTATTTTGATAATTCGATATGTTGTAGAAAAAGGAATGTTCATCCAGTTTAAATCAAACAATTCTATTTGATAATACTCTATCTCTTCTCTGGAGTTAAACAAAGACATCTCCACTTTAACCACGTCTTTAACGTGTGAAGGCTTTACCACAGGGTACGCAGGCGTCATCTCATGCCCAGAGATAGCTGTCGCCCAGAGCAGAAATGTTATGAGTATACTACTTCGCAATGCAAGTTGCCTGTACAACTGCGGTGTAGTTTCCTCCCGGTAGTGCTTTAGCAGAGCCGTAAACTGCGCTTGATGCAGTGCTAAACCATGTGCTTCCAGCAAGAGTTAAATTAAATATGGTAGTGTTTCCTACCACAATCTTTGCGGCTTCATAGGCTGACATGCCAGCAACAGATGTTTGTGTAACACTCGTACTACCTGTCCATGCCAGTGTATCAGATAAAGAAGGTGACGAACTAAACGCTGTTGGGTGTGTTATATTAGCGGTATAGGAATCCGCTATAGATACATCATACCTAATTATAGGTAGTATACCACCGTCAGCGGGAGTAGTGCTTAACTTACTAGCAATCGGGTTGCCGTATACACCTGCTTTAGTTGTTTGAATAACACATTTAGCTTCTACACTACCTGTAATCTCGACGTTAGCTAATGCAGGAAATGCAAGAAGTGAAAGTATCGCTATAGAATATTTCATATTAAACCTCAATTATTGTACTGCATGTCTATCATTTTCTCATGCAGAAGTTGTTGTGCCAAATTATTACGTAAGGCTTTCTTGTTATCAGGTATCTCTGCATCGACCAAACCAACAGTCTCTGTGTACGCGCCACCGTTAATATTAGCGTTGTAGTACATGTTTATGTTTGTTTGCAGGTTAATAGCCATGATAATATCCGATTGTCCTTGCGTTCTGAACAGAGTCAACGCATTGGCAGATGCCGTCAGCCCCATTTCAAGTCTTGTATCTTCTTCCTCTTCTTCTTCAGAAAGTATTAAATTACCATCTTCATCATACTCAAAGTCTGTTTCTTCGTCTATAGCCTCCATTGCGGCCTCATCTTCAAGCACATCATAGACTTCGACAACAGGTATAACGGGGATAGGTTTAACGTATCCGGGGCAGGCAGGGTTAGATTGCTCGTCATAACACTCGTCTATTCGAAAGCTGTAAATAACCACAGGATCAGTTACAGAGCCTTGGCCTTCAACAGTAATTGAACCGTCGCCCCAGTTTGCGGCAGGTATATGCGCAAGGGGAAAAGACTTGACGATAGTGTTTCCGGGAACCCCAGACCAGTCATCAGTTTCACGAAAGGTATACCCATCCCCAGCAGCATTGCTGTTACTGACGTGAACCTTCATATTATCTTCAGGGTTCTTCACAGTAGTATATCTATACAGGAGGCCATTTATATCTAATCCGGGTATATCAGGCAGTACAGAACTCATGCCCCAGCTCAGTGCTGTGGACGCAGCGTTTCCTGTAGTCCCGTAGCTATACGGATCACATTGCGAGTAAGAAGGCCAGAGTAGCAATAATGACACCAAGACCTGTTTTTGTTTCAACGTTTTCATTGAAAATCTTCCTCATTGGATTATTCTGTTCGCGCTCAATCGTTTGCTCAACCGCTTCCATTTCCCAAGCTAGCCTAGCTTTATCACCTATCAAACCATCTTTGGGGCAAGGCGTACCAGCGTTCATCATTGCATCGAACACTCTTTCGTCCTGACACATTACGGATACAGCGGCTACCTTCATCCCCATATCATACATGGTTTTGGCGTTCTTTAGCTTCTCACAGTTCATATCTCGTACAGTTCTACCTGCTGAGATACCAAGTATTTGCGTTTGTACAGCACCCGCAACGCCTACAGTACATAAGTCAGAGTTACTTGCACTAATCTGTGGAGAAATTGCAGAGGGTGGTGGACTGTTAATTGTAGTGTCCATAGTGCCGTTAGAAGTGACTGTGCTTTCCGACTTGATTGTGTCATCAGCAAAAACAACATTACCTATAGTAAGACCTGCAATAAACAAGAGTATTACTATAAATAAACGTATCATTTTCTTTCCACCAGCCTATCTAGCTTTTCTTCAATCCTGTCGAACTTACTCATTATTTGACCAAGCACCTGATTAGAGTCAGCCTTAGTGACGTACTCTTTGGCTAATTCCTCGCGGGTTCTGTTTAAAAGAATCCGGACACGCCCTAGTTCGTCATGCTGGGCTTTGATCCACCATATTAAAAAACCAAACCCTGCGGTTAAGCCAAAACTCCAAAGTACGTCCATCTCCATCAAAATACACCGCCGCCCGCAGGTTTCGGCGCAGTGATCGGCACGGATATATCTTTACGTTCGGGTGTTGTTTTATCAGTCATACTACTATCCTTAATTCTCCAGTTGCAGTCTTATATACATCATTAACCGAAAGACCACCAGACACGGCAGCTGTATTGTTTGCGTAGACGGAAAGTCCTGTTAAGTTGAGTGTACTAACTCTGCTCGGGCCGGGGTTCTGCTGCTGTTGGGTATACAAAGCAAACGCCCTTGTAATCTGTGCTACATACTCTTGGCTATACTCGGAAGGTGCAGCGGCAAAAAACGGAATAGTTGTAGCTTGGGACATTACCGCCTCCCGTCCGTACGCATATCAGCGCGGGGAGTACCAAGCCGCCATTCCGTTCCTAACGTGGCGGACGAAATTTTTAATGCTATAGACCTCCCTCGCAACCTAAAAAATAGTTGCTCAGTAAACTGTTCTACGGGGGCTGTAGCAGATCGCACTGCCGTGCCTGAATTAGTTTGATCGAACGCAGTGCCGGGATAATCCCTTGCACTTACTGTAAAAGTAGCTTGTGGGGTAGCTGTAGAATTTCGAAATGTAAGGTCGGGGATAACTCTGGACACAAACATAAACTGATCTCCGTCACCAATGTCGATAACGCTGGATTCAATAAAACTACTTATAGGGCTAGGCGGGTTTGTGCTTCCGTCGTTGAGACCGTCTTCGTGAAAGTATAGGTACCCATCAGTAGAAGCGGCTACAGGCAGATTAGAAAGTGCGCTGTCATGCCATGCAGTGCGGTTGAGAGTCCCATAGTACCAACTGTTTTCAATGTAATTGTAGACCACATAACTGTCGTTTGTTTGGCTATTAATAGACGGATAGAACCACCATACCTCGTTAAACTTACTGTTTATACCTGAAGTTATTTTAGAGACCTGTGCACTGTTCGTATTGTTGAAAATATACTCTTCTATGGGGCAAGGTATAATCTGCACGTTACCATCATATTTGTAAAATACTTCGTCCCCCATCCAGTACACAGCATCCCCGAAAGCAACGGCGGCGTTTTGAGAAGCGATAGAAGTGTTTGTGGACACCTCAGATAAACCGAAAGTAAACGGAGCCCCAATAAACTGCATCGCTGACACAGAACGATCCGTAAAGACTATAACTTGTTGTTTGGTTTGTACCGCTGCGATGATTTCAGAACCAGTACCAATACGTAATTCTCCAGCGGTGTTAGTTGATGTTGCAGCCCAATCAGTAAAGCTCTCTTGATCCGAGAATCGTATAGTTAAAGGATCAAGATTACCGGGGTCACCCTGCGGGTCGCAACCAAAGGCGATGACATGGCGGTCACGTTCAGAAACAAGGACAATATTAGCAGCTTGTGGTTGGTTGTTTCCACTTATAGTAGTGATGTTTACTGCACGGGAAGCAGTCCCCGCAGAAGTATTCCAATAGAAAATACCCCCACCACGTACATTAGAAATAAGGTCTTCCCCAAAATTATCCATAGACCATAAACGAAGCTGTGCGCTGGGAATACTAACGTTCGCTGAAGAACCCCATGTCCCACGACTCCAAGCACCTGCGCCCCATCCACTACCAGTAGCAGAAGAGTCCAAACCTGTGTTAATCTGATACTTGCCTACTACGGAGCTACCACCGTTACTATTGTCGCCACTAGCAGCCGCTACGGCACTTTCAACTGTATAAGAGTTAGCATTTATAACAGAAGTTATCTGATACTCTTTATTTAACACAGTGGCATTGATATTACCCCCAAGGCTGGCAGCTCCTGAAAAAGTAACGAAGTCATTTAAAAATGCACCATTGTTTGTGTCCGTCACAGTAATTGTCTTAAAACCATTAGTAGCCGCGAAGGTAACATCCCCCGCAGATGTAGTAGCGCGGAGTGGCGTAATATCTATCGGATCATTACCGTCTAGGACGTATAGCTTTAAGTTAGTACCCGCACTGATAAAGTTAGTACCATTAAGCGCCGTCCAACTATGTATGTCTCTGCAAGTCCCAAGGAAAGTGCTACTTGTAAACCGCGTCCAACCGCCAATGGTTTCGGGGGACCCCATACGGAAACGTATTTTATCACCGTCACGCCAACCACCCTCGTTAGTATAGTCGGTTGTATCCCTTACAATCCCGGGGCGAAACTGAAGTTTTTGTAGTGGCATTATTAATCTCGTTTCTTATTTTTTCAGGCGAACACGGACGTTCCAGCTACTTTTTGTTATGTTACTTTCAGTTCCGTTGGAGGCGTTGAGAATAGTAAAAGCACTACCTATAGCTAGCTTTACTATGTTTGTATTGCTTGCGTCTGTAGAAAGCATAAGACCAAACTGAGCGCCACGCATATTAGAGTGTCCTGACATCTGCACAGTGTCATTAACAGCGAAGCCAAGCTCTGCAGATACACACTTGATTTCCATCTGCATCAAAGACGGGATGTACCCAAGGCTGTGTGTTACAGTTTGTATTGAGTTCCCACTACCTATACTAAGGTAACTACTTGTGTAGTCCCAGAAAGGAACAGCTTCTATAGCGGCTTTGACCTTAGCTGGAGACACAATGGTTTCCGTTGTGTTAGTACCTGTTTCCCAAACTGAAGCAGCTTGGGTTGTGTTGGCCGCCTTAGTGTTTATTTGCGTTTGGACGTTGGAGGTTACACCATCAACGTAATTGATCTCAGCAGTGGTAGCAGTGACGCCGTCCATGATGTTAAGCTCTGCAGTGGTGGCTGTAACACCGTCCATGATGTTAAGCTCTGCAGTGGTGGCTGTAACGCCGTCGAGAACATTAAACTCAGAAGTCGTAACACCTGTCGCCCGCAAGTCCTTCGCATAGTTTAAATCTGCAACAACGCCAGTAAACCCGTCTAACTTATTTATCTCAGCCGTGGACGATGTCACACCGTCCATTATGTTCAGCTCTGCAGTGGTAGCAGTGACGCCATCCATTATGTTTAACTCTGCAGTGGTGGCTGTAACTCCGTCTAAGATATTAAGTTCTGCACCCGTTGCAGTGACTGTAGTGCCCGTTACTACTAACGGTCCAAGGTCCAAGGAGCCTGTAATGTCTACAACGGCCGCACCAGAACCCGCCCCGTCACAATATATAATTTTGGATGTAGCGGTTAAGACATTTACATTAGCACCAGAACCTTGGGTAAACGTAGCTGTCTGCCCACTATCATTCTTGACGATGTAAATGTGTTGCCCGTTGTTTGGAGAAACGGTAATTGTGTTAGTTCCTGAAGGAGAGCCTCCGAGGACCAAAACTTTATAGTGACCATCAGAAGGTGTGCCATCAGAGGTGGTAAGTGTATGCGTCGTACCAGAGAGCGTAATTGCACCTACACCGTTAGTCAGGCGGTCTATTATGTTCATGTTATCGTTGATGGTATTACCCCATGTAGAGGACTGTTCTCCGTTGGCTGGAAGCTCAATGCCACCATTGTCTGTATATGTACTAGGCATTGTTTATCCTTATGCTGCTATTCTTGTCCATATCGTACCGGGATTAGGTTTAATCCTACCCCATACAAGTGCTTGTCCGGCTGTTCCTATAGCTGATACTCCAGTCGGAATTACCAATGCTGTGGCCACCGTTATTACAGAGCCTACACTACCTGTAGCAAAAACTCCAGTTACAAGTGCATCTGTGCTTTGAGAGAACGTAACTTGGCCCACTGAACCAGTAGAGCTTACGCCTGTAACAGAGAACGTAGCGGTTCCAGAAATAGACACGGTCGAGGTGTTCGTAGTACCCGCAACTCCTGTAGGACTAATAATCGAGACGATTGCAACCGTAGTACTACCAGCTGAACCAGTGGCGGCAACTCCTGTAACTGCAATGTTGAAGTCTGTAGAGGATACTACTGATCCAACACCACCAACCGCACCAGTTTGCATACTGGCCGTAGCGCCCGCGCCCGCAGCTGCTACGACACCGTTACTTGATGCGGAGCCTTGTACAGAGCCAAGAGTCAGACCTATCTGATCCCCATTAACCGAGACAGTACCAATGCCCGTAGTACCAGCAACGCCTGTAGCAACAAATAGCTGCTCTCCACTACCTACATCGGAGAAGGCTGCGGCTGAATATGGGGAAAAACCTAACATTTATACAAACTTCCTATCCTAATAAATCAATTATTATCCATTGTTGGTTATCTTCATCCCACATATAATGATTCTCCGTATCTGATGGATATTCTAATGGCGCTTCATATTTGCAAGTAGTTTCGTTTAAAATCCACGATGGGCAGACACTTGGAGAAATAAAACCATCTAAAGTTTCATCGTAAGTATCACCCAAACCAGCATAGTTTTTTCTAAAAGTTTTATTGTAAGAAGTCTGTACCCAGTTTCCACCAAAGAGATTAGTGCAAAAGGCTTTACCAATAGTCTCTGATTCGTTTCCGTCATCATTAAGTATATCTGAATTATCTACAACAATGACATCAGTAACAATACCATCAACAATTTTTGCAAAGTGTGCCATGATACTTCTCCTTATTGATATTTATATTTTATAATAACAATACCCGAACCACCGTTTTGTGAAGGACTAGTCCACGCAGAACCGGCGCCGCCGCCAGTATTTCCTGAGCCAGCAGCAGCCTGACTAAATGAATTACCAGCGCCACCACCACCAGAACCTCCGCCACCACCAGCATCAAAGCCAACACCGCCACCACCACCAGCTCTTGTTACACTAGAACCAGTAATTGAACTAGATTTACCAGCACCACCAGCACCACCGTAGTTACCACTTCGGTCAGCACCTACAGCATTTGCTCCACCGCCGCCCCCGCCAGCAAGTCTTTGACCTGCACCGCCTCTGTTACCTTGCCCTGATGTACCGCTACCCCCGCTATAAACTGCACCAGCGCCGTTATCAAAACCACCGCCACCTCCAGAACCGCCACTTCTTGAAGATGAACCGGGATATTCACCAGAACCACCACCACCACCAATTGAAGTAATACTGTTAAATGAACTATTTCCGCCATTGTTACCGCTTACTTGGTAATAATCAGAACTTTTTGCGCCGCCACCACCTACTGAGACTGAGTAGCTAGTTTGGCTAACAGACATACCTGTTGCCGTCAAGTAACCACCAGCACCAGCACCGCCAATACCAGAACCCCCACCACCACCAGCAACAATTAGGTATTCTACTGTGCTGGAGCCCGCCGCGTTACCAACGGTAGTAACTTGGAATGTACCAGAACCTGTGAACGTATGTATTTTATAGTCACCACTGGTTGCAACACTTCCGCCAGAAGCGGCGATAAACTGTGCATTAGCTTTGCCATACCCCTGAGACATAGCAATTTGACCAGAAGCATCATCAAATAGGGTTCTTACGGCACTGTCATTCATACTTATTTGGGCTGTACCACTTAGGCCAAGCTCTACATTAACTTGGTTAAGGGTTATCTGCCCACTGGATGGTAGTGTCATATACTATCTCGCTTTTAGTTCTTCGATTTCAGCTTTTAGCTCTTTGATTGCTTCGATCATTAATCCATGAAGTTGATCATATTGCACTGTCTTGTATTCAGTCTTATCATCATCACCCATCTTGAGGGGCAATGTGCTTTCAACGATTGCACTTGGCATTACCTTCTCGACTTCTTGAGCAATAACACCAGCAGACTTCTTGCCATCAGCTAGGTATTCAAATGTGTAACCATTTAGCTGTGATATTTTGTCTAAGGCATTGTCTATCTTAACAATGTCTTTCTTAAGACGCTCATCAGAGATTGTTGTAGAGTAAGCAATGACGTTGCCATCTGCATGAACATCACCATCGTTTTCTACTCTCATTCTTTCAGCACCATCTAGGTTAACATTGAAGTAAGTAGTTTCAACACCAATCCAATCGTTACTATCACGACCCATGTAGAAAGCCTCACCACGTAAGTCGCCGCCATTGATTGTGCCTGTTACTGTGATACCGCTTGATGTTGTTTCGAGTTTCTTGGCGTTGTCATAGAAAAGTTGTATATTTCCATTTGCTGTATAAAGTATGGCATTTTCATTATTAGCACCCCTTATGTTTAAATTACCACCGCCGCTATCAATATAATTATGTGACCCATCATGGTAAATCTGTAGGTCAGACCCAGCACCGAATATGGCTTTACCACTATCTGGTAGCTTTATATCGTGGTTAAACGTAGCAGTACCAGCGTCAGACATATCTAGGGTTAGGGCTGTGATGCCACTTCCACCATCAGTACCATTAAATTTCATATCTTTATCAGAAATTTGTGAGGCAATAACTACATCACCACTAGATTGAAATATTTTAAGATGCTCTGTTCCGCCATCCTTAAATCTAACATCAGCACCATCAGCATCAAGGATGATGTCTCCTGCGGCATCTAGTGTTAAGTCAGTACCTGTAGTTATACTAAGAGCGTTAGAGGCTATAATACTTGTGTCTACATATAGACTTCTAAACTCATTACCATTCAGACCCAAATCAATACTATTAGCTGATGTTGGTTGAGCTACACCACTTAATAACAGGTTACCATTAGGAATACTGACATTTTGAGAATTATCTATAGATAAACCGATTGTACCAGTAGTTTCTAATGTCATAGCTTCTGGACTGGAGCCGTGGTTATATTTTATTTTACCTCTAGCGGAGGCGTTGTCGGAAAATAGTATTTCGCTTGTGCCACCAGCCGAACCATTTCCGATTTCAACTTGTGTAGCTGTTACTGAGCTATTAAATGTAGCCGCACCAGCCGCACTCATATCTAGGGTAAGGGCTGTAATTGCTGAACCGCCATCGTTACCTATAAATTGAATATCTCCATCAGAAACTAAGCTTCTAATTTGTGCAGTGCCACTATCGTTTTGTATCTTTAAAAAGTTTGTACCACCATCTGCAAAGAATACTTCTGCGCCATCAGCATCAAGAGTAATATCTCCTGCTACGTCTAGTGTGAAGTTGCCTGTATCTGTTATTGATCCGTCTAATATAACCGTACCACCTCTGGTAAGATTACCTCCAGCCGTAATAGCACCTGTAGCAACTGCTCCTGTTGTTGTAATTGTTGAGGAGCCGTTGTTTATATTACCAAAGCCTGACGTTATACTACCAGAGTTTAATGCCCCTGTTGCTACGATACCGGAGCCAATAGTAATGTTAGTAGAGCCATTAAATGCTACGCCGTTGATAGTGCGGGCCGTAGCCAGCGTAGTAGCCGTTGAAGCGTTACCTGTAAGAGCCGCTGTGATTGTGCCTGCGGAGAAGTTTCCAGAACCATCTCGTGCCACAACTTTCGAAGCTGTATTACCCGAGACTGCGTCTACACCAAGAGTGAGCGCGGTACCCTCAGAAGCCGATCCACCACCTGTCAGGTATGAGCCGTTAGCAACAGACTGGACATAGTTACCTGTGGTATCCGTGCCTAGAGCAA
>Ga0208814_1000472_pt1 | contig 24972 bp, 22 predicted proteins | sample MalvirAntarct_55_FD_184253 | JGI IMG/M metagenome (GOLD analysis project Ga0208814, IMG submission 184253) | Marine viral communities from the Global Malaspina Expedition - Malaspina viral metaG Antarct_55 (SPAdes) (version 2) | ecosystem: Environmental > Aquatic > Marine > Oceanic | place...
ACTTCAAAAAGAAGTCCCCAATAAAATAATAGCTGGGGGATATTTAGAACCCAGACCTATTTATACCTCTTCTGCTTATGACCGAATAGGAAATTATGGTCGAGAAAGCAGAAGTATTCATTTAGGTATCGATTATTGGCTGCCCTTAGAAACACCTATTCATAGTTTATTAGAAGGAGAGGTGGTAATAGCTATTAATGATGCTGGATTTAAAGAATATGGTGGTTTAGTTGTCTTAAAACATCAAACTGAAGCGTTTACATTTTATACACTTTATGGTCATTTAAGTAAAAAAAGCGCTACTAAAAACAAGATAGGAGACTGTATAAAAAAAGGATCTAAAATTGGAAATCTTGGAAATTATTATGAAAATGGAAATTGGGAACCCCACCTACATTTTCAGGTGCTATTATCTCTTTTAAATTTTAAAGTAGATTATCCAGGTGTAGCTTATTTTTCAGAAATAGCCGTTTGGAAAAGTATTTGTCCAAACCCAAATTTGTTGATTAAATCGGAAGAGTTAGAGAAAAAAGAAAATACGAGTCAAGAAGAACTTATCAACTATCGAAAAAAACATCTTGGAAAAAGTTTAAGCTTACAATATAGAACCCCAATCGAAATGGTTCGAGGAGCAGGGCAATATTTAATGGATTCTATGGGTAGAAAATACCTGGACACTGTTAATAATGTAGCACATGTAGGACATGAAAATTATAAAGTTGTAAAAGCAGGGCAAGAACAAATGGCATTGATCAATACGAATTCTCGCTATCTACACAAAAATATAACTGTTTTGGCTGAGGAACTTATTAAAACATTAGCCCCAGAATTAAATGTGTTGCATTTTGTGAATTCGGGAAGTGAGGCCAATGAATTAGCCATTCGTATGGTAAAAGCAGTTACCGGTGAAAAAGACATCATCGCTTCGGAAGTTGGTTATCATGGTAATGCGAATATGTGTGTAGATATTAGTTCGTATAAATTTGATGGAAAAGGAGGAAAAGGCGCCCCAGAACACACCCATATTTTCCCTTTACCCGATGCGTTTAGAGGAAAATATAAAGGCGAGTATACCGCTGAAAAATATGCAGATGAAGTACAAAAAAAAATTAAAAAGATTCAAAGCAAAGGTCGAAATTTAGGAGGGTTTATCATTGAACCCATTATTAGTTGTGGTGGACAAATAGAGTTGCCTGAAGGGTTTTTGGCAAAAGCCTATCAAATGGTTCGAGAAGCTGGAGGTATTTGTATTTCAGATGAAGTTCAAACCGGTTGCGGTCGGATGGGAAAAACATTTTGGGGTTTTCAATTACACGATGTAATACCAGATATTGTGACTATTGGGAAACCACTAGGAAACGGACATCCTATCGCTGCTGTTGCTTGCACACAAGAAGTTGCTGATAAATTTGCTAATGGCATGGAGTATTTTAATACCTTTGGTGGTAATCCTGTTTCTTGTGCTATTGCAACTGAGGTTTTAAGAGTCATTAAAAGAGAAAAACTACAAGAAAACGCATTAGTTGTTGGTGAATTTTTGAAAGCGAAATTAAAATCGCTCGCTAAAGAATTTCCAATTATTGGAGCCGTCCGAGGACAAGGATTATTTCTTGGTATTGAATTGGTAGATACTAACTTAAATCCATTAGCCATGCAAACCGATTATTTAGCAAACCGAATGAAAGAGTATGGGATATTAATGAGTACAGATGGCCCAGACCATAATGTGTTAAAAATTAAGCCTCCTCTTTTATTTACAAAGGAGAATGCCGACGAACTAATTTACTATTTGCGTAAGATTTTTGCTGAAGATTTTATGATCAGTATAGAAAAATAGTCGCACGATATAAATAAGTTATAAGATCAAAAATTATGAAAGAATCACTTTTAATACTTTTTTTATTATCCTTTAGTCTTGGATTTGCACAAACAACAAAAAAAATTGATAAAGAAGCTATAAAGGCTGTAATGAATTTACAAGAAAAAGCATGGTCTAATAATAATTTAGAAGGCTTTATGCAGGGTTATTGGAAAAATGATTCTCTAAAGTTTTATGGCAGTAGTGGACTTACTAAAGGTTGGCTAAAAACCTTAGAAAATTATAAAAAAGGCTACCCAACCAAGGAGGATTCTGGAACTTTAAAGTTCACCATTAAAGACATCTCTAAAATTGATGAAGGTAGTTATTGGGTGATGGGTGAATATCACTTAAAGAGAATGATAGGTGATGCAAATGGTGTGTTTTTAATTATCTTTAAGAAAATAGATGGTGAATGGAAAATTATTGCAGACATGTCTTGTTAACTATTTAAAATTTTCTGTCGGGATGGAATGGATTTATATCTAAAGATGTTTTCTTATCTGATATAATTTCAGATACTAATTTACCAGTCGCAGGACCTAAACTCCACCCCATCATGGCGTGACCTGTAGCAATTGTAAGGTTTTTGTATTGGCTTACTCTTCCTATATATGGCAATCCGTCAGGAGTGCAAGGACGTAATCCACAAGCAGCATTATCAATTTCAGAGGCTTGTATTTTTAAATCCTTATAATAATCGGAAGCAGCTTTACCAATGGTATTTACTCTAATTGGATTGATCTTATTATTAATTCCAGCAATTTCCATGGTACCAGCAAAACGTGTAAAACCATTCATAGGAGTTACCGCAACTTTGGCTTCTACTAAAATAGCAGGTATGGTAATCCCTGTTTCTCTTTCCACATTAATTCGATATCCTTTTCCAGCTTGAATTGGAATTTTAATACCTAATTTTTTAGTGATTAAAGGACTCCAAGATCCTGCAGCTAGAATAACCTCATCTGCTTTCAATGTTCTTTTTGAGGTTTCAACCTCCATAATTTTACGTCCAGAAACAATTAAGTCTTGAACGCTCTCATTTTTATAAATAGTAACACCTTTCGCTTTTAAATAAGATAACATTTCTGTCATAAACTCTTTGGGAGTCATGTGCGCATCGGAATCAAAATAAACTGCTCCTTTACAATTGATGTTTGCGTTAGGTTCCATTTTCCTCACTTCTGCTTCAGAAATATTTTTAACATTAAGTCCTTCTTTAATGGCTCGTTGCCCTACTTTCCATTCTTCTTCTCCTGCCTTATCTGTTTTATAAAGCATTAAAAGACCTTTTCTTTCAAAATGAAAATTAAAATCTTCGGAAGATTTAATTTCTTTATATAACTCTCTTCCTAAAATATTAATATCCTTGATAATCGGAATGGCTTTTTCAACTTTAGGAGCAGTAGCAGATTTTTTAAAATTTAAGGACCATTGTAAAAAATCTTTGTCCAAACGCGGTTTTATATAAAAAGGACTGGAGGGATTAAACATCCATTTAATTCCTTTGGTGATGATACCAGGAGCTGCTAAAGGGATGATATGACTGGGTGTAATATATCCCGCATTTACAAAAGAAGCTCCAGAAGTAATGTCACTTTTATCAATAACAGTTACTTGGTGTCCTTCTTGCTGCAGGTAATAAGCAGAACACAAACCAATGATTCCTCCGCCGATAATGATTACTTCTTTTTTCATTGTCAAATCACTTGAAAACCATGAGCATAAGGATCATCTTCTTCATCAATTAAAATAGTATTATAGCCATAAATCTTTGCCCATCCTTGTATGCTAGGAATGATCGCTTTGTTACCATCTAATTCCGTTTCTTCTTCTATCCTTCCAATAAAAGTGGAGCCTATATAACTTTCATGAATAAAATCTGCTCCTTTAGCCAATTTACCTTTTGCATATAATTGTGCCATTCTTGCTGAAGTTCCAGTTCCACAAGGACTTCTATCTATCGCTTTATCACCATAAAACACAGCATTACGTCCAGAGGATTTTGGATTGATTGGATTTCCTGTCCATTGGATATGACTTACATCTCTTATGGTTTCATTTTCTGGATGAATGAACCTATTAGGGTATTTTTCATTAATACGTTTTCTTAGTATCTGGGAATATTGAATTAGTTTACCAGCAGTAAAATTATGTATTCCACTAAAATTTTTCTGAGGATCTATAATTGCATAATAATTTCCTCCATACGAAACATCAAAAGTAATTGTTCCTAACTCAGGGCAATCTATACTTAGGTTTTCTGCCGCCAAATAGGATTTTACATTTTTCAGTTTTACCCATTCTACTTTCCCGTTAGTTTGTTTATAATCTATTTCAACCAATCCAGCTGGAGTTTCCATTCTTACTTTTTCATGAGTTAATGGCTCTATAATTCCTTCTTCAATAGCAATGGTAATTGCTCCAATGGTTCCGTGACCACACATAGGTAAACATCCTGAAGTTTCAATGAATAAGATCCCAAAATCATTTTCAGGAAATTGAGGTTCAAAAAAGAAACTACCACTCATCATATCATGACCTCTAGGCTCGTACATTAATCCTCTACGTATCCAGTCGTATTCTTTTAAAAAATGCTGCCTTTTTTCACTCATAGAATCACCTAAAAGATCTGGACAGCCAGTAGTAACTACTCTAACAGGATTCCCGCAAGTATGCGCATCAATACATTTATAAATGGTTTTACTCATTGCTAAGATCTTCAATATAGTTATTTACTCTATTTTCTAAAATAGAAAGTGTTACGGTCCCTTGTTCTAAAACTACCTCATGAAACTCCCGAATATCAAATGAACTTCCCAATTCTATTTCTGCTTTTTTACGTAATTCTCTAATTTTTATTTCTCCTATTTTATAAGATAATGCTTGTCCCGGCCAAGAGATATATCGATCGGTTTCGGTATTGATTTCATGAATAGAAAGTGCAGTGTTTTCAGCCATGTATTTGATCACCTGCTCGCGTGTCCATCCTTTAGCATGAATTCCTGTATCGACTACTAATCTACAAGCCCGCCACATTTCGTAAGTTAATTTACCAAATTGTTCATATAAAGTAGTATACATCCCCATTTCTTCAGCAAGAAATTCGCAATATAAACCCCATCCTTCTCCATAAGCGGATAAATAAGTATCTTTTCTAAATTGAGGGATGCTATCGCCCATTTCTAAATTTAATGAACTTTGCAAGTGGTGACCTGGTACTGCTTCATGAACTGTTAAAGAAGGTAAAACATATAGAGGTCTACTGGGTAAATCGTAAGTGTTTACCCAATAATATCCTGGGTCTGTACTGTTTTTACTTGTCCCTACATACCTCCCAGTTGTATATTTTGGTGCTATGGCATCAGGTACTGGTGCTACTCCATAGGGTTTTCTGGGTAAGGTTTTAAAAAACCTAGGCAATTGCTCATCTGCTCTTTTTGCCATATCTCTAGCAATCATTAAAAGTTGTTCTGGAGAGGTCGCATAAAATTGAGGATCGGTTCTTAGAAAATTTAAAAACTCTGAAAAACTTCCTTGAAAGTTTAATTCAGAAATTATTTTTTCCATTTCAGTTTTTATTCGAGCTACTTCTTGTAATCCAATGGAATGAATATCATCTGCACTATACTGAGTACTTGTTGTATAGTAATTGATTCTATTTTGATAATATACATTGCCATTAGGAGTTTCGGAAATTCCTATACTCGTTCTTGTTTTCGGAAAATATTCGTCTTCAAAAAAAGTTTTTACCAATTTAAATTGGGGAATGACATTAGTAGTAATCGCAACTTTAGCAGCAATTAAGACCGAATCTTTTTGAATTAATGTTAGTGTTTTTGGTAAATTATTAAAGGGTTGATAAAAATAACTTTCTTCAAAATTTTCAACAATATGGTCATTGTAACTGGACTCATAGCCATTAAATATGACGCTGGGTTGTGATACTCCTTTTTCTAGGCCTTCTCTTAATAAAGGCAAAAATTGACTCACTCTACTCGGGATTGCATTCAATTTTGTTAAATAGTCTTTCACTTGCTCATAATTTTGAAATGGTCGAACCATAAATGAAAAATTGACATGAAATCCTGAATCGGATAACAAAGGATTTAAATACATTTCAAATTCAAAGTAATCAATGGTATCTTGTAATTGAAACTTTAATAGTTTCAAAGAGATAGATTCCGTTTCAGATAATAAATTTACATCAATCTTAGCTAGTCTTATTAATTGTTCCTTCGCATATTCAGCCTCTTTTTTATAGTGGTCCTTTGAAAATAAACCTAAGGGATATTCATCTTCATCATAACTTTGCCTTTCTTCTATTTCTAAAATTATTTCATTTAACAAATCTGAATCCTTGATCTTAGAATCTTTAGAACAACTCATGAATATTAAAAATAGTACTAAAAATAATCCCTTAAAGATTTTCATACATACTTAGATTTTATCTTTTGAATTTTTACCATTAACTAACCTTATAATCCCTAAAGGATTCTCATCTGTTAACTCCTTTGGAAGCAATTTGTTTGGCCAACTTTGAAAGCTAAATGGACGAACCCACCGGTTAACCGCATGAACACCGACAGCTGTAAAACGACTGTCTGTAGATGCGGGATAAGGACCTCCATGAAGCATTGCAGGACAAACCTCAACGCCAGTTGGAACTCCATTAAATATAATTCTTCCTACTCTGTTTTGAAGCGCATCAATTAGTTCAGGAAATTTTTGAAGTTCTTCTTCTTCTCCTAAAATAGTTCCAGTTAGCTGGCCTTCTAAATGACTTATTACCTGTTTTAATTCATTTGCATCTTTACATACTACTAGCATCGAAAAAGGTCCAAAAACCTCTTGATGTAAAGTTGTGTTATTTAAGAAAGTTAGTCCATTAACAGTCACAATTGCTTGTCTTGCATAATTAACTGCAACACTATCTTTAAAATCAGCATTAACAGTTAGTCCTTCTTGCTGTATTGCTGTTTGTTTATTTTTTTCATAATTTCCAATTATAGTAGGATGAAGCATACAAGAAGGTTCTAATTTTACTATTTCTTCAGAAAGAGTGTTTATAAAATCAGTTAAATAATCACTTTTTATTCCAAGTATTAAACCTGGGTTGGTACAAAACTGACCAGACCCTAAAGTAATAGATCCTGCATATGTTTTTGCTAAAGCTACACCTCTATTTTGTATCGCTTTTGGCAATAATACTACCGGATTAATACTTCCCATCTCGGCAAAAACCGGTATTGGTTCATCTCTTTGTGCAGCGATATCGTATAAAGCTCTCCCAGCTTGAATACTACCTGTAAATCCTACAGCTTTTACATCTGGATGCGTCACTAATTCAATTCCTACTTCAATTCCAGCACTATTTAAATTTGAAAAAACTCCATTAGGCATATTTGTTTTTTGAGCAGCTCTTATAATTGCATCTGAAACCATTTCACCAGTTCCAGCATGCATAGGGTGTGATTTACAAATGACGGGGCAACCTGCTGCTAATGCTGAGGCCGTATCTCCTCCAGCTGTTGAATACGCAAATGGAAAGTTACTAGCTCCAAAAACGACTACAGGTCCTAATGGAACTAACATCTTTCGAATGTCCTGTTTGGGGATTGGTTTCCTATCTAAATCTGCAGTATCTATTGTTGCTGCTACCCAAGAACCTTCTTCCAACATAGTTGCAAAACTTGTTAACTGACCCACGGTTCTGCCTCTTTCTCCTTTTGCTCTTCCTTCTGGCAGGCCTGTTTCTGATTGGTACATCGCAATCAAATCATCTCCCATTGCAATTATTTCATCAGCGATGGCTCTTAAAAAGTTTGCTTTTTCTAATCCAGATTTTTTACTAAAAGATTTAAATGCTTCCGCTGCCAACTCAGCCGCTTGATTAATCTCTTCAGAAGTTGCTTCTGTAAAAATTTGTTCGTTTTCTATATTCAATTTCGGATTGAACGTTGTGTATGTTTTCCCGCCTTTTGCGGAACGCTTAATCCCTATATGATTTTCTCCTGTTGTCATTTTCTGTGTTTTATTAATTTTTTGTGTTTTTCGACAGCCACTTGTAAAGTGATTTTTTATTGCAATTCTCGCGAGTGAGTCTAATTTCTAAAATTATAAATTTTTATAATTTGGTAATTGAGGCCTATTTTTTAACCCATCTTCAATAATCTTTAAAACCAAAGCTCTTTCCGATCCTACTAGGGCTAAACGAGGTGCTCTTACATTCTCAGTTCCAATACCAGTAGCGACTTCAGCTAATTTAATGTTTTGTACTAATTTAGAATTAATATCTAACTCTAACAAGGGTAAAAACCATCTGTAAATTTCAAGTGCTTCTTTAATTTTACCTGCTTTTTGAAGTTCATAAATCGCAACTGTTTCTGCTGGAAAAGCACAAACTAATCCCGCTACCCATCCATCTGCTCCCATTAATAAACTCTCCAATGCTAAAGTATCTACACCTGTCATAATTTTTAAACGATTCCCAAAACGATTTTTAATACGAGTTACATTAGAAATATCTCTAGTAGATTCTTTAACAGCTTGTATCGTTTCACATTTTAACAAGACATCAAACATATCTAAAGTAACTTCCGTTTTATAATCAACAGGGTTGTTATAAACCATAATTGGTAAACTACTATTATTGGCTACCGCTTTAAAATACTCCACTACTTCACGATTACCCGCACTATAACGCATTGGTGGAAGCATCATTAAACCACTAGCTCCATCTTCTTCAGCTTTATTTGCAGCATCAATTGCACCTCTGGTAGTTTGTTCGGCAATATTTATCATTACAGGAATTTTACCAGCTACTATTTTTACTGTTTCGGTAGTTAAAGTTCTCTTTTCAGAATCTTCTAAAGTACTTGCTTCCCCTAAAGTTCCTCCTAAAACAATTCCATGAACACCCGCTTCTACTTGCGCTTTTATATTTTGTGAAAACATCGCTAAATCTAAAGTATCTTTAGTTGTAAATTTAGTCGTGACTGCTGGCATTATGCCTTCCCATTGAAATTTCATAATATGAATATTTTATTAAAAAATAATTATTAAATTGTATTGTATTTATATAAATTTATACAATATCGGTTTACTTGGTGTCGCATCATTTTCAAATGATGCTATCTGAAGATTTAACAAATAACACCCATCTAAAATAGATGTCGGAACATAAATAAATTCGGTAATGGTAGCATCCAATCTTGGCGCTAATGGATAATTCCAAAAAGCTTTGTGGGCCAATAATTCCCCATCATCTTTTTCCCTATCAACCGAAGGCAAATCTATTAACAAATGTTTTATTTCAACATCTCTTAAATATGTGGCTGCTTCTTCTAATAAGTAAGCCCAGTTGGTATTTGAGTATTTTTTAGATTTCTTAGTGTCAGAATTTGGAATTGTTCTAATTATTATAGCCTCTGGTTTGCTTCCATTTAATGCATTTTTAATTTGTTCTTTAGAGATCACTAAATCATCACCTTTTTCAAAAGGTATCACTGTGATTAATTCAGCTTGAAAAAAGAAATTTTTTAAAGTTTGATTGATAGAATGAAATTCTTTAGTAATGTGACCAATGCATTCGGTATGAGTTCCATGAGCATGAGGATTAAATTCTATCGAATTAAAATTAACAGAAGCACCTTCACTCACTTTACCAATCCAATCTCCATCTTTAACAGGTTCTATTTTTGGCTCATTTAAATACCAAGCTATAGGGTTTTCAGCTGAAGCAGTTAAGGGAATTGAAATATCTATTGGTTTAGATAAATCGATCTTCTTTGCCATAGTGTTAATTTCTAGTTTTACAATCATTGTTTAAAAATAAGCATTTTATTCGATCATAAATAAATTACTGGCAATACCATCGCTTAAAAATTTTCCTTTCTCTGAAATTATTAAAACGCTATCATTAGTAAAAACCTGTTCTTTTTTGGACGATGAACTACTCCTATCATTATTAATAGATGGCTTTACCACCTTTGCAAAGGTAATTTCCAACAAACCATCATTAACAGGACTTTTAGTTTGTTCCAATAAATAATCTAAGTATTTTATGCCAAAATTATTTTTCACTTTATTTAATGAAACTCCGGACATGGTCCTCAATCCTGTCATTAAATACTCATTGTATTGGTCAGTTATAGATAATGTTTCTCTTTTAATGGGCAATTTACCTATTTGAATTTGATTTATATATTGAATATTATTGCTAATATTCCAACTTCGAATGTTTCCATCAAAAGAATGTGCTGAAGGTCCTATTCCCAAATAAGATTTACCCTGCCAATAAGCGGTGTTATTTTCAGAAAAATATCCTTGCTTACCAAAATTAGAAAATTCGTAATTTACGTACCCTCCTTTCTTCATTTTATCTAATAAAATAAGATATTGACGATGAGAATTTATTTCACTAACAGGAGCTATTTTACCATTTTTAATCAACTTTTTAAGTACTGTTTTGGGCTCTACAGTTAGCGCATAACATGATATATGAGGAATCCCAAAAGCTACTATTGTATCCAAATTTTCTTTCCATCGTTTATCATCCAAACCCGGAATCCCGTATATAAGGTCCACACTTATATTATCAAAATATTGAGTAGCCATTGTCAAACATTCCTTTGCTTCTAAAGCATTATGAGCTCTGTTCATTAGTGTTAGATCTTCTTCAAAAAAAGATTGTACTCCAATACTCAATCGGTTGATCTTTGTTTTAGAAAGTTGATACAGTTTACCTTTGGTAAGATCGTCTGGATTGGCTTCTAGGGTTATTTCTATATTTTCTCCAACTTCAAAATTTTTATAAACTTCTCCTATTAGCAAATCTATTTCCTCTTTATTTAATAATGAAGGGGTTCCACCACCAAAGTAAATCGTTTTTATAGGAACAGAAATTTCACTTTTTCTCAATTCAATTTCACTACAAATTGCAGCTAATAATTCATTTTTTTTCTTGGTACTTGTTGAAAAATGAAAATCACAATAATGACAGGCTTGTTTACAGAAAGGGATATGAATATAAATTCCAGCCATTTATTTAAATCTGGGTATTTTAGTATTAATAAAAGTGTCCATTAATTATTTTTTTACGCGTCCTTCATTTTGTTTTATAAAAGCAGACCAACCGGTGTAATTTTTCCCAATTTCTATTTTCCCTGAATTATAAAAATGACAAACAGCTGCAGCCAATCCGTCAGTACTATCTAAATTTTTAGGTAATTCTTTTAATTGTAATAAACTCTGTAACATTTTAGCTACTTGTTCTTTACTGGCATTACCATTTCCAGTAATGGCCATTTTTATCTTTTTAGGAGCGTATTCTGTAATAGGAATTTCTCTAGAAAGTCCAGCTGCCATTGCAACTCCTTGAGCTCTTCCTAGCTTAAGCATTGATTGTACGTTTTTACCAAAAAAAGGTGCTTCAATTGCTATTTCGTCTGGTTTAAATGTATCAATCAATTCAATAGTACGTTCAAAAATTAATTTCAATTTTAAATAATGATCATCATATTTATGAAGTTGAAGCTCATTTAATTGTAGAAAATGCATTTTTTTATTAACCACTTTTATAAGCCCAAAGCCCATAATAGTTGTTCCAGGATCAATACCAAGTATAATTTTATCAGAATTCATTAGATTTTTTAAATCTCAAATTAAAGATTTACTAATTTAGCTTTTTATGTTCGCACTAATTGACAAATCTAAACAATACTTTTGGTTGTACTTAAATTTTTAATCGAGTAAAAACCATCAAAGTAGCTATTGTTTAATCTAAATCGATTCTTCATGGTCATATTGAAGCCTCAATAAACTTTAGAAATGGAACTGATTATGCTCTCAATAGATAGTTAAGTTTTAGGTACGATAGATTTTGGATTTCATTCAAGAACCTAAAAGTCAATTCTAATTAGGCTTTTATTTTGGGAAATATATTTAATCGCTAGTCTTAATTACTAAGGGGAGTTTAAATGTTGTTTTTACTGGTATTCCTCGTTTATAAGCAGGAGCAATTGGCTGTAATGTTTTTATCCCTTCAGTGATGTCAGAAGCTAATGATGGGATTTGGACTTTTAACAAACTATCAATTTTCATGGAAGTTATAGCAAGTTTTCCTTTTTCATCAACTAGGAAATCTAAAACAAGAGATTCATTAAGTTCAGTAGTTACCATCGTATTTCCTGAGTTTATAACTTGATACAAGTGAGAAGAAAGCGTGTTTTCAAAACAGTTTTTTTGTTGTTTTTTTTCAGTAAATGATTCGCAATTTAAAAAAACAGGATATTGATCTACATCTTTCCAATTAATAGATTTTATTTCTTCTTTAAGAAATATTTCAGATGAAATCTTCTTAGTTTCAAAGAATTGACAAGATGGAATTAAAACAGATAAAACAACTAAAACTAAACAGTTTTTTACTTTCATCTTAATTCAATTGTTTACCCTTAGATTCTTTTATATAGGCATCCCATTTCATTTCTTTATAAATATCATCTCCTAAATAAGTGACAATAGGAAGCATTTCTTTAGCTTCTCGATAACCAGGCATTACTAATAACACTTCTAATTCTTTATTTAGATAAACAAAGGTCGGATAACTTAACTTTCCTTTTAAAAAATTGGCAGGCAACTCATTATAACCTCTTCTCCCTGTATCTACAAAATTAAATTCCTTTTCCTTAAAAGTAAGTGTATTTTTATCTTCTCCATCTAGTTTTACACAATAAAACTCTTTATTTAGGTATTCAATGAGTTGTTTATCTTTAAAGGTTTTTGCATCCATTTTTTTACAATAGCCACACCAATCCGTATATACATCAATAAATATTTTTTTGGGCTCTTTTTTAACTGCTGCTTCAGCTTCTTCAATTGTCATCCAATTGATTTCTTGGGCAAAAAGTTGATTACCTGTTAATAATAATGCAAAAACGAAAAGAAATAGTTTATTTTTCATGTGGCGATATTATTTTATAAAATAGGTCAATGCTGTTTTCTATTTATAATCCATTTGGGAGTTGAAAGTTGTATTTACTAGTTTCATAGGCTAAAAATAGTAAATCCCATCAAATTACAACATAACATTTATAATTATTACATAAAATCAAAAAAGCAGAATAGGAATTCAATTTGGCTTTTTTGGAATGCAGTATCATAATCATTCATTCTTTGATTGACTATTGTTTTATTTATCTTTGTAAAACAAAAATGATTTAAATAAATTCCTGTTTTTACAGGGAATTAATATGGATATTATATTAATAATCGTAGGTTTAAGCTTCTGCATCATAGGAATTGTAGGCAGTATTTTACCGATACTTCCAGGACCTCCTTTTAGTTGGTTAGGATTGTTATTATTAGAACTAACCAAAGCCATCCCTAATAATTATTGGTTTTTAGGAGTCACCTTTATTATTGCCATTGGTATATTTTTATTAGATTATATGATGCCACCCATAAGCACCAAAAAATTTGGAGGAAGTAAAGCGGGTGCTATTGGAGCTGTATTAGGATTAATTATTGGGCTACTATCTCCCATCCCATTTGGATTTTTAACCGGCCCTTTTGCAGGCGCATTTATAGGTGAATTTGTTTTTAATAAAACAAAAGGAGCCCAAGCTTTAAAAGCAGCTTTTGGATCCTTCTTGGGTTTTATTGCTTCTACCTTTATGAAACTTTTAGTTTCATGTATTTTCCTTGGATTTTTTATATGGGATTTAATAAATAACTGGAGTAGCTTCTTTTAATACTTTAGAAATTTTACAGATTTGGAATAATAATTAAAAACTAATTTCCCTTTTTTTCCAATTTACTAGCTATAGAATACGTTGATTAGCTTGTAAAGTCTAATTCAGAATAAATATTATATTCCATAGTTGAACTATTAGATTATACAATAAGCTTTATTTCTTCAAAATTATAATTTACAAGTGGTAATTCACTTGCTTTAAGCATCGTAAGTTGAGATTTACAAATTAATGCATCAGAATTCCTAAAAAACAAAAACACTAGACTATTGGCTAGAGAAACTGCTATTTCTTAAAAATTAAATTAAACAAAAATAAGACTACAACTGCCCCAATAGCACCTGTTAAAACATCACTTATCCAACCAGATCCTAAACTAACACCTAAATAACCTAAAAGATTAGACCCTACGATACTTCCAATAATACCTATTACAATATTACCTATTAGACCAAGTCCACTTCCTTTATAAAACTCACTACCTAACCAACCAGCTAGGGCTCCAATAATTAAAGTTGCTAAAATGCTCATAATTAAAATATTTTTTATTGTTATAAATGTACTGAAAATAAGTTACTTAACAATTATTTTTTAGTTAGTAATTATATAAAGTGTTGACTTTTTGACGATTTAAATTATTCCAAAAGTAAAAAGCTAAAATATTAACCCTGGAAAAAGACCATCCATTTTAATTTTTTTAGCTGAAACTTAGGGAAATACTAAATATCCTATTTTAAAAAATATTCTTGGGCTAAAACAAAAAAGCCTGTCCAAATGGACAAGCTTCTAAATACTAATATGTTTAAAGTAATTTATTAAATTACTTTAACATTTGTTGCATTCAATCCTTTTGGGCCTTCTTCTACGTCAAAGCTTACTTTGTCTCCTTCATTGATTTCATCAACTAGTCCATTTACATGCACAAATACATCTTTGTCACCTTCTTCTGGAGTGATGAATCCAAATCCTTTAGAATTATTGAAAAATTTTACTGTTCCGTTACTCATAATAATAAGTTATAAATTAATTGCTAATATACTTAGAATATTTTTGGGATACAATTTTTATGTAAAAACTTGATTTTAAGTCGTTTTGTTAAAATGTTTTTTGGAGGTTCTTGTTTTTTCACTCCCTTTTTCTCTAAAATTGAGAATGACCCATTTAAGCTATTGTTTGAGCCAATAATAACATTACTTATCCTATTTATTATTCAATAATACTTAAATATGATCATTATATATTCAATGTAAAGGAATTACTAACTTTACTGAGAAATGATTTAGTTCGTTCAAATTTAGACACAAAAAAGCCCTACATTTCTGTAAGGCTCATTTTTTTTTATTTTAGCATTGCTTTAAAAGCTTCTAAATCAAATTCATTCCCATAAAACAAAGTGCTCATTCGCATTACATCTGCTGCAATAAGAACTGCCGTTTTAATTTCTTCATCTGTAGCGCCAAGTCTTCTTGCTTCAGAAATATGATATGGAATACAATAAGCACATTTCGTAGCAGCAGAAGTTCCTAAAGCTATTAAATGTGCGTTTTTTTCATTGATAGCTCCTTTAGAAAACAACTCCATTTGCGATGCAAAGTATTGGTCTGAACTTTTTAGAATTGATGTCGGATAAAGAGAGTTAAAAGGACTTTTAGCCAGTAATTCTGTTTTTTCAGCTTCACTAATATTGTCTTGCGCTACAACCGTTTGAAATCCTATTAGAAAAACGAATGCGATTAAAAGATATTTCATTTGAATATGTTTTGTGTTAGATTCAAATATATAAAAATTAATTTTAATTCTGATTTAAAACTAATTATAGTGTAAACTATTTAAATTCTTAATTTAGTGACTTAACAGAAAAATATGGATCTATGCCTTAATTTATAAACCAAAATTAAATAAGAATAACGCCATCGCTAATCCCTAATAAATTTTCTATTTAGGAACAAAATTTTCATCCTTTTATCTAAAGGGTTAATTGTTTTATAAAGTATATCATTATTGGAATTTAGCATCGTTTTTAATTTTAAATTTAAATCAGAAATGAATTTATTTATATTTCTAATGTTTTGACTTCGATCTAAATCTGCATTATAAAAGTTATTTGTGAGTTTGTCATTCGTAATACTAAAGTCATTATTAATGAGCAATATTAATATTTCGTTTTCGAGAGTATTCAATTTTAGAAAACCATCTTTAGAAGTAATTTTGTTGTTTTTAAATAGTAGTTTATTCGAGTTATTTTTAAACTTCTTTCTAGAATAAAAAACGAATATTAATATACCTATACAAGAAATAACTATCAATATATTTAAGATAATTATGTTTAGATTATTTACAAGAGCTTGTTCATTTATAAGATTAAAATTTAATGCATCAAGCTTTGTTTTTACAAGCTTTAGTCCAGAATCATATTGAATCCATAGGTAAATATTATCTTTATGTACAAAAGGTAGGTGATTTTGAGAACTTTTCTGAATTAGTGGATTTAAAGCATACTCTTTTAATAGGCTGTTTTTTAAATCAATTTCTTGTAAAGTACTTTTAGTGGTTTTAAAAATATTATCATTTATTACAAAGGAAGGAATAACATACTCAATATTTTGACTTAATACCCCTAGGTTTTCCCATTTTTTTGTTTTAAAATCAAAACTCCATAGTTCATCGTTTTTTAAATAGGCATTACGGTCTTTAGGATTCACTTTTAAACCACCTATGACATAAAGTTTATCATTTAAAATTTTATGAAAACTATAATGTGATCCCCCAGGATATATCCCATTAGGAGAGTTTATAATTTGCCATTCCTGAGTGTTAGGATCAAAAAAGGTAAGTTTATTGTTGGAAGTCCAGTAACCATAACCCCCATAACGATATATAGTATTATTGTACATAAACAAATTACTCCCCTTAGCCATTTTGTGAGTATAAGAGTTATCAATTCTTTGAATGGTGTCATTACTTAATCGGTATACTTTACCTCCATTAAATTCTATAAAATGGAGCGCGTCCTTATAAAGTATATGATATTCTGAGAGGTTAAAATTAGTTGGGGATATTATTTCTTTTTTTTTAAGTAGGTGAAAATTGTTTACATCGTATATATAAACAGAATCATTTTTAAAAACCGACAACTCTTCATTTTTATCATTAAAGTAGAAGTTTGAATTAGCATCAATAAAAATCTCTTGGCTATATGAATTAAATCCAATTAGAATAATTAGAAAAAGCAACTTATAATAAGTAATCAAAATAATATTTTTTATATTTTCATAGACAAGATTATAAAAAACAATCCTTATATTTGATACATATATGATACATATATGATTTCTGTATTGAAAAAAGAGATTGAAAAAAAGTTAGGACAAAAAGTTCTAAATCGAGGCGATTGCGAATTGCTTTCAAATGCAATATTAGAAACAATTGATATTGAAATTAGCTATAATACAATTAGACGACTATTTGGTTTGGCTGCAAATGTTAAAGCTAACAAAAAAACGCTGAACACTTTGGCTCAATTCGTTGGTTACAAGAATTACATTCATTTTACGCAAACGTATCTAGAGAAAGAACAAAAGAACTTGTCGGTATTAGTTTTTAAGGCTGTTTATCATGCTGATAAAGCCGAAATAATAAAATTAGTTCAAAACACAAAAAGTAGTCATGAAGATTTTGTGAGCTTTATTATTATCCTATCCAGGGAATTACTTTATAACAAGCAGTATTCCATTTTAAATCAAGTATTTGAGTTAGAAGAATTAGCGTATGACAATTTTTCTTATTCAGAAGTCTTATTTATTGGAAACTCGATTGGTATATTGCTAAGAAAACAACATTTAAAAGACAAGGCATTTTTACATAATATAAATTTTTTACGTTGTGTGTATTTAACATTTGTTGATTATTCAAATCTTAATGGATATTATGCAGATTGGGCAAAAATTATTAATAAAAGCAAAAAAACGAAAGAACTTCAAATTTTCACAAAGGCAATCCTAGAGTTCAGGAAGTTTTTAAATAAAAAACCCGTTACAGATTCCTTTGGAAATTTAGCTTTTAATCCAAGCTTAAATCCGATTTTATGCAGTAGGCTATTATCTATAAAGATAATGGTAAATAAGGGTGATAATTTAGATCTGATTCTAGACACCTATTTTCACATACATTCAGGGAGTAAACCAAGGTTAATTGACTATTCATATGAGCTTTTCATTACCGCAATTACAACAAAGAATGTGGTGTTAATGCACTATCTTATTAAAGCTATAAATTTAGATAAAAACCAATTGTTTTATTATCAGAAATACCATTTAAATTTGTTTTACCTAATGGGTATGTTTTACCATAAATTGACTGAAAACAATACTAAAAATTGCACATACAAAGGATTGTTTAGTTTAAATAATATAAGACATAGCTACGAAGATTATATTAAATTATTGCACAGTGTATTCTTATATTCAGAAGCCAAAACTAAACCATTAAAGGAAACTATTAAAAATGACTATATTCAACTTAATAACAATTTAGAATACCCTTATTTTTCGGAAGCATATTTGATAAATTACTTTATTGATAAATAGCTTCGTATTTTTATTTAAATTATTTTTTTATGATTATCTCGAGTTTAGAACAAGAACATGGCTTTCATTTAAAACAAAATCTCTCTAATTATGGAATTATATTTTTATCATAAGCTTTTTTCCTTGAATTCGTTTCTTTTCTATTTTTTTTAATTTTTCTTTTAATCGCGCATCTTCTCTTTCTTGTTCGTATTTAAATAGTCCCATAATTATCATTATTTTAGATCGTTTATATTAAATTAATTCCTAATGTATTCTTAGAATATTACATCTAATGTCTTAGATTTAATTTTTTCAATATGTAAAAATAAAAATATAATCTCTTATATATTATGACAATAATCAGTTTACGATAAATAAATACTACAGTTAAAAATTCAATTATTAAAAAAATCACCATTAAACATCTAGAGAAGCTTTGTGATCTTTTCGTGTGGTATTAGATAAAATTTAAAATAGTGTAATTAGTTTATTAGAATTCATAATTGTTGTTTTAATTAATTATAATTTAAAATAAAGTACAAACTTAAGAAGTTACTTACAAGCTTATATGTGCCTTTATTTGAGGTTCCAAACAAGAATACTTAAAGTATCTTCGATAAACAAAAAAAAAGCCTCTCCTATTTGGAAAAGCTTCTCATTGTTTTAAAACATAAACCCAATCCTAATTAAAGAATCAATAAAATATTTTAATTGTTTTATATATAAATCTAGTAGGTGTTCAAACAAACAAAACACTACTTAAAATACTGTTTACAAGATTATTGAAGTTTTGCTTCGTTCCAGAGTTCATTGTGACGAATAATTTTACCGTCATCATCAAATCCATGATTAAAAAGTACTGGAATAATAATAACCTTACCATCAGACTTACGGGTAACTGAAACTCTCCACCAAGATTGCACATAGTCTCTTTGAGAATCAAATTCATAAAACTTAATCCACTTACAGTCCATACCGTTAATTGTATTTAAGCTAAGAAAGTCTTCTTGAGCTTTCTTATACTCCTCTGCATTTAATGGGTCGTTATTCCAATCATTAAAAAGTCCATCAAATTCTGCATTATCAGCAAATCCCTCGTAAAAAGCATCCATATCGTTAAATTCTAGAGCATGCATTGCTTTTCTAACTGTATTGATGTTTGGGTGATGTGAATATATTTCTCCATCTTTAAGTTCTCGTTGGCTTCTCCAGCTTTCAACAAAGGGCATTTGGTTCATATAAGTCCTTAGAAATGCTATTTTATTATCAGAATTCACAGCATACTGTGAATGTCTAGGCTGTGAAAACTTAACACCAGTTGTACCGCCTACTCCAGTTAATAATTCCCAAGCATATACCCAAGTAGCTTTGTTGAACGCGTCATCTTTATACTCTATAGCATCTGGATAACCATTCTTGGTTTGATTGATAGAGAAATAACGGTTCTGAGTTTGCCATGCTTTTATATTAGCAAGAAATTCTTTTTTTGTTTGTGCCTTGGCATCTTTATCCATACCATCACCATTAAAGCCTTTAAAGTCCTCAGCGATTAGGCTAGAAAGCATTTCGGTATTTTTGGTATTGATGGCTTCATACATTTGGTTTACTACATTAATAGCTGGATGTTCTATAAAAATAGTTCCATTTTTCTTTTTTTGAGCAAACACCAATGTGCTTGCAATAAATAATAATAAGGTAATTTTTGTTTTCATTTTGTTGTTTTTAAAAGTTTTTTTAAAAATAACAAATTAATTGTAAAACAGAAGTTATATTTTTAATTATTGTTTTTAACTCTAATAAATTAGATGCTTTTGAGGGGTTATATCCCCATTCAGTATAATTATCTTTTTAAAACTATTAATGGTAATAATTAATTATACAAGACTTAAGAATATCCATCAAGATGTTAAAAAAAATTATCTAATTTCCTTCAGGTTTCAAGGCTAAATTCATTAATAAAACTGACAGTTGTTCTAAACAGCATTATTACTTTATAATAAATGAACCTTTTATTATTCTTATAGAATTTTCAATTACTAAAATATATTTTCCAGCAGCTCTACTATTAATTGCAATAATCGAAAGTTCTTGGTTTAATCTTCCTTGGCTTACTTGTTTTCCATCCATGCTGTAGATTTTATAACTGTATTCCCCTTGCATATCCTTTGGCATTTCAATATTTAATGCATTTGAAGTTGGATTTGGATATACTATTAATTGATTATCACCATTAATATTCAATGTGGTACCTAATACTTGTTCGCATTCTGAGTCTAATTGAGTATAAGTTTCTCCTGAAGCATTTGTAAGAAATGTGAAAAAGCAGCCTAATTCATATTGTAAGGCTTTCATAAACCCATTATTAAAATTATTAATATGGTACATATCTATAGCTATTACGCTACCTTGATAAAGTGATCGAATATTATTATCTTTAGTGTGTCCTAAAATTACCGACTCAACTGAAAACCCATCTAAAATATTATCAACTTCAACTTGTGTAAGTTCTTCTTGTACCATACCTCTGTACCAATAAATCCCTTCAGAACTATTAACCTCTGTGCAATCACTATTAGGACATGTAATGCCATTCATTCTCATTCTTCCATATTCGTTAATCTGGTCATATGTTAAATTTAAAACAGCTACTTCTGGAGTGATACCCCCGTGTAAAAATGCGTAATCTCCAACCCTCTCTATAATATTTTTTGAACGCAACCACCTACCTAATTCAGTATTAGCATCGTAAAGTTCTATCATTCTTTTCCCCATTAAATACGCGTCATTAAAGTACTTAGTTTCTACATATCTCCAATCATCAGTCAAATTAAACATTTCATGATTACCTATTATTAAATGAACTTTGCCACCCTGCGCTTCCGCCTCACTCTCTAATTTATATAACAGCCACATAGATTCAGTAATATTATAACCTCTATCGAATAAATCTCCACTTATCATTAAATGTCCATCTCCGTAGGTCCAATTAAAATCATTATCAATAATTCCTTCCCCTCTTAAAACCATTGTTAGACCCTCAATATGTCCATCAAAATCTGAAATTGCTAAAAATTTTGATGGTGTTTCAGTATCAACAGAAGGTTCTATTAAAATTTCTGGTTTTAGAAAAAATGAAAAACTCGTTCCCATATGTGGTAAATCGCACGTTAATTCTAAACCATCTGTTGTTGAATATGTATTACTCACCAATCCGTTTGGTGTTATTTCTTCTACGATAATCTCTCCTCCTTCATAATAAACATAAGGTCCATCCTGATCATAGGTATGGTCTTGCGTTAAAAAGCAATCAAATGAAAGGTCTCCATCTGCTGCATTTCTATTACGAATAGTAACAGCAATTATATTTTCACCATCTACAAAATAACTTGAATCTATTTTATAAGTGAAAAAATCATTTTGAATATTAGAGTTTATGCTCTGCCTTGCGCTTGTTGTATGAGTGATTTGTCCTAGAGGCATCATTTCAGATCGCAACACTTCTACTCCATTGACAAAGACCATCGACCCATCATCATGAATCATGTGTATATAAATATCATCAATTGCATTAACATCAATTACATCGACTTTTTTTCTGAAATAATAACTAACCAAACCATTGCTTAAGACGGTTTCTTCGTCACCATCACCATAACCAAACTGACCTAACCCAACAGACCATAGAGAATCGTCGAATCCTACAGTATTCCAAGATGTTCCAGGATCTGAACTATCATCCCAAAAACGCCAAGAACTTCCTTGATCAAAGAAAACTGAATCTACTTCATTTAGTACTGAAATTTCTTTGGTTAGAATATTATTATCCAAATTTTCATCACTCGCAATAGTAACTTCTAAACTCAAATTATAAATACCTAAAACACTTAAATCTAAGCTTTGTATAAATGTAAACATCGTACTCTCTCCTGTTGATAGAGGTATTGTTCCAGGTTCGGTAGCAATTAAATCCCCATTAATAGCGTAAGAAACCATATAATCTGAAGCCGTTAAATTTCCATAATTTGTAATTTCTACTTGTACAATTGCTGCTGCAGTCTGATACATAGCACTTGTAGGCGTAATACACGAAGTTAATTCTAAATCTACATCAGTATTTAAAGAGTACTCAAAAACTAATCTAGGTGCTAATGCAGAACTTCCATCAAATGATTCTGCTTTTCTTTTTTCATTTTCGCTACCTGTACCTGTTAAAATAAACGTAATAGGGTTGCCTCCTTGCCATCCATTTGAAGATATAATTTCACTTATAATAGTTGATATGTCTGGAGTTCTTTGGTCCAATCCAGACGCATCGTCTACCCATGAAGGGATATTATTCCATACTGCGTTTGAAGTAGTTGTGGCTCTGTTTGATATATTGTTGTTTGTATCTGTAAATGAAGCAGAATTTGCAACATCTTCTCCTTTAATGGTGATGGTTAAATTTCCAGAGTTGTTTCCATCTGCTGTAAATTGAATATATGCATTTGAAATTGTAGCATTTGATGGAATTGTAATGTCATCAAACCTAAGACCTATAGTTTGTAGTCCTTGATCGTTAAATGTATCATACATCATCTCAAGATCAGTACTAGAAGTAAGTACATCTGAACCATCAAATTTTTCTTCTGCATCATCTGCCGACGACAGAATTTGCCTCTCAAACGTTTGAGAAGAAACCGGTATACTTAAAAAAAAAGCAATTATAAAATAAACGGATACTTTAGTCATTAAAAGATTATTTAGAAGAATTAAGTTTTATTTACCAATATTAGTAAATATAATAATAAAATTAACGATTGTATTCTATTTTCTCTACCCCTCCATTATAAGTTATATCTTTATTCTGTGATGGAAGTATTTGATCGAATTGGTTCTAGCACTTAGGCGAAGCTTTTTTACTATCAAAATATGTTGTTTTAAGATAGTTCGTCAATAAACAAAAAAAGCCTCTCCTATTCGGAAAAGCTTCTCATCGGTTTACTACATAAACCTTACCTATTTAAAAGACTCAACACAACATTTTAATTGCGGTCTGGACGAGACTCTGAAACTCACTTATAAACAAATGTATGCTTGGTGATTAGCCTCCTACTTATTATTAGGATTATCTTTTTATGTTAATAAAGAAACCATATAAACTTTACAAATAAAATTAGAATAACTCTAATTTAGTATAGTCCTATTTAAGAGGTTTAGAAATAGTAGAATTGAAGGAAGAAGATATGCCTTTAATATAAAACTATTATGTAAGTGACTATCCACTAAAACAAGGCATAAAAAAACCACCCTAAATTAATAGAGTGGCTTGTAAAGTATATAAATGTTTAGGATTAATTCTTTATAAACTTTCTGTCAATTTGACTCACACCATCTGAAATTCTAACGATATAAACGCCTTTTGATAATTCACTTACATTTATTTTATCTGTATTCATTGGATGACTTAATACTTCTTGACCAAGTATGTTTATAATTTTAATATTCAATCCCTCTACATTATCAGGATTACCAAAATCAATAGCGATATGGTCATTGGCGGGATTAGGGTATATGTTAATATTACTTTTATAGATATTAGTGTTAGTACTTAAAACCTCAGATTCATATAAATCGGTTATTTCTTCTTGGGTTAATGGGCGATTCCAGATGCCGATGTCATCTATTTTTCCTTGAAAATAATCTGTGAATTGATTCCAATTTCTACCAATTTGCAAATCGCCATTCCAGCAACTTGATGTTTGAGATTCTGGAGAAATTAATGTCTTTTCCAACAAACCATCTATATATAATTTCATAGTATTTCCGTTAATGGTTCCAACAACAAGATGAAAATTTTCATCAGTTATATTTTTAATTTCTTCATTTTTTACCCAACCAACACTTCTCTGACAATTTGGATTATCATATTTAGCAATAACTGATACTCCATATTGTAAATCATCATTAAATCCAATTCCAAAATGCTCATTTGAGGCATTATCGTATGTTAATCGTATCAAAGCAAATTGTCGTTCAATATTAGAACTACTAACCCACATACTTATACTTAAGTCGTTAGAGTCAAACAAAGTACTACTTGGCACAAGTATATAATTGTTAAAAAAACTATATGCACTATTCGTATTTCCAAAACGGTCTGAGGTTAATGTCGCCCCATTAACAATACCATTATTACCATTGCCAGATGCATCATTTGCGTTGCCATCAAATGGCCAATAACCAACTAAACCATCTGTTGGAACATAAGAGGGAACTTGAGCAACAGTATACTGGCTCATAAATATTAAACATAAAGTTAAAAATAATAAATAAATTTTTTCATTGTGTTGTTTTTTAGATTATTAACCAAATAAATAAAAATAAATAAATAAAATAAAATAAAATTATATGTATCGTATTACACCTATTATTTTAAATAAAAAAAAGGCTATCAAATTAATGATAAACTTACTTATAATTGGTTGTTTAATTCAAGTTCACTCGAAAAAGTAAACTTAATAATATTCTACAAAGAGGTTTAGAAATAGTAGAACTGAAGGAGGAGGATATGCCTTTAATATAATACCATTATTTAAATGTCTATTCACTAAAGCCGAAGGCATAAAAAAAACCACCCTAAATTAATAGAGTGGCTTGAAAGGTATATAAATGTTTAGGATTAATTCTTTATAAACTTTCTATTGGTTTGACTCACACCATCTGAAATATTAATGATATAAACACCCTTTGATAATTCACTTACATCTATTTTATCAGTATTGCTTTTAGCAATTACCTTAGCACCTAAAAG
>Ga0208814_1000473_pt1 | contig 24878 bp, 35 predicted proteins | sample MalvirAntarct_55_FD_184253 | JGI IMG/M metagenome (GOLD analysis project Ga0208814, IMG submission 184253) | Marine viral communities from the Global Malaspina Expedition - Malaspina viral metaG Antarct_55 (SPAdes) (version 2) | ecosystem: Environmental > Aquatic > Marine > Oceanic | place...
GGACTGTTTGATGAAATATGTGAACACATGACTACATTAGGTTATGATGTTCCTAAACTTATTAAGCAATATAAACAAAGAATAAATTAAAAAACTTGACAGTATAGCATATGGTTGCTATACTGTTTTTATTGTTTGTAAATGTTGGCCGCTATTAAGTAACTTAATGAACTAAAGGAACTAAAGTAGTTAATTAACAGGAATTAGCAATGAAACAGGAACTTTGTCTTTCAGACCCTCTTTGAGTCAAAGGAAGACAAGAGAACCACAACAACAACAATGTTGTTACAACAACAAGGGGAACACAAATGATTAAATTCAAACAACAAATAAAGAAACCAGTAATACAAACACCAATAAGTGACAAAGTAATAGACACTACTGCCATCCGGAGCATCAAGCTAGGTGTTTTTCACAATCAAGATATGCTCACAGCACAAATTGAATTTGGCTTTGATGTGCAACAAGGTGGTTGGGAAACTGATATAGTTAAACTAACAAACAACCTAAGCAGAATAAACAACATAGCATACAAAATGCCTGCAGAGTTTGATTGGGCAAAAGATTGGTATGACGCCGCTATAGCCAAAGCCAGAGAGTTTAACAAATACACTAGTAGTAATTGCCACACAAAGCTAGGATATAGATTTCACAGCAGATATCACACTATCCCATTCACTTGGTTTAGTTATGATCCAGTGACACATCTTGCACTATTACAAGTAACTATTCCTGAAGAAAAGCCAAATGGGCGTATTGACTTTTGGGCAAATCATGTTGAACTACAACTTAATTTAGAAACTCAAGGTGCAAAAGGATTACAGTATACATGGGCAGGTAAAGATGATTAAAGGTATAGCAAGACATTGTGCAACACATGAACAAGAACTAAGACCTGGCAGTGGTCCACACAGGTATCAATTATGGTGCAAGGTGTGCAACAAGCATACTCAATGGGTCAACGCTAAACAGGCGTTTATTATAGCTAAATACAGTAACAACAAGGAGACAGTACAATGGTAATAGAAGAATTTAGCTGGCATCCAGGCACACAAATAAGAATCACTGACAAAAAAGAATACAACTGTATTACAGCTTGGGAAAAGGATCTTATGTTACATACAATAGCTGGAACACATGTAGGCTACAAACAATATAATTGTAGCATGAAAGAATTTGACGCTATGAGTCAATTACAAAAGAGTCAAAGTGTAGCAAAACAAAAGTTTGATAAAGCTGCATACAGAGGAGTATCACAGTGAACATACCACGTAAACAGGGTTTTAAAAAATGGTGGAACAAGAACCATCATCATGTAAACAGTCACATGTGGCTTACTAAAGCTACAGCTAGAATACTACACAACTACAACACACCCCCAGAAGCATACAGTCACAGCAAAACAATACTAAAGAGATTCAACCTAAGTGCTTACAAGCGTCTAACTAAACTAGATGCAGAGTTTCTTTGGAGACTAACACACCCTAGTACTGCTGATAGACATCTTAGATTACTTGCTACAGCAACTTTCCTACAAGAAAAAGCTGAGTTAGCCAAACGGAAATTCAGCAAATGATTGAAGGCTGGGATCCTGAACTTGATGTGGCCAACATGATTGAACGTTGCAAACGCACACGCAAGCAATGGGCAAGTGTGTATGATGCTATAGGAGTAGAGTTTAAGTATACAGAACCCAGTGCTGAAGAATACCTATTAGCTATTAAAAATGCTACAGCAGTAGTAAAACAACGTAAAAAGAAGAAATAATATGTACAAATTTATATTAAAATTTATACCAATGAGTGCAATACTAGTTCACATAGAGCTGGTTAATAAGGTAAAGCAAGCTAAACTAGCTGCAGACAAAGTAGTAATAATAACCAGAGACAGTAAGAATCCAGGAGTAGACGTCTAACTATAGGCTAAATACACTATAACAGGAGAATATATATGATATATCACATTAAACTAGAAACAATTAAAAATAAAAAGAGTTCATGGGATTGGCATTCAGAAGAGTACAACAGTATTGAAAGTGCTAAAGAGTATGCAGAATCAAGTGGAAGTAAGCATTATAAGATCTACCAAACACAGGTAGGCCCTAAGACCCTAATACTAACTAAAGAAGCTGAGCCAAAGAAGCCAGTAATAACTGCAGAACCTGTAGCTGAAATACCAGAATGGAACATTGATGAAAGTCTTGATAGTCCAGCTGATGAATAGCATCTTCCACAGTTTGGAATGGTTTTTCAAACTAATAGGCGGAGCGTTGCTGTGGATCTGGAATGCTGTAAAAGGCATAAAGAACTAAATAGTATTAGGAAATTAAGTAAGATAATCAGCAAACAGTCATTCTAGAGGCCGTTAGTGCAGAACTTCTATACTTAGACACCTTTTAAACCTGCACCTAACAGTGTGGGTTTATTTTTCTCTGTACACAGTCAGATGTTAGTACAGCCTTTCTGCAGTAAATTCAAACAAAAAAGAATAAATAGTGTTACCAGTCTAACCGGTGGGGGTTCTGATTAGAAGTGGTAGCTCAGTCCTTTGCATTCCTTGTATGGGCTGGGCTTTTTTTCTTCCATGGTCTAGTATTGATAAATAACATTGTAATAACTAAACAAGGAAAACATTATGCAATTAGAACTAACAAAATTAGTTAAAAGTTTAACAACCCTCTCTAACCTAGTATTCATATACCTGACACTAACTTGGGGTTATCAAGGTTTAGAATTCATTATGAGGAGTTTATTTTAGCAATGGCCGGAAATTATAACATAACAATTAACCAAAATGCGGACTTTATCCGTAGCTTTCAAGTTAAAAAGAATACTGTGATATTAGACATCACAGGATATACGTTTAGTGGACGCATTAAAGAAAGCTTCCATACACCAGGACACACCAGCTTTACTACTAGTATTGTTGATGCTGCCGCTGGTACATTCACTATAGCATTAACGCCAGCACAGACTGCTGCATTGATACCAGGTACAAGTGTGTATGATGTTATCATGGCTGATACGGCTGGTATTGTTACTAGACTATTAGATGGGAATGCGTTTATCATACAAGGAGTTACACCCTAATGACTGTATACACAACATTACCTGCAGATGATCTAAACCTAGCAGTAACAGTAGTAGATGATCCTAACCTAGTTAAGATTAACATAACACCAGCAAGCATTAACTTAACTGGTGCAGTAAACAGTGTTAACGGACTAACAGGTGTTGTTGTATTAACTACTACACAGATACCAGAAGGAACTAACCTATACTATACAGATGCTAGAACACAAACACTAATCAACACTAATGCTGCAGGCTTTATAACTGCTGACAGTACTAGCACACTAACCAACAAGAGTGGTAACATATCACAATGGACTAATGACTCAGGTTATTCAACTACAGTAGGAACAGTTACTCCTAGTAGTACAGATACATTTACTAACAAAAGTGGTAACATATCACAATGGACTAATGACAGTGGTTACATAACAAGTGAGACTGATAGTCAAACATTAAGTTTTAGTGTTCCTAATCTTAGTATTAGTAGTGGTAACAGTGTAGACTTAACACCTCTAACATTGGGTTACATTACAGCAGATTCAACAAATACATTAACCAATAAGTCAGGTAACGTTAGTATGTTTACTAATGATGCAGGCTATTCAACAACTACAGGTACAGTAACACCTACCAGTACTGATACATTTACTAACAAATCAGGTAACATCAGTATGTGGACTAATGACAGTGCCTACTTAGTAGCCAGTGCATTAAGTCCTTATTATACTAGTACACAAGTAAACGCATTACCAGTTAGTACTTTTACTAATGATGCAGGTTACACTACAGCCACTGGAACTGTTACTCCTACTAGTACAGATACATTTACTAATAAGAGTGGTAACATTAGTATGTGGACTAATGATAGTGGTTACACAACCAATACTGGAACTGTTACAGCAACCAGCACAGATACATTTACAAACAAAAGCGGAAACATATCACAATGGACAAATGATTCAGGATACTTAACCGCAGAAACAGATAGTCAAACACTGAGTTTTACTAGCCCTAACTTAACTATTTCAAATGGTAACACAGTAGACATTGGTAGTCTTGAAGTAGCAACAATTGATGGAGGAACATACTAATGAGCATTATTAAACCAAAACGTGGTACAGGAAGCCCAGCAGGAGACATAGCTACAAATGAAATAGCAATGGATACAGCCGCAAGAATTCTTTATGTTAGTACAGATGGTACTGACGCAGTAAGTCTAGCAGATGATACACAAACATTCTTAGCTAGTGCATTGTTTACCTATTCAGGCAATAATGCTACAGGACTTAACTTGGGTACTAACGTTATTGATGTTGGTTCTGGTGGAGCTAGATTAGACATAACTTCAGGCGCTGCTGGCATGAGAATCAATAATAATGTAGACATGCGTACTAATTTAATTAAAGGCTTAGGTGCTCCAGTAGATGCTAATGATGCTGCTACTAAGACTTATGTAGATAGTGCAGGCACAGGACTTCCACTAAGTGGTGGAACAATGACTGGTGACATTGACATGGGTGATAACAACATCACTAATGCATTAAGCGTAACTATTGCCAACACAGGCACTGGACGTGATGTTCAACTACTAAGTCAGAACGGTGGCCAACCAAGTATGTTACTTAAAGGCATTGTTGGAACAAACACCAACAGAAAGACACAACTAGGCTTTGCACAAGATCAAAGCGGAACAGAAGTACTACAGGGTATTATTGGATTCCAACATGATACTAGTGGTAATGATAGCTTTAACTTGCAAATAGTTGATGGCAGTACACCGCAAGACATACTAAGTCAACAGCGTAACAGTACTACTGTACTAAGCAATGCACACAGCAATGGAACATTTACACTACAACAAGACAAAGCTGAATCAAGTTATAGACTTGATATCCTTAATGGAAGAACAAATTCAGGTTCAACACTAGCCCCACACGCATTACGTGCAGTAACAGATATGAGTGCTGACTTGGGAGTTACTATTGCTAACAGTGCTACATTTGCAGTTGATTATAAAACACAATCAAGAACAAACTTTATTCAAAATGCTATCAAGTTTCAAATACAAGATGATAGTGCAGGAACAGATACAGTGGGTCAACTTAGTGCGTCATTTAACAGTGATGGTGTCAACAACAGTCTAAGAATACAAAGTCAGAACAATACTGCCGCAGGTGGTAACGTAGCTGGTGATGGTGGTGCTAATGGACGTGCTGATATTACAAGTTTAAGTTTTCAACCAAACGTGCCTGTTGCATTACCAGAATACACACTAGCACAATTAAATGCACTACCAGTTAAAGAAACATCAATGATGGTCTACTGTACAAACGGTAACGCAGGCGCTGCTTGTGTTGCAGTATATGATGGATCAAATTGGAAAGTTGTAGCACTAGGCGCAACCATAAGTTAAAAGGAGCTCTACCATGAGTAAAAATGAGGACAACACTGAGGACAAACAGGCCAAAGTCAAAGGCGCACCACGTAAGAAAGTGGATGTGGAAGTATTAAAGAAGTTATGTGAGATACAGTGTACACAAAAGGAAATGGCCTACATACTAGGTGTTTCAGTAGATACACTACACAGGAACTACAAAGAAGATATTAACCTAGGTAAGACACTGGGTAAGGTTACACTAAGAAGAGCACAGTGGCGTAATGCAATAGAGAAGAACAATGTTACCATGCAAATTTGGCTGGGTAAGAACGTTCTTAATCAAACTGATACACCATTGGATGATGAAGCGGGTACAATACTACCCTGGAATGATTAACCAATAATAGGAAAACTTAAATGGCTGAAGCAAAGTTAAAAGACAACAAAGCACAACAACAACATGAATGGGCAGAGGTCACTAAGCAAAATACTGATGACATTGGTAGGATTCAATTTGATATTGAAACTATTAAGAACAATCATTTGTATCATATTGAAAAAGATATGGAAGCTCAAACTAAGAAGATAGAGAAGCTAGACAATAGAATCTGGTGGGTACTTGGCATTCTAGTAGTGTCAACAATTATAGGAATGATAGAACATGGCGTATAACACTAAACCAAAGAAACCTAAGAAACCACGTAAGCCTAAGAAATAATGAGACTAACACCACAACATCTAGACAGCTGGCGTATTATCCCCAGACTTCTAATACTAAGTTATATGTTTGCTTTTTATGAAGCTACACATTGGTTCATGTTATTAGAAGCTCCTACCAACGCACAAGCAGGCTTTGTAAGTACCATTGTAGGTGCAGGCGCAGCTTGGTTTGGTCTATATGTAAGCAACAGCAAGAACTTAAACAAGGAAAAGTAAAATGAAAAAACATATCAATGATGCTGAGAACAATAAACATTTGGATCAGTTCAGAGACGGACTAAAGAGACAAGAGTTCCATAGCTTTGAAATTAAAGCTGGAAGTTTGCGTAAAGAAACCATAGTTAGAACATTCTTTAGCAATGGTGAATACACAGACAGTACTAGTTCTGAGACAATATGTAATGCCTCTTAGTGCAGTACAACAAGATGTAAGCAACAATGCCAGTAGGTTTAAGGTAGTAGTTGCAGGCAGACGTTGGGGCAAGAGTTGGTTAAGCATGCATGAGATGGCAAAATATGCAAGGTTTCCAAACAGTAAGATATTTTACGTTGCCCCCACTTATAAGATGTGTAAACAAATCTTGTGGGATGACATTAAAGAAAAGTTTCTACGTTGTAGATGGGTAAAGAAGATCAATGAAAGTGAACTAACTATACATTTAATTAATGGTAGTAAGATATACTTACGTAGTGCTGATAACCCTGATAACTTGCGTGGAGTAAGTATGGATTATCTAGTAATGGATGAGTGTGCAATGATTGAACAAAAGATGTGGACTGAAGTATGTAGACCAGCACTAAGTGATAGACAAGGCCATGCAATGTTTATTACTACACCACAAGGTAAAAGTAGTTGGGTATATGAACTATGGCAAGGCGCACATACACAAGAGAACTACAGTGCCTTTCAGTTTACTACACTAGATGGTGGACAAGTACTACCAGAAGAGATAGATGCTGCACGTAATGAACTAGATGAGAAATCATTTAGACAAGAGTATGAAGCAAGTTTTGAATCATACGCAGGCAGTATCTATTATAACTTTAATACTAAAGATAATATTGTACACAGTGATACACAGTTTAAGAAGAATGAGATACTACATGTTGCAATGGACTTTAACGTAAGCCCACTAGTAGCAGCTATAGCAAGAGTCTCAGGTAATGTAATAACAGTAGTAGATGAAATACAAATGCATGGATCAAATACATTTGAAATGGCAGCTGAACTATTAAACAGGTACCCGGACAACAGGATATGGGTTTACCCAGACGCAAGCGGACAAGCACGTAAGACAAGTAGTAACACAAGTGACCATCACATATTAAGGAACAGTGGATTTATATTAAAAGTAAGAAACATTAATCCACCTGTTAAGGACAGGATAGCCAGCGTAAATGCTAGCTTATTAACACAAGACGGAACAGTAAAATTAACAATTGATCCAAAGTGTAAGCACTTAATCAAATGTATTAGTGGACAAACATACAAGGTTGGAACACAAATACCAGACAAGAGCAGTAACTTAGATCACTTTAATGATGCCCTAGGCTATCTAGTGCATTGGATTAATCCAATTGGGAGACCCCAATTACCAGATGAACAAAAGAGGCCTCAACTATGGGGTCATCATTAAAGGATAAATAGACAGTATAGTAGCAACAACTGATCATTGTTGTAAGTACTACCTTAAAGGAAAAAATCATTATGATGACATTAGAACAATTAAACAACACACATCCTAGCTACGCTAGGGTACTAGAACAAGCAGACTACCATTATAGAAGTTATATTGGTGGTGAGTTATACAAGGATGGAGACTTCCTACAGCAATACATTGGTGAAAACCAATCACCAGGAAACCCATACGCTAAACGCTTAAATGCAACACCGTTAGACAACCATGTACAAACAACAGTAGATATTTACAGAAGTTTCTTATTTAGAACTCTACCAATGAGAGAACTAGGGCAATTGATTAACAACCCATTAGTTGAAGATTGGTTAGAAGACACAGATCAAGATGGACAAAGTTTAGATAGTTTCCTTAAATCAGCTAATGACTTGGCAATGGTACTAGGCTCATGTTGGATACTAGTAGACAAAGCTAGTTATAAGGTAGAAACACAAGCAGAAGCAATTGCATTAGGCATACGTGCTTATGCAGCAACATACACTCCTCAAAACGTATTAGATTGGTACTATGAACGCAACGTAGCTGGTAAAAACACACTACAGTATATTAAAGTAAAAGAATCAGAGAATGACACCCACGTAGTGTTTACTACATGGACTCCAAATACTGTAACCAAATACAACGTACACAAAGACACTGATGGTACACTCAAAGGCATTCATTCACATGAAGAGTATGAGAACCCATTGGGTTACATTCCTTTTGTATTCCATGCACCACTAAGATCACCAGTTAAAGGTATAGGCTTCAGTATGATTGCAGACGTAGCTAATCAACAAAAGTTTATCTATAACTGTACTAGTGAAATTGAACAGAACTTACGTATCAGCAGTCATCCTACTCTAGTTAAACCAATGAGTACAGATGCAGTAGCAGGCGCAGGAAGTGTGCTTAACCTAGATGAATCAGTAGACCCAGGTCTTAAACCTTACCTACTACAACCTAGTGTTAGTACAACAGATGGTATTATCAGAGCTATAGACAAAGCAATTGAAGCAATTCAACGCATGACACATACCAGTGCTATACAAGCTACACACGGTGCGGCAATGAGTGGAGTTGCATTACAAACAGAAAGACAAATGCTAAATGCTAAACTAAGTGATATGGCTGACACATTAAAAGAAACAGAACTAATGATGTGGGACATATGGATGGATTGGCAAGCATTGAACTATCCAGAAGATTTCAGCATTGAATATCCAGATACATTTGATATGCGTGATGAATTCTTAGAGTTAGACTTCTTACTTAAAACACGTAGTAGTGGAGTTACAAGCCCACTGTTCCAAGCAGAAGTAAGCAGACAGATTGTTGCATTAACTGTAGATGATCCTATTGTTCAAGCTAAAATACTTGAAGACATTACTGGTGTACAACCAGAAGGGTATGAAGACTATGACACACATGAGATGACAGACCCTATGTCAGGTAAAGTAGTAGTTGTTACAAGTGAAGAACAACACCTAGCACTTGAAGAGATGGGCTTTACAATGAATGAGATGGATGAATAACATTGGCCTTTGACGTTGAGCAACATGATGAGATACTTAACCGTACACTACGGGAAGTACAAACTGGCGCATTTGATAATGTTAAGTCATTAGAAAGTGAAATAGCAGATTTAGTTGCCTTAGGTATGGCAAGTAATATGATACGCAGTCAAATAATGGGCGTATTTGAAAAGCATAGTGCAAGTGTAGCAGATGTGGCAACACCACTGGTAGACATAAGCACTAATTGGATGGCACAGAGTAAGTTTCCCGTTGATAGTAAGGACTTGGTTGCACAGGACACGCTAATAAACCAAAGTAAAGCTACTTTAAGCAGTACAATGCTAGCACACGCAGAGGATGTTATATCAACTGTAGTGTTAGGCACTGTTGCAAGTTTAGGTACAGTAGCTATGACTAATCAAGTAAGAGGAAGAATCAGTGGTATATGGATGGACTCAGATGATCCAGAAATACGCCGTGAACAGCGTAAGTTACGTGGTTTAATGAGAGAAAGAGATCTAGCTAGTGCGTACAAAGACACTAGTATAGCAATGGCAACACCGTTGGCAGCACTTGCCGCAACTGTTGCAGTCATTAAAAGTAAGTTACCTGGAGATGTTAACACTGCAGCTAGTTTAGCTGTAAAGATGGAAACTGCTGGTGAACAGATTGTTGGACAATTTGATGGTACATTTGCAGCCGCACGTGCTGAACGCTTAGGCACAGAACGTTTTAGGTACGCAGGTGGCATTATTGAAACAACAAGGCCATTCTGTCAAGACATGTTAGGACGTGAATTTGACAGGGATGAGATAGAGAACATATGGAACTCTCAAAGTTGGGCTGGTAAACAGCCTGGAGACCCATATATAGTAAGAGGCGGATACAATTGCATGCATTATTGGGTGCCAATTGAATCTGAAGAAGACTAAAGGGATAAATAAACATATAAGCAATGTTAGTACAATAGTACTCACAACCCTAACTAACTAAAGGAATATTGACATGACAAATGAAACTCATGGTATAACTGAAGCAACTGATACTGGGTCAGATGTAGCAGGCCAAAATACAAACGCCCAGGTTGAAGCCACTAAGACTTTTACTCAAGAAGAAGTAAATGAATTAATTGGCAAACGTGTTGCCCAAGTTAACAAGAAATTTGATGGAGTTAACATGGATGAATACAAAGCACTCAAAGGTTTTAAAGAACAGATTGAGGAAGAGACACTGATTAAGAAAGAAGATTTTAATGAAGTTATTAAGAAGCAACGTGAGAAAGCAGATGCGGAAGTATCTAAATTACGTGGTGAACTTGAAACTATTAAGATTGATGGTGCATTAATAGCCGCTTCAAGCAAAGCTAAAGCACTTAGTCCTGATCACGTATCTCAACTATTGAGAAAGAACATTAAACTAGATTCAGAAGGACACGTAATTGTTACTGATGATAATGGTACAACACGTTATACGGATAATGCAGATCCCATGACAGTTGACAACCTAGTTGAAGAGTTCCTATCAAGTAACCAGTATTTTAAAGCTGCCGGCCCTAGTGGTGCAGGTAGTGTGGGTAATACACAACATGCAAGCCAGCAGAAGTTGGATCTTGCACAACTTGACATGAACAAGCCAGAGCACAGAGAAATCTATAAAAAGATGAAAGCAGCTGGGCAAGTTTAGAGTTTCAAAACCATAATATAAGGAAAAAATAAAATGGCATACGCAAATGAATTTGGATCAGGCATTAACTTAACAGCCCTAATGATTCCAACACAAGCAGCAACAGTTTACGCTGCACAAGAAGCATCACTATACCTTCCAGGTACTATGATTCCAATTGTAGAAGTAAATGAAGGTTCAGCATCAGCACAAATAGCTGTAATGGGCTCAGTAGCAGCACAAACTGTTGTAAACAACGGTGACGGTACACTGGAAACAGATCCAGGTGCTGACTTTTCAACTGTTTTACCAACTAACACAGCAGTCAACTTAAACTTAGATCTAATTGCAGCACGTTCTGTAATCCGTGATTTAGGTAGAGCTGATTTTAATGACTTTGGTAGAATCCTTGGTAACTCTATTGCATCTGCAGTAGACGCACGTGTATCAGCTAACCTAGGCGCACTAACAGTAGTTGCTCCAGCAGGCGGCGCAGTTACATTGTTAGATGATCTATACACAGCAATTGGTACAATTAGAGACGCTGGTGAAACTGGTCCTCTATCATGTGTAGTATCAGCAGCAAAATACGGTGACTTTATGAAAGTTATTGGTAATGCAGGCTTTGCAGGTTCTGAAACACAAAATGCAGCAATGCGTTCAGGTTTCTTGGGCATGATTGCAGGCGTTCCATGTTTTGTTTCAAGTGCATTTAATGCAACTAACACAGGCCTTACTACTCCAGACTTTGCAGTGTTCTCACAGGACGCAGTAAGAATGGCAACACAAGGTGGCGTTAAAGTTGAATTTGAACGTCAAGCAGCAGCAGTTGGTACAAATATTGTAGCTAGCATTGCATTTGCTTCAGGCGTAATTGATGCAACACGTGGTGTTACAGTAGGTACAGCATAATAAAAGCAGTCTAAATAACTTAGGCATTAATGTTGGGGGTACTATTCCCCCAACATATCTTAAACAGGAGAAGATAATATGGCATTTGCTAACAATACAAATCTACAAGAGTACGCACCAGAAGTTTTTGAACAGGGTGTTGATGATTGGACAGATGAACTGGCCAAGGCTCAGATTGATGTCACTAACATGATTCAATTCAAATGGTTCAACAAGTTCTATAACCGTAGTCAGTTTGATGCAACAAAGTTAGTTGATGCTCAGTGGACTAAAACTACAGTATATCAAGCACTGTATGGCTATATCTTACCTAGACTTAGTACTTTTAGACCAGAAGGGGATCCATTCAGAGAACAGCTAACTTTTTATAAAGATAGATTTTATGAAGAATGGGAACTACAATTTGGTGTAGGTATAAAGTATGACTTTAATGATGATGGTGTCATTGATACCAACACGGACGTTAAACAAGTAAGTCAGAATAGGTTGTACAGATAATGGCACGCAGAGAAGATATTATGTCTGAAGTAACAACATTACTAAGGGCACAGCGTAGCGTTAGACTAGGCAAAGTTACTAGGGATCCAATTGATCCTGATCAATTAGCTAAAACTGCGTTTCCAGCAGTATACATTGAGACCTCAAATGAAGACATTGAAGATATTACAATGACAATGGGTACTTCAGGACAGGAAAGAATGGGTACAATGGAAGCTAACGTAGTTCTATTGGTAGGTGGAAGAGAAAGAGACACACAGCGGAACATTGCTGTGGAAGCTATTGAAAATACACTAATGGAAGATAGAACGTTATCTAAGATTGTTGAAGATATAAGGCTCTCAAGAGTAGAGACTGTTACAATTGGTGAAAGTGCCCCTTTTGCTAGTTGTAGGATGGTATTCACCATTGAATACTGTTACCAATTAAATAACACATAAGGAAGAAAATTATGGCATGTTACGCAGGAAAAGACGGTGCTCTAGGAGTATCAACAGATAACGGCGCTACATACACAAATGTAGCAATGTTAACATCATGGGATGTATCACAATCAGCGGAAACGCTAGAATGTGCATTTATGGGCTCTACTTACAAAGAGTTCAAAGCAGGACTATTATCTTGGGAAGGTAGTGCAGAAGCTAACTTTACAGATAGTGTTGCAGCGGGAGCAATGACTCCAGCAGCATTAGCAGCTAACTCAGTTGTAGTAGGTTCTACAGTATTGGTTAAGTTTTATCCATTACTATCAAATGCTCTCATGAGCTTTAGTGGTACAGCTATTGTTACCTCTATGGAAAATAACGCATCATTAGGTGATGTTCAGACAGTAAGTATGAGTTTTACTGGTTCTGGCGCACTTGTGACAGATATTTTACCAACATAATAGCACTTAATTGCAAGCTACTTCAGTATTCCTGGGGTAGTTTGTAGTTACTATTACAGTCCCCTAAATACTGTAAGAAGAAAACCCAGTCATACAAATGACACAATAACAAGGAAAAGATTATGAGTGAAGAAATTAACCAAGATGTATTAGGTAATGCCAAAAGTCATTTTAGAAATGCATTATCAGCAGAATTACAAAGTATAGTAGTTCCAGAGTGGAACAGTACTATATATTTTAAGATTGCTTCAACATTTCAAGTTGAAAAGAAGATACTTGATTTACACGCTAAGGGTAACATGGTAGAGGCACTAGTAGAAACACTATTAGCCAAAGCTCTAAAAGCAGATGGTAGCAGAGTATTTACAAACGCAGACAAGATTGTACTTATGCGTGAAGTAGATCCAGACATTATTATCCGTGTTGTTACAGCAATGCAGGAAGCAAAAGAAGAGGCTAGATCAAGCCTGGGAAACTAACTGCTGATCTAGAGTTACTGTTTCTCTTTAGAGTTTCAGAGAGTTTAGGTCAGACTGTTGAATGGACTATGAATAATATGAGCTATATAGAGCTTGAAGCTTGGGCAAAGTATTATGAATATGTAAACGCACAACAGAAGAAAAAGTAATATAAGGAATTAAACATGAGTGAATCAAGCAGAACAATGAAACACATGGTTACTCTTATGTCTGCGGACATGAACAAGTATATTGCTGAATTAAAAGTCAACCTTAAAGCAGCTACCCCAATAAAGACAGGTGCCGCAAGAGCTGACTGGAGACAGACTGGAAAGATAGACTTGGCTAACATGAATGGGCGCAAAGTTATACTAACAAACAAAGTTGGCTATGCAAGCATATTAGATGGTAGTGAAGGACGTCCCACAAGTAAACAAGCACCAGATGGTATTGTTGAACCAGCGTTGAAGAAGACACAACAAAAATAACAAGGAAACTGAATTATGATTAAAGAAACTACACAAAAAGTCAAGACAATAAGCATACTAGACAAAGCAGCCAGTCACTATAATAAGTTAATTAAAGCTGACATGGTTGAGATTGATGTACCTGAATGGAATGATAAAATATATTACCGTAAAACATTTAGTTTTGCAGAACAAGGTAAAGTATTTGAATTATCAAATGAAGGTAAAATGGTTGAAGCCCTAGTACATACGCTGATTGTCCGTTCATTAGACAAAGACGGAAATAAGTTATTCACTGTAGCAGATAAACCAAGGTTAATGTATGAAGTAGACCCAAGCATTATTATTAGGATTGTTACTGAGATTAATGAAGATGTAGAAGAAACATTGGTAGCCAAGAAGGTTTCTTAGAATTTAAAAGGGAAAACACAGTATGAGTGGTAGCAGCAGATATGAAATTGATATTATTGCAAATAACAAGGCGTCAGCAGCCTTAGGGAAAACAAACGCCCAGTTAAAAAAGATTAATGGTAGTTCAGCTAAAGTTAACAGTAGCTTTGGTAAAATGGCTGGACTTGCTGGTAGTGTTATAGCAGCATTTGCAGGTTTCAAACTTGGCGGTGCTTTTCTAGACACAGCAAAGCAAATGGAAAACCTCAATATTCAGTTAAAGTTTATTGCAGGCTCAGCTGAACTTGGTGCTAAGGCACTAGACATTGTTGAAGTAGCGGCTGGTAAAAGTGCATTTGCACTTGAAGATATGGCTAAAGCAGCTCCACTCTTACTAACAGTAGGAACAGTAGATGAATTAAATGACAACTTAGGCATTACAGCAGACATTGCCGCAGCTACAGGATTAGAATTTGATGTAGTTGCAGGACAGATACAACGTGCATTCTCTGGTGGTATAGCTAGTGCAGACATCTTTAGAGAAAAGGGCGTTAAGTCAATGCTTGGTTTCCAAGAAGGTGTAAAGTACACAGCTGAACAAACTGAGAAGATGATTAAAGATGCATTTAAAAATTCATCTACAAGTCTAGCTGGTGCAGCAGCTGAGATGGCTAAGACCTGGGATGGTCAAATTAGTATGATGGGTGATGCTTGGTTCAAGTTTAAAAAGAGTGTAATGGGCGGTGGATTATTTGCAAGTATGAAAAGAGCACTTACAGCAATACAAGGTGTAATAAACAGAAACAAAGAAGCAATTGCAGCATTTGCACTTTCAATGAGTCAAGGACTTGCTAAAGCAGTTGACAAAGCAACAGAGGCATTTATATTCTTTGGTACACACTTTGACTTCTTTATGGATGCAGTTAAAGTATTCATTGGACTAAAACTAGCTATGCATATTAACAAAATTATACCAGCTATGAAAGCATTAGGTGTTGTTATGAGAGCTAATCCTATTGGATTGCTTATTACAGGAGTAGCGGCTCTTATAGCTTATTTAAGTTTTCAAAATGGACTAGGTAGAACTATTGTTCAAATACAAGCAGCCTTTACTCAGTTTGGTAAAATGCTGGGAAGATTTACAGCATTCCTTAATGATAAAGTAGCAGAAGTAATAATATTTGTTAAGAAAAAGTTCTCTGAATTTACAGAAACAATGATCAAGGCTTACAATGCAGTAGTTGAATTTATTCCTGGACTTAAAGTGATAGAGACTGCGGCAGCAGGTGCTGTAGGATCATTAAGTGATTTAGGTAAACAAGGATTTGAGTATGTTTCAGAAAAAGTAGAAATTTTTAAAGATAATCTTATTGGTATGATACCACCAGTATTAATTGGTGAAATAAGAAATCTTCAAGATGAAATAACAATGGCAGGTCTGACTTATGATAGAGCAGAAAAACAAGCAAAAGCACTTAGTCAAACAGTAGGCTACCAAGACCGTATAATGAGATTGGCAGCTGTGGCAACAGCAGAATTAGCAGCAAAACAAACCTTACTTAGAAAAGCAATTGCTGCAGCAGCAATAGAAGTCAATGCCTTTACAGACTTTTGGACGGACTTAAAAGCAGAATTATTCCCTACAGAAATAGCAATTACATTAATTAAAGAACAAATAGACAAACTAAAGATTGCAATTGCTGGCGGACACATGGAAGCTGACAAAATGATAGAGTCAGTTAAACTATTAGAAGCTCAATTAACTAAGTTAACTACTGCTGGTGGTGAATCAACAAAGAAAATTGAAGATCAAGCACAAGCATTTAAAGACAAACTACAACAAATGCAAGACAGTTACTTCCCATTAGAAGCAGCAACTAGAAGATACAAAGAAGAAGTTCTATTCCTTAATGAAGCACTAGATGAGGGATTAATAAGTGAAGAAAGACATGCAGAGAGTTTAAAGAAAGCAAAAGAAGGCTTTGATAAATTAGCTGAGAGCTTTAAAGTAAATGTTAAAGTAATGTTAACTGAATCAGAGAAGTTTGTTAAAAAGTTTAATGAAGACTTTAATGACAAACTAGCAGATGGCTTAGTTGAGGGTAACTTAGGCTTTGATACATTTGCAGACATGTGGAAGTCAACACTAAAAGATCTAATCAAAGACACACTTAACGGTGGTACATTGTTAAATGATATACTTAGTAGCTTTGGCAGTGGCAAGAAAGGTGGCCTAGGTGGGCTATTCAGCGGTATTGGAAGTCTATTTGGTGGCGGCGGTGGAGGAACTGGTGGGTTTGACTTAGGTGGAACAATCAGTGGAATTACAAGTGGCATTGGAGACTTCTTTGGAGGCTTCTTTGCAGATGGTGGTAAGCTAGGTGCAGGTAAGTTTGGAGTAGCGGGTGAAGCCGGAGCTGAACTAATCACAGGACCAGCAAATATCACGCCAATTGATGATATTCAAAATGACACCCCTATGCCTGCGGTAAATATAACTATACAAGCAATTGACACACAGACGGGAACAGAATTCCTGCTAAAAAACAAAAAGCAAATTACAGGCATTATACAAGGTGCTTATAATAAACGCGGCAAACAGGGGATTTATTAACCATGAGAAGTATATTTACATATCCAAATAACAGTGCAACATATTACATTGACCCAGTATACTGGAGTTCAAACATAGCTAATCCATTTGACGGCAATGACGGTTGGTGGAAACGTACAGATGATTTAAGATTAGGAAATTACTTACCCTGGGTTGAAACACCAGACTTTGGCAGTACAGAAGAAATTGCTAAAGCAATGGGTAGCTATGAGATGGGCTATTGGAAACCAGCTAACATAAGCAGTGAAGAACTTGGTATGTATGACTTTTATGACCGTCCAATTATGGTACTTGAAAGAGAACTAGCAGTTAATACTATTAGTTCAATTGCAATACAACAAATGCCTAAAACTGACGCATATAGCACAACAAGATATCAACCAAATCCAAATCTTGTATCAACTGGAGTCCTCAATAACACATGGAACATGCCTTTAGGTACTAAGTATACTGTTGATTGGGCTTGGAATACAAATGACAGTCTTAGAGACTTTTACACATACTTCCTTGCAAACAGTGATCTAGGTAATGTAGATTTATTCAATGTAAACAGTAATCTTTCAAGTAGCAGATACGCATTAACAGAAGCTAATACAAATTCAACAGACATTAGTGTTACAAACTATCCTGGTTACTTAGTTCCTGTACGCACAGGCGGAACTAAAGTTATTACTAATAGTGGTAGATCATTAACTTACACTGACACAGGTGTTAACCAATGGATACTATACATGGATGATACAAGTTCATTTACTGATGGTGATGCTATTTACTTAGGTGAATATGATGACTATACAGACTTCCCTACAAGTGAAATAAGTTTATCTACTCAAATCTTTACTGATGTAGTTAGTGCTAACTCACTTGCATTGAAGAGTGATGTTGGTTTAACTAACCCAATAACTACAACTACTGATTTTCATGTATATAAAAATGTTAGCTCTCTGATGTTTAATGACAACTACCCAAGTGGTAATCCGCAGAATGATAGAGCTATAAGTGGCATATTTGGATACAGTACAAATGATCAAGGATTAACACCTATTGCAACTACTGAGTTCAATGAACTAGTAGAATTAGCAAACAATTATGGTGTAGGCAACAGATTTCCTGTATTAGCAAGAGTTAGTGGATCAGGCGGTTGGACTAGAAGTGCTAGTAATACCGGCGTTGTAATATATGACGGATTTGATTATAATACAGTACAGTGGGCAAGCATCTTTAGTGGTGCTATTGCTGGAGGCACTGGTGAATTTTATGGATTAGCATTACACAGTACACCTGATGTACCAGCTGGTACAAATTCATTAATTAATTTAGATGCATCAACTCAAGCCCTAACACTTAGTTTTAAAGTATTAAGTACTAGTCCAGTAGGTTGGGTTTATGATCAATCATCTATAGTACAACCAAGTGCAGGTAACAATACTGTTACTGTAGCAACTAGTGAACCAGCTAGAAACAGATTAAGTACAAATTATCCTCAAGTTGTTACATTTGGTAATAGAGTATATCAAAACACTATAGCCGCAAATACAAAGGCAAATGCCGCAGTTTACAATGATGTATATTATGAACCAGGCAGTAACATTCCAGCAGTAACTACAGGTGAAAGCGGAGCTTCTATTGCATTTAACCAAGATGCTAGTGGTTACCTAACAGGAATAGCATTACAAACTGGTGGATCTACATATGGTTCAGGTGGACTATACACAACTGCAGGTGATATGATTATTCAAGTAGACACAGCTCCTGATACATACACACCGCCAGCAGTTACACCAATTGAAGCAGCAGATACGTTTGATACTGATGATCAATGGTTAAACCCTGGCTTTGATGACCGTAAAGTATGGCCTGACACAGTAACACCAACAAGTGCAGAAATTAATTATAATGCTCCAACTATTGTAAACAATAGCCAAAATGGTATTAAGTATTCACGTAGTAGTGGATTTACAAAATGGACATTGGATGTAACATATCCAGCAATGACAAAAGAAGAATTTATGCAGTTTAATGCTATTTCACAAGCATCAAATGGACAAGCAATACCATTCTTCTTTAACTTACGTAACAAACTTGGCAATCCAATACTATGGAGAGGCTTTTATACTGGTGCTACTGATAAAGTTAGAGTTAGAAGTCCAATTACAGCAGGTGATACTACAATGTTAGTTGATGGATACACAAGTAATGAAGCAAATGCATTTAGTCAAGGTGAAGTGTTTATTGATGGTGAAAATCAAAATGGATACTTACACACAGCACTAAGTGGAACAGCCGCAAACGTTTATGGTGAAGCTAAAATACGTGTACCATGGCCATTTAGAGCAAATCAAGCTGTAGGACAATTTATATACAGAAATCCAGCTCACGCAGTAGTTACACTAAACAGTGATGACTTTGCTTATAGCATAGATGTTAATGGATATTACTTTGTAAGTGTATCATTTAGCTTAGATGGATGGAAATAACACATGGCATTAACTTTAGAGCAATTAGTAGCAAGAGAAACTATACAATACTTTGATTGTGTAGCTATTAACATTGATGCAACACATAATTACTATCTAACACAATCACCATACAATTTAACTATTGATGGTAACACATATATTGCAGCTGGTGGATTATTAGCTATGACAGACTTTACTGACAGTGCAAACTTTAGTATTGAAAGATTAGAAATCCAACTAGCAGGTATTGTTAGCTTACCAACTGGAAAAAGTGTTCTTAAGACAATACAAGAACTTCAATACATTGATAAGCCAGTAACAATAACCAGAGCATTTATGGAAGACTTCAAAGTAGGTCAAACAATTACACTTTACAAAGGGTATATTTCAAACATAAGTGCTAGTTTAAGCAGTGAAGGCAGTTCAACTACTGCAAGCATTGAAACAGCATCACACTGGACAGACTTTGACAGAGTAAGCACAAGGTACACTAACCAAAATTCACAACACAATTTGTTTCCTGCTGATAACGGCTTTAGTTTTGCTAAACTTGTTATGAAAGAAATACAGTGGAAGGAAGCATAATGGATTCAGCCACAACCCTCAAATTAGGCTTATGGTTAGCAAGTAAAAAAGACCAACCATGGGTACGTGGTAAAAATGATTGCTGTACATTTATTATGGAATGGCATGACTACATACACGGCACTGAAACCATGAAACAAATTTACGGTAAATACTATGACTTAAAGACTGCAATTAGATGGGCTGAAAAAGTTCCTTTAAACAAGTGGTTCTTAGACAATGGTTATACACTAGTAGACAAGCCACAAACAGGTGATGTTGTTATGGTAAGACACAACAGATTCTTTTTTAGTGGATATATTATTTGCATGAATCAAGCCTGGGGCATACAAGATGACTCAAAAGGTCTAAGTAGACATCCGTTGGAAACAATGGCTGAACATACTATATGGAGAATATAAATGGGTTTTGATCCAGTAACAAAGTTTTTTATTAAATTAGCAATTAGCCTTTACAGTTATAACCAACAACGTAAAGCACAAAAGAAAGCTGAAAGAGCCGCAAGAGTTGCACGTAGTAATGTATTGGTCAACAAACAATCTAACAATGATCCTATATACGTGCTATATGGACAGCAACGCATAGGTGGTACCAGAGTCTATATTGAGACTAGTGATGGTGCTGGTGACTTAACTAAAACTACCACACTTAGTATGGTGGTTGTTATATGTGAAGGTGAAATAGATACAGTAACAGAAATGTACTTTAATAGTACTAAAGTATGGGACACTAGCAATGGTGGAACACTAACTGCAAATGCTACCGGTGGTTATACACTAAGTGGCTTTATATCAAAATATGCCGCTACAATAGCTTGTAATTGGTATCCTGGAACTGACACACAAACAGCAGATGTTGCTACACAAACAGCAGTTGATGCAACTGTATGGACTGATGCTCACAGACTACAAGGTGTAAGTTATTTTACTATGCAATTACAAGCAAGTGGTGAAATATATTCAGGACAACTACCTACAGTAACAATGTTACTAAAAGGCAAGAAAATACTAAATGTAGCCACACTTGATAATGGTGATGTTATAGGTGATATGACAGCTGCAAACTATATTAGTGGTGCAAACCAAAACCCTGCAGATGTGCTGTATGATTATTTACAAAGTAATGTATTTGGCAAAAATCTAGACAGAAATGCTAATGGAGTATGGATTGCTGGCACAAACATTAACTTAGCGTCATTCAAACAAGCAAGACTTGATTGTATTGCCGCTAGAGCTACACTAGGTTACAACATAAACGGATTCTTACAAACAGAAAAACAGTTATTTGACAACGTGGGTGAAATACTTGAAACATGCAACGGAATATTGTTGTTTGTTGATGGAAGTTACCAACTACGCATTAAAAAGAAGAATGAAGAAGTAGGCATACTAAACAGTGCAATATTTACTCAAGATAATATCATTGGTGAGATAAAACTAGGCTTACCAATCAAAGCACGTAAGCTAAACAAAGCAACAGGTATATTTAATAACCCTCAAACTGAATATAATGATGATGTAGTTATATTCCAAGATGATGCTTTCATTGTACAAGACAACGGAAGTGTATTGGAAACACAAGAAGACTATACTATGATTACAGACCAAGCGTTGGTGCTGGATTTAATTACACAAACAGTAAACATAAGCAGAGCAGAATTTACTGTACAGTTTACAGGCGCACACACTGCATTGTTACTACGTTCAGGTGATATTATTGAAATTAGACACCCAGAGTTTGGTTGGGGAATTGCCGCAGGTGAAACACAACACTTCTTTAGAGTACAAGAACTAAGTTTAACTGAAGACAATACTGTGGACATTAGTTGCACTACGTATAATTCAGCATTGGAGCTATAAATGAGTTTATTAACATTAGGTCAAGGAATTACAAGTCACTTTGCACCAGAAGCCAGAGACATTGAAGGCCAAATACCCCTAGACAGGCTTAGTGATGTAACTATTACAAACGTACAAAATGGACAAGTTATTAAATATGATTCAACTCTAAATAAATGGGTTAATACAGCAGACGGAACTACAACTAGTTTAGCGGCCCTAACTGATGTTGTAATCAGTGGTGTAACAGGCGGCCAAGCATTAATATACAACAGTGGCAACAGCAGATGGGAAAACACTGATATAAGTGTTACCCTAGTAGACGGAGGCACCTACTAAACACCCCAACATCTAGTCAAGTTAGGCGGTTTAAACGCTCAACAAGGACTATATACAGTGCTTAAATCCTTCACCCTACACTTACTACTAAATACTATTAATGAAGAATTTAAATGGCTTTAAATGACTCTTAAATTAAACAAGGAAACAACATGAACAAAGAAAAAATAGCTATACGCAATATCTTTAAAGCTACAGTAGACATTGAAGATTACAGAAAACTCACTTACTTTGAATGGGTAAAAGAAATTAAAGTAGAAATGCCAGGAAGTTGGCACATGTACATAATGCATGATGGCGGCATAGCATGTTGCACAAATGCACTTTGTATCAATGAATGGTTAGTAGCACACAATCAACGCACTAGAAGACCAATGTCAAATGCCCAAGTAGAATATAAAATATCAGTAAATGAAGGCAGTAACATTGACAACAGAAGCAGTGAATGGACAGCAAAACTGCCCAGTTTAGATGACAAGCGTATAGGACCTAAGAACCCTGCAGGTGGATGGAACAAAAGAAGTCATCCCAACAGTGTTAATGAGCTTAGAGAAACTATATGGTATATGTTTGCTGATCAACACAAGAGTCCTGGTGAGATTGCAACAGAATTAGGCTACACTCCTCCCAACATTTATTATCATATAAAAAAGATGCAAAAAATGCTTGACAAAGTATAACTTATAGTGTATAAATATATATGTAAGTTAAACTTTTAACTTAAAGTTGTATAAGGGTTATTGCCTTCCATTTGACGGCAGCTCCTTTCAATGTTATATAATGTTGTTTTACCTATGTCCTTACAGACAAACCATGATACACTAGGTAAAAAATTGAAAACCTGCAGATATATCTGCCCACAGTACTTTATACAGCTAAACCCAATATAGGCAACTATATTGGGTTTTTTCTTGACTAAAATGTCAATTAAAAGGTTGACAAGCAAGACATCTTGCCGTATAATAGTAGTATAGAGTAAGAAATTAAGCAATAATGCTTATTAAACAAAAAAGGAAGTCTAAAATGAATAATTTAACAACACGCTATTATGAAGACACAAATGAAGTTATGTCAACACGCATTTGGGAGCTTGTAAAAGCTGGCAACTGTTCATACAATTTGTTTGAATATGATGGTATACGCCATAAAGATTGTCCCAAAGATGCAGGACCTACTGAAGTTGTTGTGCAAATTGAAACTCTTTACCGCAAAACACAAAAAGATAAATGGGTTAGTATTGAACAATTCCTAAAGCAAAAAGGCGTGACACCGTTTGGTAAAGTACGTTATACAATACGCCACAATGTCACTATTGCAGTAAAAAGCAAGGATTTGGGAACTGATTGGACAGTTGGAACTATTAAATATTGGTTCACTAAAAAATGTTCAGATATGTCAGATGGTGTGCTTGGTGGTGGATTAATGGAGTATGACCGTATGGGAGAAGATGTTGAAGTTGCAATTCCAGCACAAGCAATGGATGGTGATGTGTTCAATAAAGACTATTATAGAAACTTAATGGCAACATGGCTTATCCTTGTAGACAAACATGTTAAAGCTGAAAATCAACAAAAAATGGATGAATTACTTAAAATGTTTGCATAAAAAGGTTGACAAGTAAGACATCTTACGCTATAATAGTAGTATAGAGTAAGAAATTAAGCAATAATGCTTATTAAACAAAACGGAGTATACAATGCAAATAACAATACAACCAGTTTTCAACTCAGAAGCAAACGCTAATACACTTAGACTTATGAATAAGAAGTTTAATGAAACATACAAGTATAGTTGTAAAACTCAAAGTATGGGTAGAAAAGAAGCTCTTGCAACAGTTAAAATTGATATAGCTAATGGTTACATATTTTTTATATGTGCTGATAACAAAAAAATTGGTTATGTGTTAGCACCACCAACAGGCAAAGATGGTGTAATGGTTGCTAGGTATTTGGATACAAGATTTATACTTCCTGAATATCAAGGCAAAGGTATTGGTTCTAAAGTGTTGGACATTCTTATAAATGAAATGGATGTTGTAGAAACTTGTTTGCATTTGGACCAAGCAGAAAGTCATAGACAATATTATATAGACAAAGGCTTTGTAGCAATGATTTTCAGATTTCAAACTGATCCAGCTTTTGATTATGAAATGCATCACAAAGTAGAAAATCCACATGTATTTTTAATTCATAAAGATTATAAACTTTTAGACGCTATGAAAACAGAAATACCATATATTGATTTAATTACAGGTGAATATATTAACCCACTAAAGGAGGCAGCGTAATGAAAAAATACAAATTTAATGTCTATGTAGCAGAACCGTATGACTGTATGCGTATGCGTGAAGTTATTGGCACAACTGCTACACTGATGTGGGAAGAAAATGATCCACAAGGTGCAATG
>Ga0208814_1000475_pt1 | contig 24745 bp, 30 predicted proteins | sample MalvirAntarct_55_FD_184253 | JGI IMG/M metagenome (GOLD analysis project Ga0208814, IMG submission 184253) | Marine viral communities from the Global Malaspina Expedition - Malaspina viral metaG Antarct_55 (SPAdes) (version 2) | ecosystem: Environmental > Aquatic > Marine > Oceanic | place...
GCAATACCTTAGTGATACTGCTAAAACCAGAATAGATACAGGCGAAACAGGTCAACCAGTGTCTGCAAGGGCAAACAAAGTGATTGCCGATGAGGACCAAGTAATGAACGCGGCCTTCCCACAACCTCAGGACCCACAGCCTAAAGTTAGTAATACAGCAACAGAAACTGTTAATAGCATACGGTCTGTAGTGAACCTAACAGGTAAAGTTCCTTCGCTATCTAGCATGGGCCAAAACTTACCCAAACGGGCAGCGTGGAAAGAAGCCTTTGGTGCTAACTTTAGACCAAACGGAGCCGCCAAGCCTATATTCATACGAAAAGCACTTGATATATCAAAAGCAACCGACACTGACGTAACGGCTGTTATCAAGGCTGTTATGGGCAAAGAACAAACGGCAGAGCAATTGTTTGTTACTTCGGGCTTATCCATAATTGAGGCCAGAAAACTGTATGAGAAAAACCAAGAAATAAGAAATCTCTTTAAACAAATGAATAAGGATAACTAACTAATGGCTTTTGATGAAAATGGTCGTTGGGTTTACACTGACGAACAACAGGCCATAATAGATAGTCGGCCTGTAACTGAAGATATGGGGATTGGACTTATCGCTGGCCTTAGGGACGCTGGTGAAGAGACCCTACAAGTAGGTAAGAAACTAGCAGACTATGCTGTTGAAACCGCTGGTGATGTAACAGGTTATGGCTGGGAAGGCTTTGAGGACAATAGTAACCGCATCCTTCCCCAAGTCCTTAGACCTACAGGAATGGCTGGTAAGTTTACTGAGGACCTAACTCAGTTTACGGCTGGGTTTGTAGGTGTTGGTAAATTCATTCGGCCCCTAAAAGGCATTGGTTGGATTGCGGGTGGTAAGAAAGCTCAGTCGAAAGTAGGGGCTGTAATAAAAACAACCCAGCAATCCGCTGTGGCTACATCCCTAGTATCCAACCCCTATGAAGATCGCTTGTCTAACTTCATTCAACAATACCCACACCTTGAGAACCCTGTGACTGAGTACCTACAGGCTGATCCTGAGGATACCTATGCAGAGGGTAAGCTAAAGGCGGGTCTTGAGGACCTACCGCTTTCCCTAGGTGTAGAGTTTGGTATGAGGGGTATTATGGCTATTGCTAGAGGCTTTAAGAAGGCTGACAACGCTATAGCAAAAGGTGATGATCCAGTTGAAGCAACAAAGGATGATCAAGTTGAGATCGATGGCTTAGACAAGCAAGAAGGCGATGCAGTCAAAGCGGGTACTGATGAAACTAATCAGCTACAAGCTACAGCAAAAGGAGAGCAAGAGAAGGTAGATGCTGCTATTGATGCTGGGGCTGATAACCTCGACACCATTGATATAACAGCTACAAAAACTCTTGTAGGCCAACGCTTGATGAAAGCCAGTGCTGATAACGGTGAGAACTACGCAAAGACTTTGAAGTCCTTTTCAGCAAAAGACCTACAGGTAATAGCTAAACAGGTTGGCGTTAAAGTAGGTAAAAAGAATAAAAAGCAGTTATTTGATGAGATTAACTACGAAGTCTTTAAGGGCGTTAAGTACAAAGCAAAACCAAAAGCAGAGACAGTTACTGTAAATGCCAAGGTTGCCAAGAGCGGTGTACAGGCCCCACAAGCAGTTAAGCTTTCAGCCAAAGCCTTAAAGCAGATTGAGAAGCAACCTCAGAATATATCTGAAATCTTAAAGGAAGCTAAACTCTACGATCCTAAGACCTTTGACCCCGATGATCCAACATCAGCAGTTAGAGACTTGGTGGCTATGGTTCAGAAGCAAAACCCAGCGGTTATTGCGGCTGTTAAAGGCCAACAGACTTGGAAGCAAGCAGAGGAAGAGACAGCAAACCGTGTGGGTGATTTACTTAACCTAGACAACAACCAACTCTCCACCTTGGTAACCAACTACTCAAAGACCACAGAGGACGCTACGTTTGTCCTTGGTGCCGTTGAGAGTATTATGAAAAGCCAGTTCGATGAGATCACCGAAAGGTTTACCAAGTCTAATTTTGACACAGATCGTAAGGCGCAGATGGAAGCTCTTGAGGCTCTTGAAAGCACCATGATGATCTTGCAGAGCGTGTCGGGTCAGGAAGCTGCCTTTGGTCGTGCGTTAAACCTTCGTAAGAAGGGCGTCATTGACCTAGACAGTTACCAGAACCACAGTGCTGTAAGGGATGGTGGGGATCACGCAGATGCCGCCGCTATGGACTACTTAATTAAGCAGTATGGTGGTATTGAGAAGCTACATGAAATCAAGATGGCTGTATTAGCTGCCAAGGGTAATCCCAAAGCCTTTGTCAAAATCCTAAAGAACGTACAGGAGCCTACTGGTAAGAAGGTTGGTAGATCAGTCATCGAACTTTTCCGCTCTATGATCCTGTTCAATACAAAGACCCACATTACTAACATACTTGGTGGGGGCATTGAGAGTGTCCTTAGACCCATAGAGGGATACATTGGGTCCTACATGACACCGAAGATGTTCGGGGCTGAAGCTAAAGCCCAGCGCGACTTCTTTGGCGCACAGTTAGAGGGTTTACTCCATAGTATGGATGCCGCCGCTGTCGTGGCTAGTCGGTCATTTATGATGGAAAGAAATATATTGGACACTATGGGAAAGGTGGACGATATAAGCCAGATGAACAAGATCAGTAGTGAGTACTGGCCTCAAGCAAAGGGTTCTCCTCTAGGTGCTGTTTTAGACATGACGGGTAAAGCAGCCCGTGTATCCTTGAGGACCTTAGGTGCTGAAGACGAGTTCTTTAAGCAGATCAACTACAGAGCCAGAATATATGCTCAATCTAAAATGGATGGTATGGGAAAAGGTCTAAAAGATAAGGACCTGACAGACTATATTTCCAAAGAGATTGATGATGCCTTTGATGCTAGTGGTGCGGCTGTTAAGAACAAAGATGGGACATTTAAGCACTCAAAAGCATTGAATGATGCGCGTGAGGCTACGTTCACATCAGAGTTGACCAAAGGAACAATGGCTAACGGTCTTCACAAGTTTGTACAACAACACCCAACCTTACAGTTATTTATGCCATTTATCCGCACACCTACAAACCTCATTGGTGCAGCGGTGCAGCGTACACCTATTCTAGGTGCATACTCTAAAAAGCTTAGAGCCGACTTTAAGAACCCTGATCCAGCCATTCGTGCAGCGGCAAAGGGTAAATGGGCAACAGGTATTGCTATTTATGGTATGGCATATTCGATGGTTAATAGGGGCGATATCACAGGGTCTGGTCCTCTTGATCCTGAGGCCAATAGAACTTGGAGAGCCGCTGGTAACCAAGCGTATAGCGTTAAAATGGGGGACAGTTGGGTCTCATATCAACGTCTTGATCCTAACTTTATTCCCTTTGCTCTTGTGGCTAATCTTAACGATGCCGTGAAGCATGGAACCGTTGATGTTCTTGACTTTGAAAACTTTGATGGAGGAGTGGCGCAGGAAGCCACTGTGGGTGTAATCTTATCAATTGTTAAGACGATTGAGGATAAGGCCTACTTCCAAGGTATCACCTCAGTAGCGGCAGCATTTACAAGTGAGAACCCAGCACAGAAACACTCTCTGGAACGTATTGGTTCTAACTTTGTTACCTCAGTCATACCACCCGCACCTCTACAATTTGCAGAAGTTTGGAATGACTTGGTTAATGGTCAACCAGCGGAAGTAAGAGAGGCTGTAGGTCTTATTGAGAAGATACAACGTAAGTGGGTTACCACGAACAAGGATTTACCCAAGAAGTACAACTGGCTTACAGGCGAACCAATGATCAACTATGGATCATTCTCAGGTATTCCTATTCGCAAGGATGAACCCAATGCTGTTATGGATGAGTTAGTTCGTCAGAAGGTAGGGTTCAGAGGACCAACAAAGCGTTTCGGTGGTTTGAAATTTGACCTAACTAATGCAGAGTTCTCAAGATACCAAGAGTTGGCTGGAACCTCTAAATACCAAGGTCGTACATTACTACAAAACCTAGAGAGGCTCCATGCAAGCCCTAATTATAAAGCAGCAGCGGCCTCTGTTGAGATCGATAGCGAAGGCTTTAGTAGGCAAGTGGTCTTAAACAGAAAGATTATTTCCTTGCATCTCTCACTAGCAAGAGAGCTTTTAAAAGATGAGTTCCCAGAGCTTGCTGAAGAAGTTATGGCCCGTAGGTTGGCTGGTCGAACAGGCATGAAATTAATGGATTTTAACAGGTAAAACATGGCAAGTATTATTAACTACGTTGCTGACGGGTCAACACAGGCATTTACCATCCCGTTTTTATACATAAGCACGGCAGAAGTTAAAGTTTTCTTGGATGATGTACCTTGTTATGATTTCGCATTTACAACAAGCAGTACGATCACCTTAGATGCTATACCGTCTAGTGGCGTTTATGTAACAATAAAAAGAGAAACCCTTGTATCCGCTACCGTTACGTTTGTAGAGGGTACTTCCCTCAGAGCAGATGATCTTAACCTAGTAACAAAGCAAGGTCGTAACCTAGCTGAAGAGGCTAGGGACAGGGCTGATGAAGGTTTAACCCAAACAGCGGCTGGTTTGCTCAATGCTCAGAACAAGAGGATATCTAATGTAGCAAACCCTGTAAGCGATACGGACGCAACGAATAAAGGCTGGGTCAATACAAACTCAGCTTCAATCGTTTCTCAGGCACAGGCAATCAAGGATGAGTTATACAATCTCAATCCTGTAATGAACCTACTGGACTACAACTCCACAGGATACCTCACCTACGATGCGTCTACGGGAGACCTAGACTTTTTCCTCTCTGAAGGTCCCTTGGGTAACCAAGGGCCTCAGGGTCCCACAGGTCCTCAGGGGCCTACAGGGAACCAAGGGCCAGTGGGTAACCAAGGCCCCCTAGGTGGTCAAGGACCAGTAGGTAACACTGGGCCTACAGGTCCTGTTGGTAGCCAAGGACCCGTGGGTAACCAAGGCGTACAAGGACCTGAGGGTGATACAGGTGATACAGGACCCCAAGGTACTCAAGGTATTGCTGGCCCCCAAGGAACCCAAGGAGTGGTTGGAAATACAGGACCAACGGGTGATCAAGGACCTACAGGGTCTACAGGCCTCCAAGGACCATTAGGAAACCAAGGTATTACAGGAAATACGGGTGCTACAGGTTCAGCGGGTCCTATGGGTTCCACACCTTTAGGCTTGGCTTTCGGAACAATGGGCATAGACGCCTCAACAGGTATTTTACAAATGGAATATTATGGAAGTGCTAACGATAATGACTTCACAATTTCTGCCTCTGGGCAGCTTTCGGTAACAACGGTATAAACAATGGGAACAATTAATATTGGTAAGGTTCGCCTCTCTTTTGAGGGAGCGTTCTCAAGCAGTACGGCTTATGCAGTCCATGAAACCGTATTTTATATTGGGGAGAGTTATGCTTGTATTTTAGGTACAACGGCTGGCACTCTACCTACAAACACAACACACTGGGCTAAACTAGCATCTAAAGGCTCAGATGGTGCAGACGGTGCCGATGGCTCTGATGGAGCCACAGGCTCTACAGGAGCCACAGGCGCACAGGGACCTCAGGGTGTACAGGGCGCACAAGGAGATACAGGCGCACAAGGCGCACAAGGTGATATAGGCGCACAAGGCAACCAAGGTATTCAAGGGACCACTGGCGCACAAGGCCCAGCGGGTTCTGACGGTGCTACGGGAGCCACAGGTGCCTCTGGCGCAGATGGCTCTGATGGATCAGATGGTTCCGATGGTGCTGCGGGTGCTACAGGACCTCAAGGCACACAAGGTGATACGGGTACTGCGGGTGCTACAGGCCCTCAAGGTGCTACAGGCCCAGCGGGTTCTACAGGTGCGGCTGGTTCTACAGGAGCACAAGGCTCAACAGGCGCAACGGGTTCTACAGGAGCGACAGGCGCAACGGGTGCATTTACAACCAACTCTAACGCACAGGTTAACTCCTTAGGTGTGGGTACAACAGCTAGTGGTACGACTGGTGAAATTAGGGCTACCAACAACATCACAGCTTACTATTCAGACGAAAGACTTAAAACTTTCCAAGGTACAATCCCCGATGCCTTGACAAAGATTACAATGCTGAATGGCTACTACTTCACTGAAAATGATCATGCTAGATCGTTTGGCTTTAACAACGATAGAGTACAGGTTGGTGTTAGCGCACAAGAGGTCCATTCGGTATTACCAGAGGTAACCACAGAGGCCCCTTTCAACAGTGAATATTTAACTGTTTGGTATGACAAACTTGTGCCGCTTTTGATTGAAGGAATTAAAGAGTTAAAAGCAGAAGTAGAGGAGTTAAAAAGTGGCTCTACAAACTAGCGGTGTAATATCGTTAAACGACATTCATGTGGAAGCTGGCGGTACTTCTGGAACCAGTGTCGGTATTAACGACAGCGATGTTAGAGGATTAACTGGTGCCTCAAGCGGTGCAAGTAGTTCGTTTAATTCCTTTTATGGAACAAGTTCGGCTTGGACTAGAACACTGACTGTTGGTCATGCTGGTTCAGGTCCAGGAATTCCGTCCAATGCCACAGGATTTATTGGGCATTTCCATGATTCAAACAATGGGGGGCAATATACAGTTGATGGCAGCAGAGGAAGTTTTTCACCTGATGGTTTATTTGATAATGGTTCTACCATACTCAACTTAATGTTCAATATTCGCACTCCAGTTAAAGGAAGTATGTCGTTTGAATTTAATTTTCGATTAAGAGGTAATAACCCAAATAGCGGTTGGAACAATATGGTAATGGATGATGGAAAGGGAGGTACTATTTCAGTTTCTAGAACATCATGTCTATATTATCAGTACCTCCCTAACGGGGGTCTTTATAACGTCCCTGTCCCTACCGCCGAATGGAAGTACACATATAATACTAGTTCAACTTGGGATGATGGTTCGGCAGCCACACGCGCTAGTTACTATAGGACAGGTATTAGTGTCTTATATGCTGGCGCGTCTGGGGTAGCGAACCCGTCTCTTACATGGACGCTTGGCAAACAAATTAATGTGACAATAAACTAAATAGAAAGATTTAAAATGACTAAAGAAGAAACATGGTCAGCTTTTATTACTGAATGGGAACGTAGGCTATCTGAAAGTGGTGTTGTTGTAGGTTATTCTTGTTGCTTTGGCGCTGGTCTTTTAATGGAAGAACTTTGCTTTGGCGTAGGAACTAAGAAACTAGATAAAATGGTTGCAGGTTGGGACAGTGAGCGAAGTGAAGCTGACAATTTAACTGATCCGATTATTAGAGGAAGGGATGGTAAAAAACTGCAAGAAGTTATTAGCACTAAATATTCTAATAGCGATTTGACATCTAGCTTTCCCTTGGATCGTTTAAGACGTTTAAATGATAATGAAGACCCTCAATTATGCGATATGAAAATGATTAAGTTTTCTGAAGGCTTAACAGCAATGTATTGGAACGGCTCTGAATGGGTTAGCCAAATGGGAAACGCAACTGTTGGCCCATTTCTTAATTCTATTTCTTTTGAAGAATTAGGAACTTTTAGGCCAGTTAACTTTGATGGATGATTTGGAAAATAGAGTAGCTAAAACTGAATGGCAAATAGAACGCCAAGATCAAAACATTAGAGAGTTATACGACACAACAGAAGAAATGCAGAAGTGCCTCAGAAGTATCCATGAGGTCTTAATACAGATAAAGTGGTTTGTACTAGGTGGTGCCTGTCTATATTTCGCAGACCACTTAGGCCTAGGATACATATTTAAAATATTCGGAGTTTAATAAACAATGTTGCAAGCACTAGCTACGGTGCTGCCAAACATTCTGAAGATCGTTGACAAAAGCATACCTGATAAAGCAGGGGCGGCACTAGCCAAGCAAAAGATTGAGCTTGAGCTGGTGACCGCTGCTAATGAAGTCAACAAGATGCAAGCAGAGACCAACAAAGTAGAAGCAGCCCATAGAAGCATATGGGTTGCTGGTTGGCGTCCAGCTATTGGTTGGACATGCAGTATTGGCGTCTTTTGGGCATTTGTGGGTCACCCCTTTGCCTCATGGATCGCAGTAATGTTTGGAGTACCTTTAATATTATTACCTGAGGTTCCTATGGACGCTCTATTTGAGCTTGTCATGGCAATGTTGGGTCTCGCGGGTCTCAGGACCTTCGATAAGATGAAAGGCACAGCTAAATGAGCCGTGACTACGCGAAAGAATACAGAGATTACCACGGCACCCCAGAGCAGAGAAAACGCAGATCAAACCGTAACAAAGCTAGACGGTACATGATTAAGCAAGGTCGTGCCAAGGTGGGTGATGGAAAGCACGTAGACCATAAAAACTACAATGCTGATGACAACAGCCCTGCAAACCTCAGGGTGGTCTCGGCAAGAGCCAACTTAAAAAGACAACCGAAAAGGAAGGGTTAATGAGTACAGAAAAAGCCCGATACAAAAAGGTTGGGAATAGAAGGGTAGGCTATGGTCAGGCAGGGAACGCCTCGGATGGTGGACCCCGTGTTAGACCAAACACCTCAAAAGGTGATGCGTACTGTGCGCGGTCTATGGGTCAAATGAGAGACTTTCCAAAGGCCGCAAAGGACCCCAACAGCCCCCTAAGGCTCTCTCGTAAACGCTGGAAATGCAGCGGGAGCAAGAGCGGTTAACACATGGCTGTAGCGGAGATTTTAGCAGGGATCGCGCTCGTCAAAAAATCAGCAGAGATCATATCTAAGGGTCTCAATGCAGCGCAGGATATGTCTAGTTTGGCATCTCAGGTGGACGATCTTTTTGAGGGTAAAAAACAACTCAAACATCAAGAGAGACAGGAGAGAGCCGTAGGCAAGTCTCCTACTCAAACCATAATCGATCAGAAATTGGCCGATGAGCATATTATGGCCGTTAAAGAACTTATTATCGGAAGATTTGGGTTCTATGCGTGGACCGATATTATAAAATTACAGAAAGAAGCTGCCCATGAACAAAAGCAGAGGCAAGCTTTAGAACGAAAAGCCAAACAACAGAAACAAGAAGATATGCAAGAGGCCGCTGTGGTCGGTGGAAGCTTGGCTGTGGGTATAGCCCTAGTATTTCTTATAGGTTTCACAGTCTGGGCCATGCAGTAATAAATATAAAAAGAGAAAGACACACACAATGAGTACAAAAGCATCCTTCGATCTTTTGGATGCTCTACACAGTGCAGTTGCCCATCAGCTTTTGGATAAAATTCAAACTGGTGAGGCAACAGCCGCTGAGATCAGCGTAGCTGTAAAGTTCTTAAAAGATAACGGTGTTGAGGCCCTAGCGGTCCCCGACAGTCCTGTAGGAAATCTACTAGAGGCTCTGCCCTTTAGTGACGCAGAAATACAAGGCGTACAATTTAAACAATGATGAAATATATAGAGCTATTCAAAGCCTACCAGTGGCACCTGAGGGCTAATAAAGCAGAAGAACAGCTAAAACTCCACCGTGACCATGAGCTTAAAGATATAGGGTTACATAGGGGAGACATACACCGCATGGCTCACCGTAAATGCCCTTGGTGTGCTGCAAGTAATGCAGAGTAACCAAGTACCCGCACAACTGCGAGACTTTAGGAACTTCGTTTACCTAGTCTGGAAGCATCTTAACCTCCCAGACCCAACCCCGATACAGTATGACATGGCTGACTACCTCCAAGGTGGTCCTAGGCGTATGGTCATTCAAGCTTTTCGGGGAGTAGGGAAGTCCTATATCACCTGTGCCTATGTCGTTCACCAGCTTCTCCTAGACCCCGACAAGAAATTCATGGTCGTGTCGGCCTCTAAGAGTAGAGCAGATGACTTCAGCACATTCTCACAACAAATCATAACTCAACTTCCAATATGTCAGCACTTAATAGCAAAGGACACCCAACGATGGTCAAAGATTGCCTTCGACGTTGGCCCAGCGAGAGCATCTGGGTCACCTTCAGTCAAATCAGTAGGTATATCGGGGCAATTAACAGGAAGTCGAGCAGACGTGATTATTGCAGACGATGTGGAAGTACCCAACAACTCTGCAACACAGATGATGAGGGAGAAGCTTGGGGAGAGCGTGAAGGAGTTCGATGCGGTATTAAAGCCAGATGGTCGGGTGATCTACCTTGGCACCCCACAATGCGAGATGAGCTTATATGAAGAGCTAAGAAACCGTGGATATGAGCTACGTATCTGGCCTGCCCGTTACCCCGCAGAGGCCCTGAGAGCCAAGTACAGCGACAGGTTAGCCCCTTTGGTAGGGGATGCCCTAGATAATGACCAAGGCCTCCTAGGGACCCCCACAGACTCTCTAAGGTTCGATGATGAGGACCTGACTGAGCGGGAGCTATCCTATGGTCGATCAGGCTTCGCCCTCCAGTTCATGTTGGACACCTCATTGTCCGATGGTGACAAGTATCCATTGAAGGTCTCAGACCTAATTGTCATGGGTGTAGATAACGACAAAGCCCCAGAGAAGGTGGTCTGGGGTAAATCAATCCCCATCCAAGACCTACCCAACCTAGCCTTATCAGGAGACCGCTTCTACGGGCCTGTAGAGACCCTAGGAGAGTGGCTAGAGTACTCAGGCTCAGTGTTAGCCATTGACCCCTCAGGACGAGGGCAGGATGAGACAGCCTACGCTATAGTTAAGATGCAAAACGGTATCCTATATGTTAAGGATGCAGGAGGTCTAAAAGGTGGCTATGGTCCCGAAACCCTACAGGCTTTGGCCTTTCTCGCTAAACAGTACAAAGTTAACTACACAATCATCGAAAGTAACTTTGGTGACGGTATGTTCACTGAACTACTCAAGCCTGTGTTTAACCGTGTGCATCCCTGTTCCATTGAGGAAGTGCGTCATAGTAAACAAAAGGAACTAAGGATCATCGATACCCTAGAGCCTGTGATGAACCAACACAGATTGGTCATCGATCCCTCAGTCCTAGAGAAGGATTGGAAGAGTGTTCAACACTACCCACCAGAGAAGGCTAGTCGATACACCCTGATCCACCAGATGACTAGGATCAGCAAGGACCGTGGAGCCTTAGGACACGACGATAGACTAGATGCCCTAGCTATAGCTGTGGCCTACTGGGTTGAACAGATGGCTGCTGATGCTGACAAAGAGATGGATGTGCGAAAGAACGATGTCTTTATGCAGGAACTACAGAAGTTCAAAGATACATCATTGTTCCTCAAAGGGCCTCAGGAACCTAAGAGCCTAACGTGGATGTAGTGATCAAATGGTCGGATGCCTAATGAGCAAACTGCCTAACTCGTTTAATAATGGACACTCTAGGAAGGCCCCCAAAGTTACACCTACATAGTAACACTCTAGTTGGCTAAGAAACCATCAAGCACCTACAGGTGGTAATAATGAGATCATTCAATCAATAAATATTATACTGAGCTACCCTCAAGGCCTATGGGCTTTGGGGGCTATTGGTTGCATTAGTGGTTTAAAGTAGCCTTGGGATTATTTGGTCACAAAAATCCGAAAGGGTATTCGATATACGATGATCCTCGGTTTCCCCCCTTGGGGGTCGCGGGTGCCTGTGCGCTGCGGTGCAGCATGGGTGGGGGGGTAAACGTGAACGATTTTCTGCATTGCAGCATAGATTGTGCGGTTGCAGCATGTTTGCGCCACCGATTGCGCCACCGTGAAACCGCAAAGCCATATAGGGCAGGGGTTCCCGTAGATATAAAGTCTACAGGGTTAAGCGGTCCAAAGTTTACAGTGTAAACCGCAAAGGCCTTTGATCATACGTTATTGTATAACATAACAATGTTATTGATCGATGTGATATTCTCATATCTCAATTTGAATATACATCTGTGCGATTTTTGGGGCCTCAAAGTTTACAGTGTAAACTCTCATATATTGATTAGGAACTAACCTCATTAATTAGGACTATATACTTGCACATGTGAGAGAGATCGCGTAATCTGTATTTAACGGCGCAAGCTGTGGGCCGTAAACAACCTAAAGGTGATTAACCACGATCACCGAAACATAGAGTTTACAGTGTAAACTTTTCACAAAGGACTAGAAGATTATGACAACCGAAACAAACACAACCGCAACCGCAACCGAAACTGTAAACGCTACAACATTGGCTGTTCAGAACGCGGTTAAGACTTTTATTAATGACGGCACATCAAAGAGCGATGCAATCTTGACCGCAGTTCAAGCTCACCTCAAAATTGAGGACAACCAAGGACCTGATCAATTCAAGACTTTATTGGATGCAATCGGAACCGCTGGCAAAGAGGCTGCAAAGGCAAACAATGCTGGCGATAAGATACCGTCATCTATCAAACAAATGAGCACTGCAATACGCTCTGTCTATAATGAGGACAAGTTCGGTGTTCCTGCGATCCTCAATGCTGATTGCATGTATAAAGTGCGGCAAGCTTACACCTCAATTTGTGAAGCGCGCAAAGCCAGCAAAGAGGCTGACAAAACTGACAAGGCTGATACGAAAGAGGAAACAACCGCAACCGCAATAATCATCTCCGAGGCCTTGGCAAAACTACAGGTCACACAAGGCTTGATTAATAAAGAGGGTTCACGCGTCTTGCAGAATGAGTTGACCGCTCAGATTGAGGCCTTGGTTGAGACTTTCAATTCACGCCTAGGCAATGAGTTGACCGATGCCAAGCGTAAGCAAGACGCTACCATCGCGGCAATGGAAACCGAAAAGGCCGATGCGAAAATTGAGGCCGCAAAGCAAGGCCCCAAGAATATCAAGCGCAACCGCAAAGCTTCAAACAAGGCTGCACCAAGTGTCGGCAAGTTGAACGGTGTATCAATTGTCGCGGCAATGAAAGAGGCCGCAAAGCCTACAGCAACCGCAACGGTCAACTAAGTTGGCCGCTTTCATAACAGTCGGGATTGCGCTTTGCGCTTTCCCTCTTATGGCATTGATTGCCGAAACTGAAACAATCAAACGATTAGTCAAATATCTGAAATGAAAAAAAGGAATTTCTGGTTATCGAAAGATTTCCAGAAATTTCCTATCATAGGCCTATCACCCTATCACAATTACCCCACAACCCGAATTACCCTCCGAACCCTGATGACCCTTAGGTGTCACTAGGCCCTATGGGGGGTGAGGGTAGAGTTTACACTGTAAACCCCAAATTAGAGGAATAACCACAATGACACTCAATATTGTACAAGTTCGCGCAGCCTATAATCACGCAATCGCTCAATCCTTAGTCACTATGAAACTGAACCAAGAGTTATCTTATAAAGCGTTGGATAAGTTCCAAGATGACATGATTGCCGACACAAACTTTTACGAAGAACATAGTGAGGACTTGCGTGAAGCTATTTCTCTTACAATTGATCTAATGGATCATATTCAAAAACTTTGTGAAGCTTACCCTATGCCTAAATGCGAGGGTACTAGATTACTCAATGAAGATATTAATTCCGATATATCCAATGAGATGACCGACTTGTCTGGCTTTAAGCAAGTCCCCATTGAACATATGCACCAAGCAATGGGGCAGTATTGATCATGGCGCGTCACCCTGTATTTGAAAACCACTGCGACCATAAACACGCTGACTTTGCTGGTCGAATTATCTGGCTTAACGATGACATATGCGATGTGCATTTCATGTGCTATGGGCAGCACTTTGATGTCCATTCATGGTCGTATTGTGTGCGCTGTAGTGATGAACCTAATGATTACCACTCTGGCAATGTCGAGCATCTTTTAATGGAACAGGGGTATCATGTTGATACCGACAAACAAACCATAATTGATGCCAAGAACTCCTATCAAAGGCTCCTATCAATGTGGTTCGCCCATGTCGGTCTGTCCCGTGGAACCAGCGAATGACTGGCTTAGAACTTATCGCCCTAGTGCTGATCTCATCAGTGATTATCGCACTATTCTAATCACCCCAAAGTTTACACTGTAAACCCCAAATTAGAGGAATAATACTATGTATGACCGTAAAGCTGCGCGACTAGCGCGTAGAGAAACCTATGGGGGCTTTGACAGCCTCAATGCCCTTCATGTCCACCATTACATTCAGAATAATAATGCCATCAGGCAAGGCCTAGAGGGTATTGCTATGCGCCAAGGTGTTAAGAATGGCTCATATACTGCTGCCCGTGCCTTTAGGGGCTACAAAACCCCTGAGGGTAGTGACTTCAATGTCTCTGCCCTTCGTGCTGCTATGCGTGGCATGGGTGAGCGTGGGAGGATTAAACCATGACTATTAGACAGATGAATATGACCCTAAACAAGGAAGCTATGAAGGATTACCGCAAGTTTAAAAAGCTAGGCGTTATCGATGAAAGCATTGGTTGGATTTGCCGTACTACTCTGGATCAAGAGGTTGTTACCTTCTGTACATCCAAAGGGTCAATTACCTTTGATGAAGCTGACGTTGTACACCGTGGAAGTTCCTTACAGGGTTATTCCCATCACGCAAATACAAGGCTTATTAATCATGGGAAGTAAGCTTGTCGATGTGTACTGGAACTTGCACAAGTGTAAGTATAGTTTACGGGATGTCTACACTGGTAAGGTCTTTGACCACCGTAGGTCCCTAGTCCTAAAGGATGCTCAATTCCAAGTACAGAAAGGGGGGCGTCAGCGTGTACTACGCGAGGGAAAGAAAAACGTCCACGCCTTCGTAAGGGGTGAATACTACTCTTCCACACCTCTTCAGATGGTGTTGGACGCTGATCAGCATTATTACCGCGAGGTCACATATGACCCTTACATACACGAAACTTTTGTCTTTCTCCGTACCGAGGGGGAAGACGATCAAGAGCCTATAGATACCCTGCCTTGGGTCATCATGGAAACCAAACCAATCAATGCAATCAAATCAAAAGCACATGTATTAGGAGCATCATCATGGCCTTCGTAACAATGAAATCCATCCTATCAAGTTCTATCACCACGCGGCAGCTTGATATCGATGAAGACCAGTACGAATTGTGGAAGCTTAACCGCGCCAGCGGCAAGCCCTGCAAGATGGTGCAAGATGAATTTCCACACCTAAATGCTAGTGACCGTGATTTCTTGATTATGGGTACTACCCAGCGGGAATGGGATCACATGTATCCAGAGCCAGAACCAGTACCTGAGACTATGAACGCCCTCTATAATCACCGTAAATCATTTGCCTCTTACCTTGGGGAAGCGTTGGGAAGTAAGGCTTGCTAATTGCTTCCACTTGTGATATAACTTTAGCATAAGCAGGGGATAACCACACCCTCTGCTTATGACCTTCCAAACCGAGTTTACACTGTAAACTTTCCCCCCTCAAAATAAGGACTAAGAACATGGGTGCTAACCCTCACTATAACTATTTCAATATCTTAGGTGTTGCGTGTATCGCTACGCCAGAGCAATTCACCAAGGGTATGAATTGGTACACACAGTGCCATATGACCCTCACTGAATTATCTCGACGTTCCAACATCGATGATGTCCATGTCGGTGCTGTGTTCTCTGCATTATCCCCAAACAACAAGATTGACCGCAATCATGCTGATGCCGAGCGTATGTGCATGGCCTACGCCACTGGCGATGAGGATTGGCGCGAGACCACCGTTTCCACCTACAATCCCAACCGAGACAAGGCTGTTAAGATCATAGAGGAGCGTCACCTCTCAGGGGTAGATGATCTCCTATCAATCCTCAATGGTCAGAAGACCCGCTCTTACTTCCTGTGCTGCTTACAGATGTTTGATCACCCTGAGGCTGTGTGCATCGATGGTCACGCCAAGAATATTTATTATGGGCAGCGTCACGGCCTCACCTCCGACAAATCCAACATAGGTAAGCTTGAGTACAAGACCATCTCCAAGGCCTACCGCGAGGCTGCGGAAAAGTTCTCAGAATTACGCGATGAACACATATCAGCCGCCCAGATGCAAGCAATCACATGGACTGTGTGGCGTGACATCCACGGTATCCGCTGAAGCGAGAGGAATTATCCCAATGAACAGCAACAAATCCATCTACGTCAATGACCTCTTAATCTGCACCGCCTTCATGTCCGACAGAACTGTTGAGCATATGATCAATGACCTTCAGAGGCGCGGCGTCAAAAACATCACAGTAAAGGATATCTAAATATGGCTAACACATATGAGGCCTGCTTTGAGACAGAGCAAGGCATGGCAATGGTCACTGTGATTGCCAAGAACCGCTGCGATGCATCCGAAACTTTAAAGCTTCAGTACCCCAATGACATTGGGTCCGATGGCTTCATCACAGATCAAGACGGCAATGAATTTGCCATTAACTGGTAACCCCCAAAATCAGGAGAATTATTATTATGACTATGGTTGTAGCTTACCCATCTAAGAAAGAACTCAAAAGCAATGTAGGATCACGGCTCAATTACATTGAGACCAGTATCTTTGGCCCAGAGTATAAAAGCAATGGCACCATCACGGTAGCCAATCGCCCTCACATCACTGGCCTTGGTCGCGAGTTTTTCGCCCAAGTTACAATGAAGGATGACCTGATTACCAAGGTCTCCTAATCCGAGTTTACACTGTAAACCCACTGAGTGCATAAGAGAAAGGAAATTCTATGCCTATTACTATTACCCGTATCATTGACGCCAAGAAACTTCCTCAGAAGGTACGCCTATTGCGGCACCTCAAGGCTGTAGGTCACATCAGCAATCGTGAGGCAACTCTTGACCATCACATTGTCTGCCTAGCCAAGCGTATCCAAGAGCTACGCGAAGACGGTGTTCCCATCACGTCCCACTGGAAAAAGCACCCAGTGTCTGGGCAGCGGTACACCCGCTATGTTTTGGATAAAGCTGCCTAGGAATTAAATACCATTTATACCCCAAACACTTCTTGCGTGTTTGGGGTTGTGCTATAACGTATAATTATTGCACTAATGGATTTACAGGAAGGAAATCCAATGCTGAAACCACAAACAAGCACACCAGCGGTGGCCGCAACAGGAGCTACTACTGTCTGGACAAACGGTCCTACTGCCCCCCCAAAAGATACCCTAAGAGAAGAGAGACAGACAAGTTGTACACATCATTCAATAAGTTCGGAGTTTTTATCACAATTAGAGGACATAAGGTCCCAATAAACCAAACAGTCTGTGTACATCACAATTCACTTGAGATAACGCTACCGAGGCTATGGATTATCTTATCTTATGGATGAAACACTAAAATGGAAGCACGTAATCTTCTGCTTATACTAGACTTATGTAAGACTGTGGATGATACAATGATGCTCACCACCTTACAAATCTTTTTGTCTATAGCAGCTAACGAAGACGCAGGGGAAGAACCCTTGGGTATCACTGACTTCACTAAGATACATCACCTGACGTTAGCATCTGCTTCACGTCATTGCATGGCCCTTAGTGAGACAAGACGGCAAGGGGATGACGGTCTAGGTCTCATTGAGATCAAGACAAATCCTATGTCACGTAATGCAAAGCAATTAACCTTAACAACGAAAGGAAAGCGTCTGTACGATAACATTCGTGCAGTCTCAAAATAAACTTACATGACTGTAACAAAGCGAGGCAATCGCTTCCAAGCCTACATCACTGTAGGTAAGGAGCGTCACCGCCGCAACTTTGCTACCAAAGTAGAAGCACTCATCTGGGAAGAGCAAGTTAGGGACGCAATAACCCTCAACAAGCCTCTCCCAGATGCAACCCCCCAATCATCATCAACAACTTGGTCTCTGGATGACGCTGCATCTAGGACTTGGGCTATGTTTTGGGAAGGCTCTCGCTCTGAGGAGAAAGTAGCCATCAACATGAACCGTGCTTTAAATTACTTTGGTAAGCGTAAGCCTGTGGCTGACATATCAACAGAAGCTGTTGATGATTACATCTTATTCTTGAAAGGTAAAAAACTAGCCAATGCCACCATCAACCGTAACTTGGCAGCATTATCCAAGATGCTTACGGTGTCATTAGACTACAACAAAATCATCAAGAAGCCTAAGATCAATAGGCTGAAGGAGACCAACTGGCGTATGCGTTGGTTCACCGTAGATGAGGTTAATATATTGTTGCATACGGCTAAGACCGCAGGGTATACCGACCTGTACGATGCAATCGCTGTTAGTGTTGACACTGGGGTTCGACTAAACGAATTACAGGAGATCAAGGAAAGCAGCATCAGAGATGGTAGACTAAATGTCGATGGCAAAAACCACGATTGGCGGTCTATCCCCCTGACACATAGGGCGTATGAGATACTTTCTCGCAGGGCCGAGGTGATCAGGAATCTTAGTCCTCCTGTTGACCCTAATAGGCACCATGTGAGGGTACGTCTATTTCCTGAGGGCGGGTGGTTACGGCCTCAGTGGGAGCGTGTCAGGGGACTTGCCTTCTCAGAGGGTGAGCTGAAACCAGACAAGGGCTATGACATAGTATGGCATACCATGCGACACACCTTTGGGTCACGGTTGGCTCAGAAGGGTGTGGCCCTTCAAGTCATCAAGGAACTAATGGGGCATAGGACTATACAAACCACCCTTCGTTATGCCAAGCTTGCTCCTACAAATGCTCAAGATGCTATAGCATCCTTGGAATAATGGACACTATAGTTTACACTGTAAACTCCGCACTTGTAGACATATATCTACTGGTGTAATAATCTTGAGAATGGTGGCGCAACCTGTGGCGTAACAGCTATTTCGGTGGCGTCACCTACTCAGGCCTCGTGGTGGAATTGGTATACACAAAGGACTTAAAATCCTTCGCCTTCAATGGCTTACGGGTTCGAGTCCCGTCGAGGCTACCATTACTTAGTTACCTTACAGGAGACTTAAAATGTACCGTAAAATACTTACACATCTGCAATCACCTAAAATTACCATAAAAATAAGGCTTATTGCGGTGGTATCCTGCCTCCTTAACGCTGCTTTCATTTGTGCAATAATCATTGTGGCGTAACGCGCCAAGTGGCGCACTTGTGGCGTATTTAATACTGGACACTATAGTCCCCCCAGCCCCCCAACATACCTTTAGGATACAATGAATGACTGATCTCCTTGAGACACAGAAGCAGCTTGAGCTTGAGATGCACCTTACAGGCATCGAAGGCTACCGAAAGAAAGTACAAAGCAGTATTGCTAGTGGGATTGAGAGTAACACACCCTACGGCCTTATGATGCTGAAGCGGAGTGTTGATGCAGTGGCAGCATCTTGTGATAGCTTTGTGATAGGCGCATTGTCAGGGGCAGTAACCAAGTCACCCTCCTCTGCCACATTGATGAACAGTTTAGACAGCGAGGTGTGTGCCTACGTCACCTTGAAGGCTTGTGTTGATGGTGTATCAGGCACCACCTCTTTAACTAAATTAGCTATGAAGATTGGTGGTAGTTTAGAGGACCAGTTCAAGCTAGATTTCTTCAAGCAACAGGATCAATTCATCTTCAATAAGATTTATAAGAAGGTGACTGCTCAAACCACTAATCGTTATTACCGCCGTTATAACCTCTTGAGGGAACTTACCCGCCTAGAGCTAACCGTGGCCGAGGCTTGGAACAAGCATGAGAAGATGACCCTAGGCTGTAAGCTTATCGATTTGGTCATACAAACCACAGGCTTGATCAAGATTGAGACACAGACTGTTGGGCGCAACAAGACTGTCTTAATGATTAGAGGCACTGAAGGCACTCTGGAATGGATCAATAAGGTGAATGGCAGAGGTGAGGCCCTATGCAACTCCTACGGCCCCTGTGTGATCAAACCAAAGGATTGGACTACCCCCATCGATGGTGGCTTCTACACGGCAGAGCTATTCAATGTTCCTCTGATCAAGACCAGCAATCTCAACTACTTTGAGGATATGCAGTATTACCCGATGCCTGAGGAGTACTCAGCAATTAATACCTTGCAAGGCTCTAAGTTTCAGATCAATCAGCCCATCCTTGAGTTCATGCAGGAGTGTTGGAGTACAGGCCTGTCTTGGGGTGGCTTGGTGAGCCGTGAGGATAGCCCTCTACCACCATTCCCATTTAGCCCTGACAAGGACACTAAGAACCTAAACGAGGCTGATGCTATTAAGTTCAAGGATTGGAAAAAGGCAGCAACACGGGTCTACCAGTTCAATGCCCGTTCAATGTCTAAACGACTAGCAACCACTAGGACCCTACAGATTGCTGAGAAGTACAAAGAGTTTGATGAGATGTACTTTGTCTACCAGAATGACTTTAGGTTCAGAAAGTACGTCACCAGTGCCTTTCTTAGCCCTCAGGGGGCTGACCCTTCCAAAGCTCTCCTTCACTTCTCTAAGGGCCGCAAATTAGGCAAGAGGGGTGCTTTCTGGTTAGCAGTACAGGGTGCCAACACTTATGGTGAGGATAAGATTACCCTGCAACAGCGATACGATTGGGTAAAGGAGAATAGTCCTTGGATCATCAAGTGTGCTGAAGACCCTATGGTCTACAAAGAATGGTGTGATGCTGACAAGCCTTGGCAGTTCCTTGCCTTCTGTTTTGAGTGGCAGGGGCAAAGTATTTTGGGCGAAAATTTTGAGAGCAAACTACCAATCGCTTTAGACGGGTGTAACAACGGTATCCAGCACTTGAGCGCATTGGCTAGGGATTATCGCGGTGGTGAGGCCACTAATCTCATGCCCAGCGCAATGCCTAACGATATCTACCAAGAGGTGGCTGATGCCTGTGTCGAGGAGCTAGAGAAGCGCGATGACCCTGTGGCTACCAAGTGGTTGCAGTTTGGGGTCACTAGAAAGTGTACAAAGAGACCAGTAATGGTTGTGCCTTATGGTGGTAGGCTCTTTAGCTGCCGTGGGTACATCGAAGAGTACATCCATGACCAACTGGCTGACGGGAAGCCTGATGTCTTTGAGGGTAAGTACTTTGAGGCCAGCAATTACCTTTCGCGTATCCTTTGGGAGTCAATCAGCGAGGTGGTTGTATCAGCCCGTAAGGTTATGGATTGGGTACAAGGCATTGCTTCCTTAGCAAGCAAGGCTGGCTTCCCTATGGCTTGGCAGACACCAACAGGTGCCTTTGTTAGTCAGAACTATGAGGCCTTAACAAGTAAGAGGGTCACCACCCACATCGATGGTGTGCTGGTGAAGCCTCAATTCAGAGAAACAACAGAAGGAAAATTAGATCGGAGAAGATCAGTTAACGGTAGTAGTCCTAATTTTATTCACAGTCTGGATGCATCTGCGATGACAAAGACCATAAACCTATGCAGACAGCGAGGACTAACCGACTTCTGTATGATCCACGACAGTTACGCGGTTCATGCGGGTGAGTTATCAAACGGGAAGAATTGTACTGATGTATTATTTGCATCACTCCGCGAAGCCTTTGTTGATATGTATATAAACAATAACCCTCTAAGTGACTTGCGAGAAAGTATCTTAGAGATCGTAGATAAAGTACCAGAGCCACCAAAGATGGGGACCTTGGATATCACTAAGGTTACTGAGAGTGAGTTCTTCTTTTCCTAGTATTAAAGTGCTTCCACTTGTGGATGTAATAATGGACACTATAGTCCCTACGAAACTTGGAAAGGTAAAATATGAGTGTCGAGGCAACCGCAGCTTTGATGATTATGCGTGGGCAACAAGTGCCTGTGGATATGATCATTAAGCTACAAGAATTGGGCATAAACTTTGATGCGTTTGAGAAGCGACACATCTTGAATGACAAATATATTCTCAACGTGAACGATGAAACTACAAAGGAAAATTAATGGCTATAGTTACACCAAAAGGCACGGCAATGTGGGCGAAACTTTTCACACCTGATTTCAAATTCAGTGATGTTGGAGAGTACAGTGTGGCACTGACCCTCGGTGCTGATCAAGCTACTGATATTGTATCTAAAATTGATGCACAGTTGAACGTATCGCTTGAGAAAGCACAGAAAGAAAACCCCACAAAAAAGGGTTCAATCAAGCCAGCAAACCCGCCTTACAAAGAAGTGTATGACGAGCAGGGTAATGCCACTGGTGACATTGAATTTAAATTCAAACAGAAGGCAGTAGTCCAGACCAAGAACGGTCCACTTAAAAAGAAACCAGCCGTAGTAGATGCCAAAGGTAAACCCATTCGGGAACCCATTGAAGTAGGTAATGGCTCAGTGATGAAGGTAGCGTTTGATATGTACCCTTACTACACCGCGATGGCGGGTGCAGGGGTATCGTTGAAACTAACAGCAGCGCAGATCATTGATGTCAAAGGTAGCTTTAAGTTCGACGTTGAGGATGGCTACGAGTTCTCCGAAAGCGATGTAAAACAAAACGATGAAGACTTCACCAACGAAGAAGAAACCCCCCGTCAAACCGACGATACTGGGGACTTCTAAAGATACTAAATTTCGATCAGGATTAGAGCGCAACCTAGCTGCTGATCTCGACAAAAAATGTACCGACTACACCTATGAACAAGAGCGGATACCTTACTTTGTCGAGCGCAAATATGTTGCTGATTTTATTCTACCTAATGGCATCATCGTAGAAGCCAAAGGCTGGTTCAAATCTGCTGATCAGCGGAAGATGAGAAACCTCAAAGAACAACACCCAGACCGTGAATTTCGGTTTGTATTTCAGAGGCTAAATTCCAAAGTTCAAGGTAGCACAATGACTTGCGCCCAATGGTGTGAGCGATACGGCTTCCTGTATGCAGAAACTTTTGTCCCAAAGGAGTGGGTAAATGAGAAAGATTAATCTGATCGTAGTTCACTGTTCAGCTACCAAAGCTGATCAGGAATGTAATGCAGACATCATTGACAAGTGGCACCGCAAACGGGGCTGGCGAAAGATTGGATATCATTACGTCATCAACCGTAGCGGATTGCTAGAGACAGGGCGCAAGCTTGAAGAGGTAGGCGCACATGTCAAAGGCAAGAACAGACACAGCATAGGTATTTCTATGATTGGTGGCCTTGATGCCAATGGTGATCCTGAGTGTAACTATACAAAGGAGCAATGGAAGCAGTTGGATGAACTGGTCAGTCAGCTACAGGCTGATTACCCAGAGGCTGATGTGGACGGGCATAATAGTTTTGCCGCAAAAGCATGTCCCTGTTTCAACGTAAAAGAATGGTTGAAGAACGAGAAGAAAGCTCTTTCGTAGCGCATCAACCTTGTCCAAAATGTACATCAAGAGATGGCTTCGCCCTCTACGATGACGGGCATGGTTACTGCTTTGTGTGTCAGCATTATCAACACGCTGACTTAGAACATACCCCTTTAAAACGTGAGGTTAAAATGGCAACTACGCAGTTAGTTGAGCGGGACAGTTATGTCCCTTTGAACAGACGTAAACTTAGCGAAGAGACCTGTAAAAAGTGGGACTACCACTTGTCAGATTTCAATGGCAAGAAGTGTCATGTCGCTAATTACAAAGACGCACAAGGGCAGACGGTGGCGCAGAAGTTGCGTTTCGCTAACAAAGACTTTCTTTTCATAGGAGATACTAAGTCAGCCACCCTCTATGGACAGCACCTGTGGCCCGATGGGGGCAAGATGGTTACTGTGGTAGAGGGTGAGCTAGATGCTTTATCCTTGCAGCAAACTATGAAGAGTTGGCCCGTTGTTTCCATCCCTAATGGGGCAGCGGGTGCAAAGAAATCAGTGCAGAAAAATTTGGAGTGGCTTAACAAGTTCCAAAAAGTTAATTTCTGTTTTGATCAAGACGATGCTGGTAGAAAAGCAGCCAAAGAATGTGCTTCCCTACTGCCACCATCCAAGAGCCGTATAGTTAATCTACCCTTGAAGGATGCCAACGAAATGTTGGTAGAGGGTAGGACTGATGAGTTGGTCAGGGCTGTCTGGGATGCCAAGGAGAATAGACCTGACGGTATCCTCAATGGCTCTGACCTATGGGATGAGATCAACCTAGCGAATGATGCTGAGAGTTGGAGCTACCCATACCACGGCCTCAACGATAAGACCCAAGGCCTACGCAAGGGAGAGATCGTTACCGTTACCGCTGGGTCTGGGATCGGCAAGAGCCAACTGTGTCGTGAGTTCTCACACCACCTGTTAACTCAGGGTGAGACCATAGGCATCGTAGCCTTAGAGGAGAGCATCAAGAGAAGCGCACTAGGCCTGATGGCTATAGCAGCTAACAAACCCCTTCACCTCAACGTCGAGGTCACACCAGAGGAGAAGCTAGAGGCATTTGAAAGTACCCTCGGTACAGGCCGCGTGTTCCTGTACGATCATTGGGGGTCCACAGAGGCTGACAATCTTTTGGATAAAATACGTTACTTAGCTAATGGCTGTAACTGTGGCTTCATCATACTTGATCACATCTCAATCGTTGTTTCCTCAGGCATGGAAGGTGGTGATGAGCGTAAGCTGATTGACAAGTTGATGACCCTTCTACGTGGCCTGTGCGAGGAGCTAAAGATCGGCCTCATTCTTGTCAGTCACCTCAAACGTCCAGACGGCAAGGGACATGAGGAAGGTAATGTCACAAGCTTGAGCCAGCTCAGAGGCAGTGCAGCAATCGGTCAGTTGTCAGATATGGTAATTGGCTGTGAACGAAACCAACAAGACCTTGAGAACAGCAACATCACTACCGTCAGAATATTGAAGAATAGATGGACGGGCGAGACAGGCATAGCAACACACCTAGAGTACGACAAACATACAGGACGTATGAACGAGGTCTCTATGCCTAGTGATGAAACCTTCACCACTACAGAGGACTTTTAATGTTTGTTTATATTGTAATCTTAATCCACATGGGAGGCTACAAAGTACACGCACCTAATGC